>JACCEB011304522.1_pt1 | contig 11272 bp, 5 predicted proteins | sample 7454761 | NCBI WGS metagenome assembly JACCEB01 (sample SAMN15323454, study PRJNA562643) | freshwater metagenome | isolation source: river surface water | place: USA:Blue River Watershed | collected 2017-08-18 | reverse complement strand
TTACTTTACATGGCACACGGCCTTTTAATGCGATAGCAACACCGTTTGCTAGGCTGTCGTTCATTAAGTATGCAGGATTAGTTGATACAATACCTGCAATTCCTTCATGCTCATAACTAGAACATATGGTAACTTCGGCTGTACCTCCTAGTCTTAAGACAGTTCCGGGTTCATATTCAGCATCAGCTTCATATTTTTCAGCAAGGTCAGCGTAGACTGCTGTAGTTGTATTAGCATAAACAATTCCAAATCTATTGCCAATTTGACCAATGTTACCAATACCATTACTACCGGATTTAAAAAGCTGTGTGCAAGAAATATTTGTTGCTGTAAACAAATTGGCACTAGGGTTATATGAAATGCCAGGGTCAGTTCTAATTACTTCTTCACCTGTTGTATTATCAACAAACGTTACATAGTGAGTAGCATTGGTATTAAAAGTCGGTTCTAATAAAACTGTATTTGCAACTTGGGCATTTCCCACAACTCCCTGAATATCTCCAAATATTCTTACTGCATGAATATCGTTAAATGGTACTGAAAAACTACCAATGTTAACACCTACTCCGGGGGTTCTACTTGGCATTAACGCAAGGTTCTCACTTGCATCAATGTTAACTATGTTGAATAATGTTCCGCCCGATGTCGCATTTAAACTAATCCTATTTAGATCGGTACTGATTTGAGCACCGGTAGGATTTGTAAACATTCTTAAACCGTTAGATGCAATGTTCATTCCCTCGTTACTGGTAATTCTTACCTGTGTACTAAAGTTAGGTGCTGCATATGTTACGTATTCGCTGGCTAGTTTACTTGCTAGTCTTAAACTATCGGCTGCTGTACCCCAAACCATATATCCGCCTGTAGTAGCAGTAGTAGAAACTCCGCTAGAATTATCAGCAGCACGAAGTGTTAATCCTCGTTTAATTTTTGGAAAGGGTACCGAATAGTCTTCAGAAACAGGTGTAAATTCATCATCAGAAGTAATAGCTACTGCTATAACATCAGATTCGTTGTAATAATCCTGTATCTGATGTTTTAAAACATACCTTAAAAGACCGTCGGTTCCTTCTAGTAAAACTGGAGTTATTGTATTGATTGCAGCCTTAGCAGAAATCTGCGGTCCAATTAGAACATACTTACTGCCGTCATAAAAATATAATTTTCCTTCGGTCTCGTTAAAGTGCAGATCTCCTTTTAGTTGATCTGTTGGATATTGTGAACTACTATCTAATGCTGGTAGAGATTTAAAATTAGATCCATTGTAGAATTTAATTTTTTTACTTGAGCTATCGTACCAAATTTGACCAGTTAAAGGTTTTGCTGGCTGTCTAGGCGATGCAAAATTTTCTAAAAGTTTTACAAAATTAGAAGCAATAGATTCTCCGTATCCTGCATAATTTTTTCCTACAAGTGTAAGATCGCAGGCTGTAACATTTATAGAACCGTCTTCAATAGTTACTAGTTTGTTACCGTTTGATTTGTTAATAATATATGCCATCTTTATCCTCTTGATACCATTACTTCAATTGTTTTTACTTCCGAAGATGTATAAGTTTCCATTGCCTTTGCAACTAGGGTGCCAGTTTTAGGGGCTACACTTGCCATTAAAGTTCCGGGCACTGTACCAACTACTAACATATCTCCTTTGAAGACGGGTCCTGTAACTTTACATGGAACCCTACCAATAAGTGCTAGTGCAACAGAGTTTTCTAATCCGTCATTTAAGATCTGTGCAGGATTAGTTGTTACTATACCGGCAACTTTTGTTGTCTTTGGAATTTTAGCAATAGTTACTTCTTTTTCTCCGCCGAACATAACAACTGTTCCAGGTTCATACTGTTCATCACTAGAATATTTTTCTGCAATGTCAGCATAAGTTGATCTTAATTTACTATTTGCAGTTAAAGACCAATCGCCTTCAATTAATCCAGTTGTTCCTGTACTACCTGATGTAATAAATCTAGACCTAACTGTTCCTATAATTCCTAAATTTGCATTTAGCTGATCAGTATCTAACGATGCAAAACTTGCGTTTGCTGTAATAAAGTTACCGTCAGTTACATCAAAGGAACTACCAGCATCAAGTTTCCAGTTACCTACTACCATTCCTTCTTCACTGGTTCCGCCGGCATTCAAACCTTTGGTAAAGACTGTAGCAAATCTTGCATTACCAGCACCAAGATTGATAGATGCATCAACTCCTGGTTCAATCTTACTACTCGAAGTTAAAATAAATTTTCCAACTAAATTTGCAGAAGTAATGCTACTTCCTGCATTAATTTCGCTGGTATATACTTTTGCAAACTTATTAACCGTAGAACCTAAAGTTACTGTAGTTCCCAAAGGCCTTAGTTCATTTGCTTGAATTACAACGGATCTTCCTATAGCCTGCAATGTTAGATTGCCGCTTTCACTGGTAAAAATTGTGGAAGTGCCGATTCCAATTCCGTTACCGTTAGTAAACGACCATCTACCTGTTATTATTTCATTAGCATCTGCTTTTAGATATACATCGTCTGAACTTAATCCAGTTCCAGAAGCCAGGTTAAAACCTCTACCAATTTTTGTAATTCCTGCGGCGTAGACATCTTCATTAGTAGCTACAAAAAATTCGTCATTAGAAACAGCACCTAATATTTCTCCGTCAGCGAACATTAAAATACAAGCGTGTGAAATATTTTCAATGTCTTTAATTGCACGGGAAACAAATCTTGTTCTTCCAAAACCGGGAACGGCTTCCGGACCTATTAATGTATAGTTTGAAACTGTATTTTTTATAAACAACTGATCTCTAGAAGTATCATACCAGAAATCACCAGTTGTTGCATTTGTTGAAGAAGTTGCAGATGCTGTAGTTAATCCAAAAGTTCTCCATTCCCCGCCATCGTAAATTTTAGGTTTTAGTGTACCTGCTGTTTTATCAAACCAAATTTGTCCCTGTATCTTATTAACTGGTTCAACAGTTCCGGCAAAATTTTCCAACAACCATAAAAAGTTATCGTTCTGTATAGTTCCGTAACTAGTAACATCTTTAGCTATCAAATAAAGACTAGAAGAAGCCTGCTGATCGACTACTCCGTCGGCAAGAGTTATAAAGGCTCTTCCATCAAAAAAACTTAAATTATAAGGCATTAGTTACTCTCCGTTATACGTTCCTTCTAATTATCCAAGAACTGAATGTAGATGTTGTTGCGGTATTGTAAGCGACTGTGACATTTACTGTTAAATTGGTTCCAGAATAAGCAGTAACTGTTCCCTCTAAGTAGTTAACCTGGGTATCAGTTTCTCTTATAGTAACATTTGTTCCTGTTGAGAATATATCTCTCCATGTTGTTGGAGCACTGTAAATTGTTGCACTATTTTTATTAACCGTAAACGTTCTAGATCCTGTGCCCAATGTAAATGGACTAGTAGAAGTTAGATATGTTGTATCCACATCTTCGATAAATGTCCAATATCCTCCGACTACTGCAAATAATTTTACAGATCGAACTATTCTAGGCATTGGTGTAGAAATTGTTACGTTACCAGCTAATTCAAAATCTGTCACTAGTAATGTAGAAGTACTTGAAACTGTATTAATGAAAGACGTAGTTGTCGAAGTTGCAGTATAACTAATACCGGTAACAATATTAAACAGTCTTCTAACAGTTGAAGTATTAAGATTACTTAGAACATAAGTTGCAGTAGTTGGTTCGTATCTTGTACACAAAACACTTGCACGGGCACCGTCTGGTTGTACATAATAAGGATCGCCAAAACCGTCCACCGGTAATGTAGAATCTAAGATAGCAATAATTTCATCGTCGACGTTAACAAAATCAGTAATGTCAACATTTATCGTATATGGTTTTCTTCCGCTAAATCCGCCAAGTGCTCCTGCAATACGACCTTCAAAATACCCTTTAGTTACAGCATAATCATCTGGATCGGTATCTAGTGTAGGTGCCATTCCTGCAATTTTAGTAGAAGAATTTAAATCAACTATATTGTTCGATGGTGCTAAAACTAGGCTTGACAATGGATTTGTCGGAGTATTAATTGTTGTCAGAGTGATATTTGTAACTGTTAGATAACTTAATACTGGTAAGTTTTGTAGGCCTGGTGCTGATCTAACAGACGGACCAAGTCTAAAATCTGCTGCACCATCCCACTCAATAACAGTACTACCACCAATTTTATAAGAACCGGCAGTGGTTAATGTATCTATGTTTACATTTGACTGCCAGGATTTTGTAGTATTATTGTAGACCCAAATTTTATCAGTAGTACCTTTGAGTGTAATACCACCGCCATCGATAAATGAATCTGTAGCAGTAGTCTGACCTGTGGCTAATTCAATGTTTTTATCTTGAACTTTAATAAAGGTAGTTTCTACGCTTACTTGACTGCCCATTACAGTTAAATTACCAGTAATGTGTACATCACCGGCAATATCCACATCAACTTGAGGATTACGTTTAAAAATACCTAATCTATCATTAACAGAATCAACATGTATAGCAACCGCATCAGTTCCGGTAGTTACACTATTGTATCTAATTTCTAAAGGCTCACCCTGAATGGTTCCTCTAACAACACTAGTCTTAACTCCGGTATTATCAACCAATAATTCAATATTTGTGTTTGTACCGATAGATAATCCGTTGTCGTTTTCAATATCAATTTCACCAGTTGTAACTTGATAAGTATCCTTTAACCATAGAGTAGCAGTATTAATTCCTGCTACACTTTCTGCACTGGTTGCTGTTCCATAAAACTTAGCACCCAATGCACCATTAATCATTAATCCGGGTCTAATTGTACTAGTGTTTAGATCTGTTTCTAATAAACTTCCGCTAATAAGGTTGATTGTAGATGTTGACATTACTGCCCATCTAACACCTTCACTCCAAAAAATTGATACATCTCTGTCAAATCCAGAAGTGTCTGTTATTGTTTCAACAAACCACCCTTCTTTACCTGCACTGTCGGAATATTGTTTGGCTGCTAATTGCCATTCACTTCCATCATACCATTTTAAAAGATTGTTTGTAATATCAACCCAAAGATCTCCTCTAACAGCACCTGAAGGTTGAACAGGACTAATGGTAGGAGAACCAACTGGTTTAAATGTACCGGTTGAATAAACTTTCAATCTTCCTTCGCTAGTGTCAAACCAAGTTTGCCCAACAACAGGGCTAGAAGGTTCTAATAAGTTAGCAAAATTTTCTAACAAAGAAACAAAGTTGGTGTTTACGTATTGACCGTAATTGTTTACATTTTTACCAACCAAAGTCAAACTAGTTGATACGTCATCAATCGATTGATCGGCTATTACTGCCAGTGTCTTACCATTTGTAAATTTAATCGTATATGACATATTTTATTAAGCCTTGATAATATAATTCATTGCATGGAAAGGATTCATAACTGTAGTCACCATACCTGTTGCTGTTCCTCCAAAGCCGGGAGTTGGAAACGGAAACTGCTGAGAGAACGATGTTGCAGTTAGTGTAGCTGTAGTTGAACCTCCTACCACTGCTGGTGCTGTTCCTAAAGCAGCTTGACTTGGATTTGGTGTGTTAGCTCCAACTACACGATTAGCAGTACCACCACTACTAATAAATCCATTGGTCATGTTATCATAACCTATGATCATTCTGCCCCTTAGATCCGGAAGTCTAAACTGTCCTGTTACTAAAGTCTTTCCATATGTGTAGCCTATTGCGGCAAACAGTTCAGGATAGTCACTTCTACTAACAACTGCTCCGTCACAGAATAACCATCCCTTGCTCAATGTAGTTGCAGCCGGAGGCTTCTCAACTCCGGCAAACGGTAGAATTGTACCTGGAGGAATTAAGAAATCTAAAACATCAGAAAGGAAAGCATTTCTATTTGCTTTTACTAGTCCGGAAACTCCAGATCCAGAAAGAATTGTATAAGATGAAGTAGAAGTAGGAATACTTCCTAAAACATTAACACTAGGAACCCTAATAACAAAATCATTGATGTTGTTTTCGCCGCCTAGCAAACTCCCAGGAATAGTTAATGCATCGTTTACAACATAGTTTGTTCCTGTATTAGCTACTCGAGAAATAAAATAAGACCCGTTACTCTGTCTTACTATATCAAAGAAAGCACCGTTTCCTGCACCGCCGTTAGCAGGTACTGATGGAAAACTTACTGATTTTACAGAAACAAGTATTTCATCTGTGGGAGCTACACTAGTAGCTGTAGATCTATTACTAATTGCCTGTGCTTGCAAAGATGTTACAAAATTCTTAGGGTCACCTGTTCCGTTATAAGTTATACCATTACTGGCTAAATCACCAGACATAGTAATCTGAACCGCAGACGATAATCTTGTAGCAACCGTAGCAGTTCCTTGAAGGTCACCTTTAAAGACTGTACTATAAATTTCTCTAAATGCTGTAGAAGTTGATCCCACAACATAAACATTGTGTGCCGCAGGTTGAATAAACTGTTTTATACCAGTATCGGTAGAATTTCCTATTCTTATGCCTGTTATAAAAGTTGCAGTGTTTGAAAAAGTCGAAATATTTTCAAACACTGCTCTACCAGAAATTTTTGCTGATCCTGCTACAGTAAATGCATCATTTGCATTACTAGCAATAGTTAACGTTCCTGAAAATTTTGCATTTCCTGCAACATCTAAAGTAAATTGTGGACTGGTATTATTAATACCTATTCTTTTGTATTGTCCGTCGATAGTTAAAATTTCTTGATATGTATCTGTATTATCTAGAACTTGGAAAGCAAAAGAACCATCAACTTTACTGTTGATAAATTTATTTTTAAACGTTCCTTCTTTTAGAATAGCGAAAGTCGGATCAACTCCCAATGTTATACCATTCCTAGCATTAATAACTCCACTAATCGAGTTATCAATATCATTTCTTACAAAATAGTTTCCAGGTATAACTGCTCTTGACGGACTGGTAACCAATATGTTTTGTGCAGCATATGCGGTAGCATTGAGAATGGCACTATTATTTGAAGTCAAATTTAGACCAGGCTTAATTGCTTCAAAACCATCAATTTTAATTTGTGGTGTAAATTGATCAGCACTGATAATTTCTACAATGTTACCGTCAACATAATTTGCAATTATCTTATGATCTACACCTATTGTATCTTTAATAGTCTCAGGGATAGGACCAGATTTAGTTCCGCCATCAACTGAAGGACCCACTAAAACCCACTGGCCTTCTTGATTTTTGATCTTGAGCTGATATGTAATTGTATCTACCCAGATATCTCCTGTAACTGACTCGGGTGGTTCGTCGGGAGTTTGATAAACTCCGTTTATCGATTTCCAATTAGCACCACTTGCAGTGCCGTCATTTATCTTAAGTCTGTTGGTTACATTGTCGTACCAAAGTTGTCCTTCAATAGGATTATTCGGAGGACTGCCGCTGGCAAAATTCTCCAGCATGTGCAAGAAATTAGTTGCAAGATCTGCTGCATAACCAGATGCATTCTTGCCTATTAGAGTTAAACTAGTTGAATAGTTATTACCAGGATTTCCAGGTAATCCGTCGTTAACAACAATAGGATTACTATATTTTGTAGGATCAGTAAATCTAATTGTGAAAGACATGTTATGCTCCTACTCCGCTAATACTTTGTACTCTAACTGTATAATCTATTTGAATAAGTCTGTTCAATGATTTTTGTACAGGATGAAAGATAACGTGAGTTAAGAGTAATTCGTTGCCGGTTAGGTCATAGCCTACTAGACCTAGTTCGTCAAAAACATATTGACCGTCAAGATTTGAACTATTATCAAAAGCTAGTTGTCCACTAGGCTCGCCAAAATCAAGTAAACAACTAACTAACAAATCGCTATAGGTTGCACCAACTAGATGTCTTGCTTCCATAAAATTTCTAGTAGGATCAAGATTCGATGAGCTAGCTGCATCTACAGATTTTTCGTATGTCTTATTGTACAAAGATGCATTCTGTCCTACTGAATTCGGAGTTAGATAGGTAATAATGCCAGTAGGATCAATCCTACTTCCTCCGTTACCAAATGCCATTTTGCTAACCCAACCGTAGCCTTGATTTCCAATACTGTTTACTAATGCAAGACTAAAATTTTCATAGTGGATGGCATTACGCTTATTAACAAATACTTCTTTTGTTTCAGGGTCGTAAATTTTTAGATGGCCTTGAAGGGAAACTCCGCCAACTTCGTCCGGTTTTTTATTTTCTTCTTGCATCTTATCTTGTTGTGATTTCAATTCGTCTTGCATGTTCATACTTATCCATTATAATTTTATACTATGTTAATAGTATTACCCATGACAGAATGAACTGTACACTGATAATACAGTGTAGAAGGTGCGTTCATAGGTACAGTGATTGTAGTCGTTCCGGTTGAGCTTCCACTAACTCCGTTTGTATAAGCTACCCCGCCATTACTTACTCTTATTTGAAAAGGATGACCAGATGCGTTATTAACAAAATTATAAGTAAATCCTCTATAAAGATAGAGCACAGGATCATCAGTATTTCCAGAAACTATTCCTGGACCGCTAAATGTATAAGAAATAGTGCCGTTATTAGTTAATGTCCAAGTTAGTCCTGCAAAAATTCCGGTAGCACCAGTTGCACCAAGGCCAGTAGCACCTGCTGGACCAGTAGGACCAGTTGCACCAGTTGAGCCAGTAGGACCAGTAGCACCGCCAGGATCGCCCTGCGGGCCAGTTGCCCCAGTCGGACCCGAAGCTCCGGTAGCACCTTCAGGGCCAGTAGCACCAGTAGATCCAATCGGACCAGTATCTCCTGTATTTCCCTGAGGACCTATTTCACCGGTTAGATCAAATAACCAATTACTATATGTGCCTTCTCCTTCAGTATTAACAGGTCTAAGAATTAAAGTTTTATTTGTAAAACTTACAATTTGACCATATATACTTGCCGAAGTTGCATAAGCATAGACATAATTTCCGCCCATAAAAGCAGATTCAGAAACTGCATTTTTATTAGTAATAAATGTTTTAGTAGCAGTGCTAATTTCGTGTGTACTTGTAGAAATTAACCCGGCAAATCCTGGGCCAGTTGCACCAGTCGGACCAGTTGCACCAATTGGTCCAATGTCTCCTGTCCTTGCAAAGGTCAAAATTACTTCAGCTTGATCATCAAATCTAAATACGCCATCTATATGAGCACAATCAATTTTAAAATAACCTTCTTCTTCTGATATTGCAGTTACGGTAAAAATTGCATAGGTACTTGGCGAATTTGCAACACCAACTCTAAAATGTCCTTTTAATGGACTTGTACTGTCATCTATTGTTCTTAAGAAACTTTGAAGATCTACACCATTTATATCTCTATCATCAATATAAAGAATTGTAGCATCGGGTAATGTCTGATCATTAAATTTAACTCGTCCATTGCCTGGATCGTCATCACTAATAGCGGTACTAAATCGATAGTTAACAGTCAATCCGCCAAAACTACCAGCAGGCCCAGTAGCACCAGTAAGACCAGTAGCACCTGTACCTCCTCGCAATCCAGTAGCACCTGTACTACCTAACGGGCCTTGCGGACCAGTAGCACCAGTAGCACCAGTAGATCCTCGAGGGCCTGTAGCACCGCCGGGGTCTCCTGCAGGACCTTGGCTACCTGTTGCACCTGCATTTCCTTGAGGGCCTGTAGCACCAGTAGATCCTTGATACCCTTGAGGCCCTAGTGGGCCTGCTGAACCTGTAGCACCTACGGGACCAAGAAATCCCCTAAGACCTGTTAGAGATATTGTCCAGTCGTTGTAAGTTCCAGTTCCTACAGTAGTAACTGCGTTTACTACCATAGTAGTACCAGTATAACTTAAAATTGTTCCGTCAATGACTGCATTAGCATTAGTACTCGTATTAGCAACTAATCTAATTTTAGATGTTGCACCATAAGCAGTTTGAGATTTATTTTCTTCTGTAACAAAAGTGAAAAGACCTAAACCAACAGTTGCAGTAGTCTTAGAAGTTAAAGGCTGATAACCTAAACCGGTTGCACCGAGACCTGTAGCACCTGCCGGGCCTGTAGCACCTGCCGGGCCTTCTTCTCCTGTAGCACCTGTAGCACCTGCACCAGTTGCACCTGCCGGACCTGTAGCACCTGTAAAACCAGTAGCACCAATTGGACCAGTAGCACCAGCAGGACCAGTGGCACCGTCTACACCATTTAATCCGCTCTGTCCGGTAGCACCAGCAGGACCAGTAGCACCAGTAGATCCAACACCAGTAGATCCTTGAGCACCGGTAGCACCCCTAGGGCCGGTAGCACCAGTAGATCCTTGTGCTGCTTGTTGAAGTTGGGTTTTAAAATTTCCAAAACTCAAAGAGTAGTTTGTTCCACTCGAAAATACTGGAAAAACTACTTGGTCCGTAGCACTAGTTAATGTAGGTAATTGTGAAATTCTTGCCATATTATTGACCTATTAAAGGATCTCCTGATTCGCTGTCCAACGTATCTCCAGATTCTAATACCAAGTACTGGTTAGTTACTGTGTTTTGGCCATAGTAATATTTATCTGGTAAGAAAGATGGCTTCTCTAACAAGAACTTAATTTGCTCTACATTTCTGTCATGTAGATTCGAATACTCAAATCCGACTTCAGTGGATACTACTTTTACTATCTTAATTTCAGAACCTGCTTTTGGTTCAAAATTTAGAACAACGGAATTTGTAACGGTGTTAATAGTAAATTCGTGTGTTAATTCTACAATTGTAGAGGTTCCTGCAGAATTTAAATCACCAGAATCATATCCAATACTTTGATCAGTTGTTTTGTAAGTTGAAGTAGTATTTTTAACAATTTTTAAAGAATTGTCAAATATTGAAGTATATGTATCAGAGATAGGCTTTCTTAATACTTTTCCTTGATAAATTACGTCAATTAGATTGTAAGGGTTTACTTCATTAACTGTAAACGCTGTATTTGTTAGAGTGAAAGAAACTTGAGTTGAAGACGATATAATGAATCGATCAAGTTTCTTATATTCTGTAACAGGGATGTTCTGCTCTTGACTTTGGTCAAGGACGATAGAACTTTCTTTGTGTAGTCTCTTAACACCTGTTCCTAAAGTTCCCCTTCTTAACCAACTTAGTTTGTTTCCTTCAATTTTGTAGAATTCAATCCTTTCCCCGTCAATTAAGATAACACCTGGACGATTTTTATCGTAATTAGGCATTGTTAAAACACTAGAATTTTCAACTGTAATATGAGTATCAGTTGAATACAAGTCTGCTGCTAATCTAGTAG
>JACCEB010427212.1_pt1 | contig 11272 bp, 7 predicted proteins | sample 7454761 | NCBI WGS metagenome assembly JACCEB01 (sample SAMN15323454, study PRJNA562643) | freshwater metagenome | isolation source: river surface water | place: USA:Blue River Watershed | collected 2017-08-18 | reverse complement strand
CTGGAGGTGCTTTAACAGTTGATGGTGGTGCAGCAGTTGCTAAAAAATTATTTGTTGGTGATGATTTTGATGTTACTAATGATGCTACTGTTGGTGGTACTTTAGGAGTTACTGGTGCTACTACACTTTCTAGTACTTTAGATGTTACTAATGTTGTTAATTTAAATGATACTACTGATGCTACTAGTAGTACTTCTGGAGGTGCTTTAACAGTTGATGGTGGTGCAGCAGTTGCTAAAAAATTATTTGTTGGTGATGATTTTGATGTTACTAATGATGCTACTGTTGGTGGAACTTTAGGAGTTACTGGTGCTACTACTCTTTCTAGTACTTTAGATGTTACTGGTGTTAGTAATTTAAATAATACAACTGATGCTACTAATAGTACTTCTGGCGCTTTAGTTGTAGATGGTGGTGTTGGTATTGCTAAAACATTATATGTTGGTGATGATTTTGATGTTACTAATGATGCAACTGTTGGTGGTACTTTAGAAGTTACTGGTGCAACTACTCTTTCTAGTACTTTAGATGTTACTGGTATTAGTAATTTTAATAATACTACTGATGCTACTAATAGTACTTCTGGTGCTTTAGTTGTGGATGGTGGTGTTGGTATTGCTAAAACACTTTATGTTGGTGATGATTTTGATGTAACTAATAATACAACTATTGGTGGTACTTTAGGAGTTACAGGTGCTACTACTCTTTCTAGTACCTTAGATGTAACTGGAATTACTAATTTAAATAATACAACTGATGCTACTAATAGTACATCGGGTGCTTTAGTTGTAGATGGTGGAGTAGGTATTGCTAAAACATTATATGTTGGTGATGATTTAGATATTACAAATAATACTACAATTGGTGGAACTTTAGGAGTTACCGATGCAACTACTCTTTCTAGTACTTTAGATGTTACTGGTATTACTAATTTAAATAATACAACTGATGCTACAGATAGTACATCCGGTGCATTAGTTGTAGATGGTGGTGTTGGTATTGCTAAAGATTTATATGTTGGTGATGATTTAAATGTATCTAATAATACAACTATGAGTGGTACTTTAGATGTTAGTGGAGTTGTTAATTTAAATAATACTACTGAATCTACTAGTAGTTCATCTGGTGCTGTAGTTATAGATGGTGGTGTAGGTATTGGTAAAGATTTATATATTGGTGATGATTTAGATGTTGCTAATGATACAACTATGGGTGGAACTTTGGAAGTAACTGGTTTAGCTACATTTTTAGGTGGTGCAAGTATGGGTGGTACTTTTAATATTACTGATACTACAGATTCATCTAGTTCAATTACTGGTGCTTTTACAGTAGCTGGTGGAGTAGGTATTGCTAAAAAATTATATGTAGGTACTGATCTAAATATTGGTGGTAACTCAACTTTAACTGGAACTGTTGATGTAACTGGAGTATTAAACTTTAATAATACAACTGATGCTACTAGTAATATTGATGGTGGTGCATTAACTATTGATGGTGGTGCGGCAGTTGCTAAAAAATTATTTGTTGGTGATGATTTTGATGTTACTAATGATGCTACTATTGGTGGAACTTTAGGAGTTACTGGTGCTACTACTTTATCAAGTACTTTAGATGTTACTGGAGTATTAAACTTTAATAATACAACTGATGCTACTAGTAGTACTGCAGGTGGTGCTTTAACAGTTGATGGTGGGGCCGCAATTGCTAAAAAATTATTTGTTGGAACTGATTTATCAATTGGTGGCAATTCTACTTTAACTGGTACTTTAGAAGTTACTGATGCAACTACATTATCTAGCTCATTAGATGTTACTGGAATTAGTAATTTAAATAATACAACTGATGCTACTAGTAGTACTGCTGGTGGTGCTTTAACAGTTGATGGTGGTGCAGCAATTGCTAAAAAACTTTATGTCGGTGATGATGTTTCAGTTGGTGGTGATTTAACAGTTACTGGTCCAATTTTATCTATACCAACTGGTGATACTGCTTCTAGACCAAATCCAGCTTCTGGTGGTTATATTAGATATAACACACAAACTAGCCAATTTGAAGGATATGGTGCTGGTAATGCTTGGGGTTCTTTAGGTGGAGTTTCTGATGTTAATCAAGATACTAAAATTTTAGCAGAAGATGGTGCTGGTACTAATGATGATAATTTAAGATTTTTTAATAATGGTGCTGAAACTATGCGTTTAACTTCTACTGGATTATTAGGTTTAGGAACAAACGCACCTGATAAAAAATTAGAAATTAATTCAAGTTCTGGAGATTGTTTACGTTTAACTTATAATGATGGTAATGGAAGTGCTACTAATTATGTTGATTTTAGTGTAACATCTAGTGGTAATTTAAATATTAATTCATCTGGTAATACCATTACTATTGATTCTACTGATAATTTAGATATTTCTGGACATGATGCTAGTACATTAGGTTTAAAATTAAATGGTACCTTAGTTACAGCAACTGCTAATGAACTTAATTATAATGATTTAACAACTGGACCTGGTACTGCAGAAGCTAGTAAAGCAGTTGTATTAGATGCAAATAGAGATATTGATAATATTAATGAATTATCTGCAAAAATATTAAATGCCACAATTGATAATACAACTGGAAATAGTATTGTATATCCAATTACAGTTAATAGAACTACATCAACAACTCCAGCTAATGGTTTAGGTGGTGGTATTGAATTTTATATTGAAAATTCTAATAATGACAGTGTAGCATTTGGTTCTATTGAAGTTAGTGCGGATGATATTACTGATAATAGTGAAGATGGTAAATTTACAATTAATTTAATGACTGGTGGTTTAAGTACTACTGCTTTAACATTAACTAAAGAATCTTTATTAGTTGAAGAATTAGTAGAAACTTCTGATCGAAGAGTCAAAGAAAACTTTGAAAAAGCCGATTTACAAGAATCGTTTGATAAAATTATGGAATTAAATTTAGTTGATTATAATTTTATTCATGATAAAGAAAAAAAGAAACATCGTGGTTTAATAGCCCAAGAATTAAGAGAGATTATACCAAATGCTGTACATATTGCTGAAAATGATGGTATTTCTGATTTCCATAGTGTAAGTACTAAAGAATTAGTAGGATTTATGATTGGTGCTTTACAACATATGAATAAAAAATATGATAATTTAGAAAAAAAATATAATGAATTAGAACAAAAATATTTAAATACTTTAAATTAATTAAATTTTATTAAATATTTATATTTAATTATTTTTATTTTTTATTATATAAAAATTGTATAAATTGATAAATTGAAGATTAATTCAAAAAAAATCATAATGTATATTATGATTTTATAGTATTTTATTTTTTTTTTGATTATCTTTATTAATATGATTTATTTTTTTAGTAATTTTATCATTATATAATTCAGTATTATTAATTATAATATCCAATTTTGAATCGGTTACTATATCACTATTATATGTTTTTTTTAAATTTTGAATTCCACTTAATGATAATTCTAAATAATAATTTATTTTTTGTAAATTATTATATACTTTATTAAATTCATCATTATCTTCAATTATATATTCTGTAATATGTTCATTAGTTAAATATTGAGAATTTAATAATTCATCTATTAAACTATATACTGATTGATAAAATGTAATTAAATTTGTTAAATTTTTTTCTCTGCTATTATTATAAAAAAATCTCACAATTCCTTGAAAAATCGAGTTATATTCTATAGTTATTAAATTATCTTTATTAATATAAATTTTATCATATGGTTTAATTTTAGATAAAATATTTAAATTAATTAAAATATTTTGAATCATTTTATAATTAATTTATTTAATTATTTTTAAATTATTTAATAATTAATCTATATAATAATTTATAATTTAATTTATCAAATTTATATAATATTTATTCATCTTTTCCAATTAAATATCTAAATTTAAATGGAACAAATATTCTTTTACTTCCAAAATATACTAAAATAGATAAATTGGGAACTTGACTTGCTAAAGCTATTTGAGTAAAATCAACATTAATACTAATTGAGGTATTATTAATACGTGTACAAATATGACCTTGAGCATTATTAATTTCATCAATAATATTTAAATCTTTTGCTGGTGTCAATGTTGTAAAATTTTGAATATATATTAAATCTCCAGTAACTAAATTATGAGATTCTCCAAAGGTAATAATACCTGGGTTACTTGCATAATTAATTGAAGATGTATATAATCTATCTTGATCAAAAACAATTGGATTTAATGGAGAACCAAATCTTAATGTAAATTCATTAATTCTTGTAATAGGTTTAAAAAATCTAAATACTTTATTTATTGGAATTAAATCTATTAAATTACCATTAATCTTAGATTGAAACATAAAATGAAATTGACTATCTTCATAAGCATCAATACTAACTGCTGATAATTCTAAAATAGATAATGTAATTTTTTGATAATAATTATCAGCAGCTGCTATATATGGAATACTAAAAGGAAAAATTTCCATTTCAACAATATCTCTCATATTACTAATAGATGTAATTGCACCAGAACCTGGTGTTTTATTTTTAGTATTACTAACAATTGTAAATATAATTCTTGATCTATCTTTATTAGCAATATTCTGATATCTAGAATCAACTAAAATATTTGAATCTCTCCATAATGATTGATAATTAATTATTTTAGTAAATTCAATTTGATCTTGTTTAGTCGATAAATTAGGCATATTTAAAAAATTTTGTGCCATTATTTGAGGTGATTGTTGCATTATATTTACTGATGATTGTTGAACTAATTCATTTCTTGAAGATCGTGAAGTACTGGCATTAGTACCAAAATTATAATCAGTAGTACCTTTTACATTTGCTTTGTCATTTATTTCTTTTTTTAAAAATTCATGAATATCAAAACTAGATTTAATTTTCCCTAAATTCACTAAATATAAGTTAATAAAATTATTATTAATAGCATCTATATCATTTTTATAATTAGTATAAATGTTATTAAAGTTAAATTCTTTTGTATAATTTATAAAATTAACTAATTCAGTTTTAGTTATTTTTTGTTTAGTACTTGATTCTAATTTATTAATTAATACTTTTAAATTATCTTTAGAATACAGTTGATTTTTAATTTTGTTAACATTATCTAAATTATATTCTTCCATTTTATTATAAGGTCTATATATAAATATAATTATATTTTGAATTATTAATAATAAAAAAAATAATATAAATTATAATTATATTTTGTATTAATAATAATAAAATAATAAACTATTATGATTATAAAAATATATATCAGTATTAATTATATTAAGATAATATAAATTAAAAAATGTAAAAGGTATTTTTTCTAAATATGAATTTTGACAACTTAAATACTTTAATTTTTTTAACTTTTTAGATAATTTACTAATTTTAATTGTTGAATCAATTGATAAATATTCTAAATTAGTATATGTTTGTGGAATTTTTTTGATATATTGATTATTAGATATATCTAATATTTTAATTTTTGTTAATGAATCATTTAATATTTCAAGTACAGAATTTCTACATATTAAAACTTCTAAATTTAAACATATTCTATGTGAAAAATGTGAAATTAATGTATTAGATATATTTAAATATTTTAAATTATTCAATCGTAATGGTAAATATTTTATATTAGTATTGCTACAATCTAAATAAATTAAATTATTAAATTGATATGATACATTATTTATTTTATTAAAAATAGTATTATATTCTATTATAAAATTATTAAGTAATGTATTATTACAAATTAAAAATTCTAAGTTTGAAAAATTATTATTTCTTGATAAATATATTTTAGTTAATAAATTATAACTACAATCTAAATATGTTAAATTATCATAATTATTTAATTCTATTATATTAGTATTATTTAATATTATTTTTTTTAATTTTATAAAGTTATTAGAAATTTTATTTATTATACTACCATCACAATATAATTCTTCTAACTTTTTATATGTTTCTGGTATATTTTTAATTTTAGTATTAAAAATATTTAATATTTCTAAATTCTTTAAATTAGTTGGTAAAATATTAATAGTTGTATTAGAACAGTTTAAATATTTTAAATTAATAATATTATTGGGAAGTGTAGTAATATTAATATTTGAACAATCTAGATATAATAAATTAGAAAAATTATAATTATCTATAAATGGCATTTTAGTAATAAATAAACAATTTTTATTTTTATTTAAATTATATAATATTATATCTTCTATATCTTCATCATAAATATCTAAAAAATTATTAATTAGATTAATAATGATATAATCTTTATTTTTATTATTTATTAAATTTAATAAATTCATTAATATAAATTATTACTCTATTATATATTAATACTTTATATTAATACTTTATATTATTTAATTTTAAAAGATAAATTTATTCAAAATTTTTTGATATTTGATTAAATAAATATGCACAATGATTTAATATATTTTCTTTATTAAAATATTTATGATATAACTTTTTTGAATTTTCAACAATTTGTTTACATTTATCATCATTTTCTCTACACCATATTATTTGTGTTTCTAAATTAGATAAATCATATTTAATAGGTATATAATGTTCATATGGTTTTAATATATCTGTATACCAACAAATATTTCCAGTTACATAATAACTATCAACCATTAAAATTAAACATCCCATTTGTAATAAATAACTAGTTCTGTTTGGATTAGAATGACCATCAATATTTATTATATACTTATATTTAATTTGCTTATTCATAGGAATTCTTTTTTTTAAATAAATTCCAATTTTATTCATTAATTCTGGTTTAATATAATTAATTTGTAATTTTGAATCTATTTTATCTCGCGAATTCCATGATACTATTCCTGCATCTAATAACCCGGGTTTAGTTTCTTTCCATTCATAATCTAATTTTGAAATTTGTAATCTTTGATTATATTCTATTTCCATACTACCTGTTCCACTTCCTCTAAATAATGCAGTAGAAATTTTATCTTCCCATTTAATATCATTTTCAATATTATAATAAGATTTATCAGATATTGCTAATTGCCAATCTTGTGGAATTATGAATGGGATATCTAAATAATATTTATTAGTATAAGGTGATAATATTGGAATAAAATTATTAAATTGATATTTATTTTCTATTTTCGGTGTTTGATTTTTAGTATACATATTTGGATATGGTTCTAATAAATTAGCATGTAATAATGGATGATCTCTTTTATTAATTATAAAGAAGCAATCATTAACTATATTTGTATTTAAAGTTTCTATAATCAGTTCATAATATTCTTTTAAACTATGTTGACCCCAAATATTTTCAAATAATTCATTATTAATTATATATGCATTAACCCACCATTTTTTAGTTTCTGGAATATATTTTTTATACTGGTTTAAATATTTTTTCTTTGTATTAATAAATCCTTTAAGATTATGTTCTTTAGTTTCACTATATAATTTTATATTTTTAGACCAATTATTTATAAAATATTTATTTGCAAATGGCAAGAATGCTTCTAATTTATTATTTTTTATATATACCAATATTCCAGATCTAATTTTATAAAATACATATTTAATTGTATTAATACACGAATCATTATTTAAATTTTGATATTTAATATCTTTTAATCTTTCATTAATATCTAAATATTCTTTTTTATTTATTTTTCTCTGTTTTATTGTTTTATTTATATTTAATTTATTATTTAAATATTTTTGAATAATTTCTTTATTTATTTCATCCCAATTTGATAAAATATGAAATTCCATAATCTATTAATATTTATAATAATTTTATATTTTATATTATATTGATTATTGTTTAAACTTCTTTAAATAATTTCAATTTTAAATTGAATTATTCTTTAAAATTATTTTGTATATGTCTTGATTGTAATCCCATTATAGCATCAATTGCTATTAAGATACCACTAATATTTTTTGAATCATTATTAAATGTTTTATATTTATAATTATCTAATAAATTTATAATTAATGAAATACTATAGAATAATAAAGTTCTAATATATACTTTCCATGTTTTATTTTTAGTAATATATAATTTATATGAAAATACTATTATTACTATAAGAAATAAAATTATCAAAAATAATATATTTTTAAAGATTCCTAATTTAAAATATATTACTAAACCTAATGAAATTCTTAATATAACACAACCTAAATGTGTATAAGGTGTATGTCGTTTACCTTGTTTATATATAGTTGTATATTGATCTTCTAATCGTTCAAGCATAATTATAATTAATTTTATAATTTAATACTATATTATAATTAATATTATATATTATGTTTTATATTTTTGATGAAAATTTAGATACATTTATTACATTTGAAAAGGGACAAGAATTAGAATATGTATATTATTTATTAAATAATCATTATAATAAATATGAATTTGATAGTTTTGAATTTAATGAAACACTAAAAAAAAATAATATTACTAATAAAAAAAGAAAAATTAAATTAAATAATAGATGGAATATTAATAATATGGATACAAATAAAAAATTTAAATATTTATAAATAGAAAAAGAAATAATTTTAATGATTAATTTAAATTTATTTAATATTAATTATGTTCAGAAAAATTATCAAGAAATTTTAAATAGTATTAATCAAAAATTAAATAATTTATCTATAGATGAAAAAAATCAAAAATTAAGATTAGAAATTATATATATATTAAAAGCATTTAATGATAATATAGATTTAAGACAATATATATTAATTAATACTAGTAAAAGAATTCCTGAAAATATTTATTATGAAAGTTTATTTACATTAGGAACTTTATATAAAATATATGTAGAAAATGAATTAAAAATTAAACAAAAATTAACCAATGAATTAGAAATTTTATATAAATCCGGATTATATTATTTTTTAAAAATTTTACAATTTAAAATAAATGATAAAAATACTTTATTGCAAATTACTAGTATTTATTCTTATTTAGTACTATATTCTAGTAAAGAAAAAGGTTTAGAATATATGTTAGAAAATTTATTATATGACCCAACAAATCCTATAGTTCATTATAATTTAGGATTTATATATTATGAATTAAATGATTATAAAAATGCTATAATTTATTTTAAAATTAGTATTAAATTTTTAGAAAATCTTAAATCAAATAATAAAGATGATAATGATTTATTAATAAAAAATTATTATCAATTATCATTAATTAATGAATCTATAAATATATTAGAAGCATTAAATAATTTATTAAATGCATTAAAGTTAAATTTAACTGAACCAGTTATTAATAATCAATTAGGTTTAATATATACAGAATTAAGAAGAACAGATTTAGCAAAAAAATGCTATATAAGAGGAATTGAAAATTATAAACATTCTATTATTAATTTAAATTATAATGAAGTATTATCTAATTTATATATTAATTATGGCCATATGAATACATATAATGGAAATCCAACTGAGTCAATAAAATGTTATGATAAAGCATTAGAATTAACATCAAGTTTAAAAGCATTTAATAATAAAATGTTGAATTTAACTTATTTATTTAATATTTATAAAGATAAAGATTATATTATTAAAGAACACCAATTAGCTAATCAATTTTATCAAAAAATATATAATTATATATTTCCAATAGATTTATTTAAATCAGATATTATTAATATTGGATTTATTTCTGGAGATTTTATAAATCATCCAGTTAGTTATTTTATAAATACATTTTTAAATAATTATAATGATAAAAAATTTAAAATATATTGTTTGGCAGAATCTAAAGTTAATAATATTTATAATAATAAAATTAATTATATAAACATTAAAGATAAAAAAACTAAAGAAGTATGTGATTTTATATATAATAATAAAATATGTATTTTATTTGATTTATCTGGACATACAGCTCATAATAGATTAGATATATTTGCAAATAAACCATCACCAATTCAAATTAGTTATATTGGATATCCATTTACTACAGGATTAAATACTATTGATTATAGAATAACTGATGATATTTGTGATGGAGATTTAACTATATCACAAAAATATTATACTGAGAAATTAATTAAATTACCAAATTGTTTCCTATGTTATGATCCTATAAATTATAGTAATAAAAATTTATATAAAATTCCAGAAATTACTAATAACTTTTTAGATAATGATATTTATTTAGGTTGCTTTAATAGATTAAATAAAATGAATGATAACTTTATTGATATTATAAATAATATACTTATTAACTTTACAAAAATTAAAATAGTATTTAAAACAAAAGCATTACTTAATAAAGATATTAAAAAAGAATTTCTTAAAAAATTTGATACTAAATTTATTAATAGAATTATTATATTAGATTGTACTATTTCACATGAAGAACATTTATTAATTTATAATAAAATTCATTTTGCAATTGATACATTTTCATATTCTGGAACAACAACTACTTGTGAAGCATTATATATGGGAGTTCCAGTTATTTCATTTTATGATTCTATTAATTATTATCATCCACATAATGTTTCTTGTAGTATTTTAAAAAATAGTAATTTAGAAGAATATATTATTGATATAAAACAAAAAAATAAAATTTATAATATTATTTCTAAATTATTACACAATAAAAATAATACTGAGTGGATAAATTTAAAAAAAGAAATTAGAAATAAGTTTTTAAATGGTTTTGTATGTAATAAAAAAGAATATCTATTAAATTTTGAAAAATTAATTATTAATTTATATAATGATTATAAATTAGATTAATCTAATTTTCTAAATTACTTAATCTGGATAATATATCTTGAATTTGTTGCTTTAATAAACTATTTTCATTTTCTAATAATTGAATTTTATTTTCATTTTCATTATTTTTTTGTTCTAAAATATCTACTTTATTTTCTAAAACTTCTTTTTCAGCATATATTAATTTTATATTACTATGTAATATTGGTATAATTTCAGAATAGCTAATTTGAAATTTAAATCCATTTGGACTTTTATAATTATCATTATCTATATATTCGTCAATAGAATCATCTTTAGTAAAATTAATTAACTCACCAAATCCTGCCTTTAATAAATCTTGTGCTATATATCCAAAATGTAAATCATTATTAGTTTCACTATTTAAATAATATTGTTTAGAATCTATCAATTTAATAAAATTTTTACAAAATTCATTTTCTATGTTATTTATATTATTTTTAATTCTTACAT
>JACCEB010424535.1_pt1 | contig 11277 bp, 9 predicted proteins | sample 7454761 | NCBI WGS metagenome assembly JACCEB01 (sample SAMN15323454, study PRJNA562643) | freshwater metagenome | isolation source: river surface water | place: USA:Blue River Watershed | collected 2017-08-18 | reverse complement strand
TGCGGCTTGTTCGTGATCCGCTTCACGCCGGGCGCCTGATACAGGCGGTCGACCTGGATCTCGTTGTCGAAGTGACCGATGTTACAGACGATCGCCTGATCCTTCATCTGCTGCATGTGCTCCAGCGTGATGATGTCGCGATTGCCCGTCGTGGTGACGTAGATGTCGGCGGTGCCGAGGGTGCTCTCGACCGTGTTCACCTCGAAGCCCTCCATCGCGGCCTGCAGCGCGTTGATCGGGTCGATCTCGGTGACGATGACGCGAGCACCGAAGCCGCGCAGGGAGTGCGCCGAGCCCTTGCCCACATCGCCGTAGCCGCACACGCAGGCGACCTTGCCCGCGATCATGACGTCCGTCGCGCGCTTGAGGCCGTCGGCCAGCGACTCGCGGCAGCCGTAGAGATTGTCGAATTTCGACTTCGTGACCGAGTCGTTGACGTTGATGGCGGGGAACAGCAGCTTGCCGGCCTTGGCCATTTCGTAAAGGCGATGCACGCCGGTGGTGGTCTCCTCGGAGACGCCCTTCCAGTCCTTCACCATCCGCGAAAACACCGTCGGGTCCTCGCGATGGATGCGCTTGAGCAGGTTCTTGATGATCTGCTCCTCGTGCGAACCCGAAGCGGAGTCGACCCACGTCGAGCCATTCTCCAACTCGTAGCCCTTGTGCAGCAGCAGGGTGACGTCGCCGCCGTCGTCGACGACCATTTCCGGACCCTTGCCGCCGGGGTGGCTGACGGCGTGCCACGTGAGATCCCAATATTCCTCGAGCGTCTCGCCCTTCCAGGCGAAGACCGGAACGCCCGCCTGCGCGATGGCGGCGGCGGCGTGATCCTGCGTGGAGAAAATGTTGCACGAAGCCCAGCGAACGGAGGCCCCGAGCTCGACCAGCGTCTCGATGAGCACCGCCGTCTGGATCGTCATGTGCAGCGAGCCAGTGATGCGCACCCCGCGGAGCGGCTTGGCCGCGCCGAACTTGCGACGCAGCGCGGTGAGGCCGGGCATCTCGTGCTCGGCGACGGCGATTTCCTTGCGACCCCACTCAGCGAGGGAGAGGTCACGGACCTTGAAATCAGACGACGAGGCAGCAGCTTGGGCGGACATGAAGATGAGTAGTTAGAGGACGCGGACGGATGAGGGGGCGAGCCGGGAGCAACGACGCCCCGGCCAGTGGTGGAAGGCTTGTTCAGCCCTGATGGCGCTTGACGGCGGCGCGCAACGCGGCGGCGCGGGTGGTCTGTTCCCAGCTGAGACCGTCCTTGCCGAAGTGACCGTAATTGGTGGTCTGGCGATAGATCGGGCGGAGCAGATCGAGCTGACGGACGATGTCGGCCGGCTTGAAGCTGAAAACATCCTGAACGGCCTTCGCGATCACCTCGTCCGAGACCTTACCGGTGTCGAACGTATCCACAAAAACACTCACCGGCTTCGGGTGACCGATGGCGTAGGCCACCTGGAGCTCCGCGATGCGGGCGAGACCGGAGGCGACGATCGTCTTGGCAACCCAGCGCGCCATGTAGGCCGCCGAGCGGTCCACCTTCGACGGATCCTTGCCGGAGAACGCGCCACCCCCGTGGCGACCCCAGCCACCGTAGGTGTCGACGATGATCTTGCGGCCCGTGAGACCGGAGTCGCCCTGCGGGCCACCCACGACGAAACGTCCCGTCGGGTTGATCAGAAACTCGGTGCGCTTGTTGAGCAGGTTGGCCGGGATGACCTTCTTGATCACCTGATTGATGAGGAAGGATTCGATCGCGGAGTGCTTCACGTCCTCGGTGTGCTGGGTCGAAATCACCACGTTCACCACCTCGACGGGCTTGCCGTTGTCGTAGCGGATGGAGACCTGCGACTTCGCGTCGGGGCGGAGCCATTTGACGCGGCCGCTCTTGCGGATGCGGGTCAGCTCACGACCCAGCCGGTGCGCGAACATGACCGGCGTCGGCATCAACTCCTTGGTCTCGTCGCACGCGTAGCCAAACATCAACCCTTGGTCGCCGGCGCCCTGCTCCGTGGTCTTCTTTCCGTCGGCCCCCTTGGCATCAACACCTTGGGCGATATCCGGGGACTGCGTTGTCAGGAGATTGTGGATGAACACGCGATCGGCGTGAAACACATCGTCGTCATTCACGTAGCCGATGTCGCGGATCGCATCGCGTACCACCGCGCCAATGTTGATCGCCTGGTCGATCGGCTTCGTCCCGATGGCCGGGATCGTGATCTCGCCAGCAAGGACCACGGCATTCGACTTCACGAGCGTCTCGCAGGCCACGCGACTCCGCCGATCGATGCTCAAGCAGGCGTCGAGCACGCTGTCCGAGATCAGATCCGCGACCTTGTCGGGATGCCCCTCACCCACGGATTCCGAAGAAAAGACGAAGGAGTTTGCCATAAAACTTGAAGAAAAAGGCCCCAACCGACCCCCGGCAAGCCATTATCAACGTATTCGAATACTTTGATATGTCCTTTAAGCCGCTCCGCCCTGGCGCGGGGGCGGGGTCGAGCCCCCAGTCCTGGGCCCGAGATCGCTCAACTTCGGCCGCGGGATGCCCTCAAGGCGATCCCCTCGTGGGCCGTTAGACTCGGGGCACGGTCCGTCAACCGTCCCTCCCCTCATGAGCTCCGACTCCCCCGTCCTCGATCCCGAAGCGATCTCGAGTCTGCGCGAACTGAGCCCCGGCGACGACACCTTCCTCAAGGAGATCATCCGAATCTTCCTCGAGGACACCCCGGCCCGCATCAACGATGCCCGCGTGACCCTGGCCGCAGGCGATGCCGTCGCATTTATCCGTGCCGCGCACACGATCAAGGGGAGCTGCGGCAATCTGGGGGCCGAGCGGCTCCGACGCACGGCGGAACGGATCGAGCACGGCGCGCGCAAGAACGGACTGGCGGGACTGGAGAACGCGGTCGCGGAACTCGAGGCGGAGTTCGCCACCGTGCGCACCGCGCTCTCGGCGCTGCTGTGACGCCGCGGGCCTCGGCGCCCGCGCACGATCCACGCCGTATCCACCCCACCGCGGCCGGACTTGGTCCGCGCCACGGAAGTGAACGCGGCGAACCCGGAGACCGCTCAGTCCCGCGCTAGGTGCGGTCGAGGAAGAAGCCGCGTTGCCGTTCGGAAATGGCAAGGCCGACACGCTCCATGACGAGGAGCAGATCCTCCCAGATGGCGCGCTTCGAACGATTGGAACCATTGCGCAGGATGTAGCTCGGGTGGTAAGTCACCATCACCGGCTTGCCCGCGAACTCACTCCAGCGCCCGCGGACTTCGCCAAGCGCCTTGAAAGAGCCCACTCCGAGGAGCCCCTGAGCGGCGGTCGAGCCCAGCGCGACGATCACGTCGGGCGCGACGATCTCGAGTTGGGCCCGCAGGAACGGAAGACAGTACTGAAGCTCCTCAGTCGTGGGCGGACGATTGCCCATCTGCTCCTGTCCCTCGGCAGTCGGGAGGTCGGGCCGCCAATTCATGATGTTCCCGATGTAAACGTCTTCACGGCGCACGCCCATCGCCTGGATCATGCGCGTGAGCAGCTGACCCGCCGGACCGACGAACGGTTCGCCCTGCGCTTCCTCTTCGGCGCCCGGCGCTTCGCCGCAGAAAAACAGCTTCCCATCCAGCCTTCCCGTACCGACGACCAGCTTCTTGCCTGGGCGCACTTGCTGCCGGCAGACTGGGTCCGCGAGAATCCTCTCGCGCAACGCGGTCATCCGCTCGGCCTTCGCGCCCGCGGGGATCGAAAACGGCTGCGGCGGCGGCAGCTTCGGCGCCGCCGTCGCCGCCATCAACTCGGCGGGTTCACCGCGCCGCGGAGACGCGGTCGCAGCGGACGATGCGGTTCGCGGAGGAGCCGATGGCGGCATCGACGCGACCGCCGGTTCAGCGGCGATTGCATTCACCGCTCCAGCGGCCGATGCGGCCCGGGAATCGCGACGGGGAGCCGCCTCCGCCAGTTGCCGCAAAGCCGCAAGCGACTCCGGGGAGATGGCGACGGTCTTGACGCCGGCCGCCTTGAGCCGACGCAGTTCCGACGAGAGTGCTTCGAGGATGGCATCCATCGGACTCAGGATGTGCCCGGCGCGGCGGCGACCTGGCCCGACTTCGCCTCCAGCATGCGCTCGACGTACTTTCCGAGCACATCGAACTCGAGATTGACGATGTCACCCACCCGCCGCGTGTGCAGGTTGGTCACGGCAAGCGTGTGCGGAATGAGCCAGACGCCGACCGAATCCGCGCCCGCCTCCGCGACGGTCAGCGACACACCGTCGATCGCGATGCTTCCCTTCGGGATGAGGTAGCGTCCGGCCCCCGCCGGGACCTTGACGCGCAAGTAGTGGTCTGCCCCGCGGGGTTCAAAAGCCTCGATGGTCCCCACCGCATCGACATGTCCGGTGACAAAGTGCCCGCCCATGCGACCGCCGTAGGCGAGGCTGCGCTCCAGGTTCACCCGGCTTCCCGGAACCAGCGCGGCGAGGCTGGTCACCCGCCGGGTCTCGGCAAGCAGGTCGAATTGGAGCACGTTCCCCTCGCGCGCCGCCACGGTCAGGCAGCACCCGTTCACGGCAATCGAGTCTCCCAGAGCGAGCCCGTCGAGCACTCGCTGGGCCTCGACGCGCAGCACGTGCTGCCCGCAATAGGCGGAAAACTCCACCACCCGACCGGATTCCTCGACGAGTCCCGTGAACATGTGAATTGCCTCTGAGGCTGGAGACTTCGGCTCGATCCGCAAGAGCCAGCTTTGCCGGCGCCGCTCTCCCGTTGACGTGCACCGCGAAAGACCCAACCTCATGGGGAAATTTCCAAATGGCAACGCATTGCAAGGACTACGACTTTCTGCAGATCGAACCGCACTGGCAGACCTTCTGGGAGCGGAACCACTCGTTCCGCGCCAGTGAGGATCCGGCGAAGCCGAAGTACTACGTGCTGGACATGTTCCCGTACCCCTCGGGCGCAGGCCTGCACATCGGGCATCCCGAGGGCTACACGGCGACCGACATCATCGCCCGCTACAAACGCGCAAAGGGCTTCTCAGTCCTGCACCCCATCGGCTGGGATGCGTTCGGACTCCCGGCGGAGCAGCACGCCGTCAAGACGGGGACGCACCCCGCGAGCAACACGCAGAACAACATCACGAACTTCCGCCGGCAGATCAAGGCGCTGGGCTTCAGCTATGACTGGGAGCGCGAGATCGACACCACCGACCCTCGCTACGTCCGCTGGACCCAATGGATCTTCCTGCAACTCTTCCGCCGCGGCCTCGCGTACGTCGACGAGCGGCCCGTCTGGTGGTGCCCGGAACTTCGCACCGTCCTGGCCAACGAGGAAATCGTCGACGGCAAGTCCGAGGTCGGCGGCTTCCCGGTCGAGCGCCGCAGCCTGCGCCAGTGGGTCCTGCGGATCACCGCCTACGCGGAGCGCCTGCTCGCCGACCTGAAGGAGGTCGACTGGCCTGATTCCACCAAGCGCATGCAGGAGGCATGGATCGGCCGCAGCGAGGGTGCCGAACTGCTCTTTGCCCTGGAGAACCAAGCGCTCGGCGATCTCAAGGTCTTCACCACCCGACCCGACACCCTCTTCGGCGCGACTTACATGGTCGTCGCCCCAGAGCATCCGCTCGTCTCCTCCCTGACCACGCCGGCGCAGGCCGCCGAGGTGGAGGCGTACCGACGCCGCGCCGCCAGCAAAAGCGATCTGGAGCGCACCGACCTCGCCAAGGACAAGTCTGGCGTCTTCACGGGTTCCTACGCGATCAATCCAGTCAACGGAAACCGCATCCCGATCTGGGTCGCGGACTACGTGCTCATGGGCTACGGCACGGGCGCGATCATGGCCGTACCCGCGCACGATGAGCGCGACCACGAATTCGCGGTCCGATACCAGCTGCCGATCATTCAAGTGATCGAACCCGACGGTGGCACCGCCGAACCTGCCGCCCTCCCCTACACCGGTTCCGGCAAGCTCGCCGGATCGGGAGCCTACACGGGGCTGCCGTGGGAGGAGGCCAAGCGCCGCGTCACCGCCGACTTGCAGGCGCAGGGCCGGGGTCGCGCGACCGTCAACTACAAGCTCCGCGACTGGCTGTTCTCCCGTCAGCGCTACTGGGGCGAGCCGTTCCCGATCATTTGGGTAGACGAGACCGATTACCGCGCCGCCGTGGCTGCCGGCACCACCCTGCCGGACCAGCCGGTCACGTATCGGGATAATCACGACGGAAAGACCTGGTACGCGCTGCCGCTCCCGGAGGCGGCCCTGCCCCTGACCCTGCCCGACGTCCAGAGCTACCTGCCGAGCGGCACCGGCGAGAGCCCGCTGGCCAACGTCACGGACTGGCTCGAGATCTGGTGCAATCTCCGCACCGGCGAGGCCCGGCCCGCGAGCGCCGCGCGACCTGAGGGTGCCGACTGGATCCGGGGCCGGCGCGAGACGAACACAATGCCGCAGTGGGCCGGTTCGTGCTGGTACTACCTGCGCTTCCTCGATCCGCGCAACGACCATGCCTTCGCCTCCCCCGAGGCGCAGCGCTACTGGGGAGTACCCGACCTGTACGTCGGCGGCGCCGAACACGCCGTGCTCCACCTGCTCTACGCGCGCTTCTGGCACAAGGTCCTCTTCGACATCGGCGCCGTCACCCAGCCCGAGCCGTTCCGGAAACTCTTCCATCAAGGCATCATCCTCGGTGAGGACGGCGAAAAGATGTCCAAGAGCCGCGGCAACGTCGTCAATCCGGACACGATCATCGCGAGTCACGGCACCGACTCGCTGCGCCTGTACCTGATGTTCCTCGGCCCGCTGGAGGCGATGAAGCCATGGAACCCCCGTGGCATCGAGGGCGTCCATCGCTTCCTGCACAAGGCATGGCGACTTGCGGTCGGTCCGGAGGGCGAGCCGGCGGCCCGCTTGAACGAAGCCGCCGCGGAGTCCCCCGAATTGGAGAAGCTCCTGCACGAGACGATCAAGAAGGTCGGCGACGACATCGAGGCGCTGCGCTTCAACACTGCGATCTCGCAGATGATGGTGTGCCTGAATGCGCTTCAGGAGGCGCCCGCCCTCAAGCCCGCGACCGTGCGCAGTTTTGTTCAGCTCCTCGCCCCCTTCGCTCCCCACCTCGGTGAGGAGCTCTGGGCCCGTCTCGGCGGGTCCGGTTCCGTGGGCGCGGCCCCGTGGCCGGTCTTTGATCCTTCGAAGTGCGTCAGCCATGAGCAACGGATCGTCGTCCAGGTGAACGGCAAGCACCGCGGCGAAGTCCGCGCGGCGGTCGGCGCCGGGCAGGACGAAGCCGTCGCGCTGGCCCGCGAGCAACCCAAGGTGGCCGCCTTCCTCGAGGGCAAGACGCTCAAGCGCGTGATCTTCGTCCCCGGCAAGATCCTCAATTTCGTGGTCGAGTAATCCGCACCACGCCCGTCTCCGCCACCATGTCCGTCTCCGCCTTCCTGCCCGCCGACTTCGATCTCCGCCGCCCGGTGGGGCTGATCGCGGGCCAGGGACGCTACCCTGCGCTCGTGGCCGAACGGATCCGCGCGGCGGGCGGCACGGTCCGACTCATCTGCTTCGCGGAGGAGACCGCGCCCGAGCTCGTGGCGACCTTCGCCGAACACGAACGACGCGAACTGCGGGTCGGCCAACTCGGTCGGATGCTCCGCACGCTGGAGGAGTTTGAGGCTGGCTACGCCCTCATGGCCGGCCAGATCACGCCGCGCCGCCTATTCCGCGGCCTGCACCCGGACCTCAAGGCTGCCCGCCTGCTCTTCTCGCTCAAAGAGCGTAATGCCGAGACCATCTTCGGCGCCATCGCTCGCGAGATTGAGGCTCTAAGTATCCGTCTTCTGGATGCCCGTAGCTTCATCGACGAGCACCTCGCCACCCCGGGTTGCATGACCGGGGGTCGATTCCCGATCGAAGACGAACACCTCGCCCATGGGATCCGCAGCGCGCGTGAGTGCGCCCGGCTCGACATCGGCCAGGGTTGCGTCGTCCGCCGCGGCACCGTCCTCGCGGTGGAGGCATTCGAGGGCACCGACGCCATGATCCGACGCGCGGGCGAATTCCGCTCCGATCACGCCCTCTTCGTAAAGACCGTGAAGCCGGCCCAGGACTACCGGTTCGATGTACCCGTTTTCGGCCTGCGCACCATTGAAAGCATGCGCGAGGCCGGCATCCGAGCCGCAGCCCTCGAGGCGGGCAACGTCATCATCCTCGATAAACCCGCCGTGCTCGCCCAAGCGCGCGCCGCCGGCATCGCGCTCTTCGGGTACACGTCCGACGCGAGCCAGCCCTAACTCTCCCCGCGGCGCTCCGCTTGCGCCCGCCCAGAATCCGCGCACCATTGTCTCATGGCTAACGAAGTCGTTCCCGTCTCCGTCAAGGGCGTCATGCCCACGACCAACGGCTGCGCCGTGTTCCTCGGTAACGACGCCAAGGCGTTCGTGATCTACGTCGATCACTCCGTCGGCAACGCGCTCCAGCTTTCCCTCAAGGGCATCCGCAAGGAGCGCCCGCTGACCCACGATCTCATCGGCAGCATCCTGCTCGGGCTCGGCGCGTCGCTCGATCACATCGTGATCAACGACGTCAATGACGGCACGTTCTTCGCCCGCCTGCTCCTCCGAATGGAGAACGAACTCGGTCGCAAGATCATCGAGCTGGACGCCCGTCCAAGCGACTCCATCGTCCTCGCCCTGCAGGGCAAGCGCCCGATCCTGGTCGCGCGCAAGGTCTTCGATTCCGTCGACGACATGTCGGAAATCCTGGAGCGCGTCCTCAAGCAGCAGGCGCAAGAAGAAGACGACGACCGCGAGGAGGAGGACGACGAGGCCTCGGACGAGGGCGGCGAGGAGAAGGGTAAAGACAAGTCCTGAGCCGCGGGCTCCGCCACGCATGAGCGCGTCGCCGCCCGGCCTTGCTCCCCTGCCCCCGCCGATCATCGCGGGGCAACCTTGGACGGCGCTCGCGCCGATGCAGGACGTGACGGATCTCGCCTTCATGGGCGTAATTGCGACGTTCGGCGCGCCCGATTATTTCTTCACGGAGTTTCTCCGCGTCCACTCCCAGTCCCGTCCGGAGCGCCATATCCTGCGTTCGATCGACGAGAATGCGACCGGGCGTCCGGTCTTCGCCCAGCTGATCGGCGAGGACATCTTCCACCTTGAGCGGACGGTGCGCGACTTGCTGCGTCACCCCATCGCGGGCATCGACCTGAACCTCGGCTGCCCGGCCCCGAAGGTCTACAAGAAGAACGTCGGCGGCGGTCTGCTTCGCGATCCCGACCGCATCCACGACATCCTCGGGGCGCTGCGCGCCGCGCGCCCCGGTCGCTTCACCGCGAAGATGCGCATCGGTTTCGAGGACACGCGGCACTTCGCCCGCATCCTCGACTCCGTCAATCATCACCGCGTCGATTTGCTCACGGTGCATGGGCGCACCGTGCGCGAGATGTACCGGAGCGAGGTGCGCTACGACGAGATCGCCCGCGCCGTCGCCGCCGTACGCTGCCCGGTCCTCGCAAACGGAAATGTCACTTCGGCGGCGGCGGCGGTCCGCATCGTCCGGGAGACCGGCGCCGCCGGCGTCATGATCGGCCGCCACGCGATCCGCAATCCGTGGATTTTCCGCCAGTGCCGCGAGGCGTTCGGCGGCCAACCCGTCACTCCGGTGACGCTAGCCGACGTCCACGGCTACATTCGCCTGCTCTACCGCGCGACCGCAGATCCGGCCATCCCGGAACGGGCGCACGTCAACAAGATGAAGAAGTACCTGAACTTCGTCGGCCAGGGAGTAGACCCCGAAGGCGCGTTCCTGCACGCGATGCGCCGGGTCCAGGGCGAGGCTGAGCTTTTCGCGGTTTGCGACGCCCATCTCCTGGCCCGCCCGGAGATCCGGTTCGCGGACGAACCGTACCCGGGCGTGATCGCACGCCCGAACTGCGAAACGCCCGACGCAACGTCCGATGGTTGCTCGTTGGAGACCGTCACCGCCTAGAGCGTGGTGACGGCGGTCGCGCGCGCGGCGGCGTCAGCGACCCCATCCTCGGCTACTCGAGGCCGAGGGCCTTTCGCCCGGCAGGCGAAATCATGCGGGGGTTCCAGACCGGATCCCAGACAATGTAAACGCGGGCTTCCTCGACTGCCGGGAGGGCGGCGATCTTCTTGCGGGCATCCTCGGCGATCACCGGCCCCATGCCACAGCCCTGGGCGGTGAGGGTCATCTTCACCTCGATGCGGTTTCCGCCCGCGGTTCCCGGCTCGACCGCCAAGTCGTAGATCAAGCCTAGGTCCACGATGTTGACCGGGATCTCGGGATCAAAGCAGCTCCGCAGCGCCTCCCAGACACGCTCCTCGCTGAAGCCCTCTGATCCGCCCGAGCCGCCCGACCCGGCGGTCGGAGTCGCGTTCTCAGCCGGCGTGTAGCCCGCAATTGCCCCAACATCCTCCGCGGCGATGCGAAAGAGACCTTGGTCGGTGCGCACCGTGACGTTCCCGCCCAGCGATTGGGTGATGAACACGGAGGTCCCCGCCGGCAGCGTGAGCACGGTACCGGCTGGAATCATGGTCGCCGAAATGTCGGCGCAAAGGGTGTGTTGGGACATGGTGCCCGATCACCGAAGGACGAACTCAAACGGGAGGCGAGCGTAGATTCCCCTCGGGTCGTTGAACGTGTTCAGTTGCTCCAACTCCGACTCCATGCGGGCCAGCACACGTCCGACCGGACCGTGGCCGAAAATCCGGACCTCCAAGCCCTGCAACGCCTCGGCGAACGACTCCGCGAAAGGCTTGTGCGCGGGCCGCTCGCGGACGGTGTAATTTTCATCCACGCCGGCCTTCTTCGCCGCGTACCGAATCGCATCCTCCAAGCCCCCCATCTCGTCGACCAAACCGCGGGTGAGCGCGTCCGAGCCGATCCACACCCGCCCCTGCGCCAGCTCCGCGACGAGCGCGGGTTCGAGCTTTCGCCCTTCCGCCACGCGGAGGAGGAAATCGCGGTAGATCTGATCCACATCGCGCTGGATCAGTGCCAGCTCGCCCTCGGTCTTCGCCCGGGAGATTGAAAGCGTATCCGCGTAGCGCCCGGTCTTCACGACGTCGAAGGAGACCCCCAGCTTCTGGGTGAGTTCAGCGGCGTTGAAGAGCAATCCGAACACCCCGATCGAACCCGTGATGGTGGTGGGCTCGGCGAAGACGTGATCCCCGAAGCTAGAGATCCAGTAGCCTCCCGACGCGGCATAGCCTCCCATGGAGACCACGACCGGCTTGGCCTCGCGCGCCAGCCGCACTTCCCGCAAAATGTGTT
>JACCEB010673161.1_pt1 | contig 11279 bp, 19 predicted proteins | sample 7454761 | NCBI WGS metagenome assembly JACCEB01 (sample SAMN15323454, study PRJNA562643) | freshwater metagenome | isolation source: river surface water | place: USA:Blue River Watershed | collected 2017-08-18 | reverse complement strand
CCATAGTCAATGATGGGTGTGCGAGGTGCATTGTCATACTGTTGAATCCATGTTGTTCATACAGTTATAATTATAGTAGAAAACGGGTATTTTGTCAAGTACATAGAAAGTATTACTTTTTGAGAATCGCCCACATCTTCTCTTTTTCGATAATCTCGGCTTCAAGCTCCATGTACATTTTACGCAATCCACGAAGTTTTTCCCATTTTTCTTCTAGTTCTTCATTTGGGCGCAAGATAGCTAGTCGTTCTTCAATCCTGTCTAATGAATCTTTGATACTTTTACCCTGGATTTTCACTTCACCTTTAAATTCAGCATCACCTTTAACTAACAAACTGTTATCATTGGAAGCAATACTTATAGTATCATTCCAATTGGGGGCAAGGGTGTATGAAGTACCAGTTGAAGTTATATTGGCGTTGTATGATGTGTAAGTTGTATTAGTTAGGTTGTTAAGAAGATAAGACATTAAACTTTCCTCACAATAACTCTTCCCTTATCATCAATGTCAAATTGAACATTATCCCCTTCTTTCCAATCTAATGATTGTAATAGAGGGGGAGGTATAGGGATAATCAAGTCACCTGTCTCAGGATCTTCTTGAGTGATGACTTCATAACTTGTATAGGGTATTGCTTGTTTAGGCATAATATACTTATTTATTGAGCCAGGGCTCATATATTTTTTCTAATTGCTTGATGGTATGGTCTGTAGTACCGTCACTATGTTTAACAGCAATACCACCTGCTTCTGTCCAACTACGCAAGTAATAGTTAAAATCGTCAACTAATACATTTGGTCTACCATCAGTCACAGCATATTGAAATTTGCGCTTTGTAAAGATAGCAGATTCACTGGATCCTGGATTATACTGGTCTAACCAATCTCGTTTACCTTCTTTACTTGCTTCAGGCTCGTTCCTCAATGGGGCACTCAGTACAGTAAACGGAATCTTGTGTTGATGTAGCCATTTGATAATGACTTGCCCACCGGGCAATGGGTTCAAATCACGGAATAGTTGGTATACTTCAAGTGGTCCCTTTAGACTCAATTTAGTAATAGCCGCATCTTGGTCTGGAATATCGTCCCAGTGGTCTACTTGTTCTATCTCTGCTACTCTATGAAACAAGTCTGCTTGAACCCCGTCCATATCCAAGTATAAGTGGGGCATTTGTTCTAAATTACTCATGCTTATATTATACTACTTTTCACTAAGTATATCAACACTTTTTTCACCGTTTTTCAGCTAAATACTAATAAGAATAATTATAACCAAAATAGGGAGTCAGTTTGGATCCGTTAACGCTGTTTGCATTAGCCAATGGTGCGGTTTCTGCTGTAAAAGCAGGGTGTAAACTCTATAAAGACATAAAGGGTGCCGCTGGGGAAGTGAAAGAAGTCCTCAAAGACCTTGACGACCAATTTAAGAAACTACACCCACCAGACAAACCACCTACACCTGAACAGAAAAAGCAGTTCATTGAAGAAAAAGAACGCATTAAAGAACTCAACCGAAAAGCTAACAACGGGGAAACAGGTAATGCTTACGACCAGATAGCTGAACAACTTTCGGTATACTTTGAAAATTACGCAAAATGTATAGCTATTTTCGAAGAAGAAGAACGTAGAGCGCAAGAGGTTTACGAAGGTGATTCTAGTGTAGGTAAACGTGCCTTACAGCGTGTAGTTATGCGTAAGAAACTAGAACAGATGGGCGTTGAATTACGTGAATTATTAGTCTATCAGAGTCCTCCTGAATTAGGTGCATTGTACAGTGATGTTAGTGCAATGATGGAAAAGATAAGTGCAGAGCAAACTGTTGCAATCGCCAAAAAAATGAAACAGCAACATGCAGATTCCATCAGAAGAAAGAAAAGAATAGAGAGACTGAGAGTTGAAGCAGCCTGGGGAATTGCAGTCGTGTTGATGGTGTGTGGGATTGGGTTTTGCTTTGCTATGGTTGTTGAAGATAGAATCCGAAAGTACCCTCATTTAGGTGAAGGTTGGATTCCAACTACACCGGAGCAACGTGCTGAAGCTGCAAAGCCAAAAATTTATGTAGGAAGGTAACCATGGAATCATGGCAAAAAATAAGAAGAAAAATATATTTGTGCAAATTTGGGAGTGGCTTTTAGATATGGGTCTAGCAAATGCGATATTGGTTATTAATCTAATATTGATTATAACTGTGGGGGTAGCATTAGCTTTTCTCAAGTGGCTTTTAGGAAGAAACTAAATAGATTAAAGGAGATTTTATGACAGAAGTTCAACAACCAAAACCGTTATCACGTTCAGAACGTGAAGCACAAATCAAAGACAAAGCAGGATTAGTAATCGTTGTCATGGCATTGTTCATGGCAATCACTACTTACTTTGCTAACAGTTATTCAGGAGCTGTTATGAAGAATATGTTGAAGGCAACCGATACATATGCTTTCTTTCAATCTAAGTCTATCAAGCAATCTATTGCTGAAGGACAATTAGAAGAAGCAAAGAAGATGGGCGATAAGGCTCGTGCAGAAAAATTAGAAGCTAAGATTAATCGTTATGAATCTGAACCTGATAAAGGTGAAGGTAAAAAAGAATTGTTAGCAAAAGCACAAGCGTTTGAAAAGGCCCGTGACGATGCTGCTAAACACAGCCCATGGTTAACATTTGCAAGTATGGCATTTCAGTTAGCGATTGTTTTACTTTCAGCAAGTATTATTGCGGTAAACAACAACATGTACAAAGCAAGTCTAGGTGTAGCAGTTGTTGGTATGTTATTGCTAAGCCAAGGTATTTGGCTCTGGTTCTAAGGATTATGTATGGCAGAACCTATCTATAACATGCGGGATTTGATGAAACGAGTAAAGAGTTTGCAGGTATTCACTGTAGAACGTGAGTTACCTGAAGATTTTGTGTTTACTGGTACTGTCCCGTACGATATGAAAATAAATGAAGGTATAGCTTATATTAAGGTATATGCAGTAGACTTAGCAGAAGCAAATCAAAGAGTTGATGATTTCTTAGCTAGTTAACAACAGCCCCGAAAGGGGCTTTTTTATTGGAGGATGAAGTATGAGTTGGTTTAGAAGAAGACCTAAAATAAAAGAACCTAGCAGACAAGCTCCGCATCACACCAGTCCCATGACTGAAAAGAAGTTAGAAGAATCAAAAGAATTAGGACCTACAAAGAAAAAAGTAACAGTTAAGACTAAGAAATAATAGATTAAATACTTAATCGTGAAGCATAAATATTTCTCTTACCTAGTTAACTGTTTAACCTCATTAGTAGAATATTGGGTAATTTTGAGAATAGTGATTATACTAGCATTGGTATCATATACAATAGTGTCCAATCTGCATAACACATTAGATGAAAGGTGTAAAGATGAAAATTTGGATAATGACATTATTGTTTACTGCGAACATGTGCAATGCAGGGGAAGTTGTTTCTAGGGATATGTATTGTGATGAAACTACAGTAATTAATAAAATTTTACGTGAAAAATATCAAGAAATACCTGTATTGATAGGTAAGGCTGGTGATTTAGCTGAAAGCATTATGACACTGTGGACTAATTCTATTACAGAAAGTTGGACAATAGTTTCTACTAAAGAAGATTTTAGTTGCATTGTTGGCGTAGGTGAAAAACTAACAGTGATTGATTATAAAAGAAAGAAGAATATTTAATGGGATTAACTTTTACTGGTGTTAGTGTAGTAGGTGGAGTGACTTTTGTTTTACCACCTGATGCACCTATAATAGGTACTGCGACTGCGGCTAGTGCCACATCTGCTACAGTTACCTTTACGGCACCGGATAACAATGGCGGCGAAACTATAACTTCATATACAGCAGTAAGTAGTCCAGGTGGACTAACAGGTTCAGTAAGTCAAAGTGGTTCTGGTACTATTACAGTTACTGGTCTGGCAGTTGACACACCTTATACATTTACGGTATATGCTACTAATAGTGCAGGAGTTAGTAATAACAGTTCTGCAAGTAATCAAATAACCCTAACCGCATCTGTACCTGATGCACCTACGATAGGAACCTCGACCGCAACAGGATTTACTACTGCAACAGTTACATATACGGCCCCAACTAATAATGGTGGTGCAACGATAACTTCATATACAGCAGTAAGTAGTCCAGGTGGGTTAACAGGATCTGTAAGTCAAAGTGGCTCAGGTACTATTACAATTTACGGTCTAACTCAAGATACAAACTACACCTTTACTGTATATGCAACTAATAGCGTAGGAAATAGTAGCAATAGCTCTGCAAGTAATCAAATTACAACTACTATAGTCGGTGCTCCGAATGCACCTACAATAGGAACTGCAACAGCAACAGGCGCCACAACTGCAACGGTTACCTATACAGAGTCATCAGGTCAATCTAAGTATAGTACAAGTTTCCCGGGTGTTTCAGGTTCGTTCTTATCAACCCCTTCATCTACGACACTAGCATTGGGAACATCAGATTTTACTATTGAATTTTGGTTTAACACTACTGCTAAAACAAACAGTTATCCTATTTTAGTATCTAATGGTAACTTTACTACAAACAGATGGCAGATAAACGATAGACATGCTAGTTGGCCAAATGTTTTAACTGTAGGGATAAACAATGATACTCCGGCAGGTGGCAGTATAGTAGGAACAACAACTATAAGTAATGACACATGGTATCATGTGGCACTAGTCCGTTCTAGTAATACTATAAAACTTTACTTGAATGGTGTACAAGAAGGTAATACGTTAACCTTCAGCGGCTCAATGGATGGCGGAGCTGCACAAACTATCTATGTAGGTCAAGACCAATCTCAAGGGACACTAACCTCTTATAATGGTAGAATTTCTAATCTACGTATAGTCAGAGGGGTATCAGTTTACACCGGAGCATTTACCACACCGCAATCTATTTTAAGAGCAACACAAAGCAGTGGAACAAATATAAGTGCGATTACAGGCACAAGTACAGCGTTGTTAACATGTCAAAGTAGTACTACAGTAGATAATAGTACAAATAACTTCAATCTTACTTTAAATGGTACATCAACTATATCCAGCACTGCTCCGGTGGGTGATGTTACAACATATACTGCGATAAGTAGTCCGGGTAATATAATTGGATCTGTCAGTCAGAGTGGCTCAGGCACTATTACTGTAAGTGGTTTGTCACAGAGTACCAGCTATACATTTACTGTATTTGCTACAAATATTGCTGGTGGAGGACTGTCTAGCTCTGCAAGTAATAGTATTACGATTCCAATTTTTGGTCAACAAGCATACACTACATCAGGTGCATATGGATGGGTATGCCCAGAGGGTGTAACCAGCGTTTCTGTTGTAGCAGTAGGTCCGGGTGGTACTAATGGTGGAAATCGTGGCGGCGGAGGCGGCGGCGGAGGACTAGCATATGGTAATAATTTAACAGTTGTTCCAGGACAAACATACACCGTTATTGTGGGCCTATCAGGTTCAGCAAGCTATTTCAATTCTCCTACATACTTATATGCGAACCCTGGTTCTCCAGGAACACAATCTAGCTTTAATGTCACAGGTGGCGGTGGCGGCGGCGCAGCCGGCTATTCTGGTAACGGCGGTAGAGGGGGTAACGCAGTATCTGCCAGTAACACTTTCTATGCAGGCGGCACTGGCGGAGGATTCGGAGGAACTGCTATCTCAGGTGGTGGAATCGGTGGTACTGGTGGAAGAGGTAGTGATATTACCTCAAGCAGCTCCGCAGCTACTAACGGAGCAGGCGGAGGCGCAGGTGGAGGTTCAGGTTCGACTTTACAACCTGTTGGTGGCGGAGGTGTAGGTATCTTAGGAGAAGGCACGAGTGGTACTGGTGGCACGGCAACAACATCAGGTCAAAACGGAGCAGTAGAAACTGCACAGGGTGGTTCTGGTGGAAATTATGCGACTTCTTGGCCCGGGGCTTTGTATGGAGGAGGCTCAGGGGCTGTCGCCGGAGTTGTTTATGGTGGAAATGGTGCGGTTCGTATTATCTGGCCGGGAACTTTAAGACAATTCCCGTCTACTAATACACAGGATTTCTAATCCTATTTAAACCACTTAGTTTGTTTCGGGGTGTAGTCTACAAATGGTACAGGGGTACGGTCTGTAACAAGATTGTTACGCATCTCGTCCCCGTACTTTAATGTGATGTAACTTTTTAGTTTGTCATTGCTATCATATAACGCAATACGCAAGAAGTTTTTCCAACGAATCTTAGTGTAGATAAGTTTTTTGATGGCAGGGTCTTTTAGTATGTCATCAAACTTGTCATTCTCACGGTAGAATGTATAATGTTTCATTGTTTCCACAATACAAATTTAAAATAATCTTCTTCGGAGTAAAAATTGAACTTATATGTTCCGATATTACCACCGGGCTGTTCTATTATCTCATAGTTCCAATTACTTGTACAGTTCTCTTTCACCCATTCTATCATGGGTTTCAGTTCACCAAATTTTAGATGAACTTCTGCTTCATGCCTCGTTATTGTATTGGTTGACACTAATGCCACCTTTGGTTAAAAAGTCAATGCCTGCACTGTCGCGGTAGCTATCACGATAGTAGACACTCTTTATACCTGATTGAAAAATCATTTTCGCACAGTGTATACAAGGAGCAGTTGTAACGAACAACGTTGCACCTTCGCTTGATTCTGTACTGCCGGACACTTTAGCGATTGCGTTACTTTCGGCGTGTAGTACTTCATCTTTGGTAACTAAACGATAACGAGCATTGTAACCATATACTTGACCAGAATCTGTGACCATTTCTCTCCATTCTTGGAAAGGCCAACGCTCATGTATTTCATCAGGGTCAAGCCAGCCGCCCGCATCAATACTCATATAGTCTTTGTTCTCGCAGACATTTTCCCAACCAGTTGGCATTCCGTTGTAGCCATAACTTAGAATACGGTTGTCTTTTACAATTACAGCACCTACTTGTCTGCGTACAGCATAACTAAGTTTGCCAGTGAGTTCGGCAACTTGCATGTAATAATCTATAAATTTTTGTTTCACTTAATATAACCTAGATTCTCAATAAGGAATGTTGCTTCTTTGTCATCTTTAATATTACTTAGCATGTAATCGCTAATGTCAAATTTTTCACAAAAGGCTTGCCCTAACGTTTTTCCTTTTAGTTTTTCAAAGACAATTACACGTTTGAATTCTTCGTATTGTTCGGGAGTTATTGTTTTCTTTGCTTTAGATAGCATGTTAGTCATAGCATTCATTGTTTGCAAATGAAATTGATTCATATTAATCCCACAAGTTTTGAAAATACTTACCGAACAACTCAAAACCTTCTTGCATACGAGCCAAGTGAAGTTGGTGTCCTTCGAAATCATAAAAATGACCATCTGGGTTCTTGTCAACCATTTGATAGGTCTTTTCCATCTTACCTGTGATAGGATTTGGGAACAATTTATCAGACTCGACCCAATCAGTTTCATGCTTACCGTGATGATACTTCGATTCCCAATCTTCATCAACAAGTTGCTCAAATGACCAAATCATTTTGTCAAGTACAACATCCCATTGTTTACATTTTTCTTCGAAAGCCCAATCATGTGATTCTTCGTAGAATTCAAAACTTTTTTGGTCGGTGTAGTTTTCACCACCAGCAACAGCAAAATCATTTGGTACACCTTGCTTTTCTTCTTTTAGTTTAAGAAGCATTGGATAAATGATATGTGCAAGAGTGTGTGCCATGTTCCATGTGTCATGGCGCTCAATCTCTACACTTACTTTTTGTGGTTTGATTCTGGGATACTTCCCGATATTGACTTTCATGCTACCTCAGTAGTTTCACCATCTTTAAATTGAAAAATTTTGTCGTTGTATTTGACAGCGGCGTACAAAACGTTTTTGTGCTTTTTAGCTAATTCACATAACTCTTGTATAGATTTACCTTGACAGATGAAATTGTCTTGTTCTGTATCAAACAAATACAACATGTCACCATGTGTCTCTACGTTTAGCTTGTAGACATTTGGTTTCTTTTCTTCCTGTTCTTTGATAAGACCTAACTCTCGTTCAAGGTCAATTCCTTGTTCTTCGGCAACTTCTTTCATAAGTCGAGATATTTTAAAGTAGCCGTATGCTTTACCCAATTGAAAAACAATAACAAGTAAAAGAATATCAAATAAGAGTTCCATGATATTATTTATTGATAGTTAAGTTGGACCACTGTTTGAGTTTTTCAAACTTCTTCATTTTGGCTTCGAATCTTCCCTGTCCCCCTACGCCAACATTCAAGTCAGTAAGCAATTCAATCATTGCTTCCAAGTCACCGATTTCACCTTCTAAGTGTTGAATGTTTGTCTTGTCTGTACCGGGTTTGATTTGGTCAGGACCATAACGCATAATCTTACAAATTTCTTTTGCAACTTCGTTGCATTCCTCTTGTAAGATGATGAGGATTTCTCTTAGTTCTTCATTCATTCACCGTACTCCAACCAATGTACTATTTTGTAAACAGCATACAGAATAGCAGTGAAGAACAAAATAGGTCCGGGGTTCACGAGAACAATGCAAAAGATAACAAATATCAAAAATGCAAAACTCACTTTGACTCCGAATGGACCAGCCCAAATCTTTTTAATCAAATCAAACATATTATGGTTTCTTTCTGTTAGCCATCATTGCTTTCGCTTTTGGTGCAATGAATTTGTTGTGAAAATCTTTGTAATGATCCAAATAATGTTGCCATTGAATCCACTGTGTTTTCTTACGAGGTTTGTCAACTAAGAAACCCCATTCACGTAGTTGAGGGCCCATAAAGAATAGTGTAGTAGCTGGACCAATGTTAGGATCAATTTCTAAGTAGTGATACTGTTTTGCGCTACGCATAACAATACTACCGGGGCCACGCCATGTTTGAAATTCTGCAATCTTCAAACCTTCGTTGTTAAAGACAGGAGTGTGTTCCCAGTAACCACCTTTAAGAATGATTGTCATGTAAGGCCAAGGATGGTCATGAAAGATAGGATCATCACTCTTTACAATTTCATGTAATGTAATATTAAAGGGGAACCACTTACGGTCTTTCAAAAAGAGATAATAACGATGTAGATAATCTTCTCCGGTCTGACGATCGGGTACCAAACGATAACGACCTAGTTTGACCATAAGATTGTGAAAGAAACTCATGTATGCTCCTATGAAAAGATAACTTATTATAACACCATTTTGTATTAAATGCAATAGGAAATGGGCAACGAATTGCCCATTTCGTTGCTAAACGTTATCTCAGATAACGCCGTTCATTGCACGGATACCTGCCGCTACAATAGCACGGCTAGGCTTACCTAGACGGTACTTGGTAGAGACACGACCTTTAGTGTCGGTGTGCTGATTTGCGTAGATAGCATAACCATCATAGCGCAAGTCGCTAACTGTAGCTGTTGGGTTCTTAACACCGAAACGTGCTTTGATTTGAGCCGCTGTTAGTTGCTCACCTTTTTGAAATGCCTCGAGGACACGTGCTTTGTTTGTCATAAAATTTCCTTCTAAATATTTCGTTGATTAACAACGTATATAGATTGTATTACATCTATAAGAGTTAATCAACTGTATTGGGTGAATTAGTTACGTACAAACTCTTTATTTTGGGCTAGTCTACCATGACAACCAATTAAAGGTATTTCATGCACATGTTTTTTGGGAAGCAATTTAAACATCATGTGTTCAATGTCGATGTATAAATTTTCATGGAACCTTTCCTTGTAAAGGTCGATTGCATCCTTGTAGAATTTCTCTATTACTGGTTGTAATTCTATCGGCCAAGACCATAGACGGCTCATATATTGATAGCGAATTCCAATCTTCTTAGGAAACTGTGATTTGATTCGTTGCCCTAAAATTATCTTGTCCGGATTTTCTTCGTAGTATTTTATATTGAAATCTTCATTTACAACATATCTACCTGATAATTTGAAAATTCTATCAACACCATCAAATTGATTGTTTTCTTTCAACATTTTAAGTGCAGAATTGAAAGCCAACAACTCACATAGATTTTTTACAATATCCCAATTTTCGGTGTTGTCATGGATGTGTTTTAATGTTGGGTCACTGCTCATATCAATCACACAATTTGTAATTTTGTGTAATTTGTCAATGATATTTTTTTCTACAGGGGAACCTGATGACTCTACTATGCATATTTTTGCATTAGGTATAGTGTCATATACACTTTGTATTGTGTTTAATGTTTGCACCAATCTAGTGTCTGGGTCATATGCACCATGTGTGGTATTGATGGCGCTAGTAATAATAACATAATTGTTCATGTTATTATTTACTAGCTTACTCAGACGTCCAGAAATTTTAGTTCAAACACATCAGCCTGAGGATCCCATCCACCGTATCCACGAGGATTACATACAACACGAGTAGTGCCGATATGGTAATCAAATGGTGTATGTGTATGACCATGAGTCCATAATAGAATCTGAGGACGATCCAAAATGAACTCATCCAAATTGCTATGATAGCCACCGTTCATTAATGTGTCACGTGCATAGTCAGCATGGATTGATTGGTGACTAGGTGTATGATGACCTACTACCACAATCTTTTTGTCTTTACGGTCATCAATGACATTTTTAAAGTAACTCAATGTCTGTTGGTGACGATGCATTGTATGTGCTGGCCTCAACTTAGTATATCCGTGTTCATCATTACGGATAACTTTGTAGTCGTTCATCATACCACCTAACGAATGAAGTGTCAGTGGATCTCCTTTGTTACAGTCAGTCCATAATGTAGCACCTACGAAAGTGATATCTCCAATTTCTTTAATATCATTTTCTAGGAAATAAACATTAGGGTAGGCACTGCATGTATCACGTAAATCTTGTAAACTAGCTTTCCATTTTCCGTGATAGAACTCATGGTTACCTGCGACATAGATAACATGAGGAAACTCTTTGCTACAACGAGCAAGGAAGTCACGGAATCGCTTAGCCGCAAGTTGACGAGCACCTAAATCTTTATAAGGTTCGTATGGGCTAGTGACAGTCGGAGGGTCATTAGGATGCTTATGTAAGTCCTCAGCAATCATAATATCACCACCAAGGATCAATACTTCCGCACCCTCTGTATTAAATAGTTCAATGTCTTTGAATTCTAAATGTAAATCACTTGCGACGGCTAACTTCATACAACATCTTTCTTTTATATCGTTCATCCACTGTGTCATTGAGATACTTCAAAAACTCTTTGGATTTTTTGTTTTTCATTGCCAACTGGTATTGTTCGTGT
>JACCEB010061379.1_pt1 | contig 11279 bp, 10 predicted proteins | sample 7454761 | NCBI WGS metagenome assembly JACCEB01 (sample SAMN15323454, study PRJNA562643) | freshwater metagenome | isolation source: river surface water | place: USA:Blue River Watershed | collected 2017-08-18 | reverse complement strand
CTTCTGACTTGAAGTAGTGCTGCTGCTCCGCCCACGCATCAATCTGACCGGTAACTCGACCGATCAGCTGGCGAACGCTTGTCTCTCGCTCTGGACTTCCAACATGGCCGCGGAAGTACTTGGAGACAACAACGTTTGTGGCGAGCTGCGACCAGGAGGCGGGAACCTCAACGTCCTTCTGTTCGAATACGCTCTTGCCGCTCTCGTTGCCGATCGACGCGGTGCGCGTCTCCCAAGCGATCTCGTCATATGGGTGAATGCCGGCGGTGGTCCAACGTCGTGGCCAGGCGAGTCCTTTGACCCCCTTGCCATCAAAGCTCAACGGTGCAAGTGGAAGTGCAGCTGGTTTCTTCCCAGCGCCGATCTTCGCGCTTGCCTTCGTTGCGTCCACCAAACCGGCCATGGTTCGCTCCCACTTCTGACCCGGCAACGGGTCCCTCCCTCCCGGCTCCCCAACCAACGGCTGGGCGTGCGGGCACTCGCGCTGTTTGCAGTGCGGAGGCGCATCGTATGCCGCCAGCGTCACGCCGTCAACCCCTAAACCACAACATATGGTGGGGTGCGCAGGGTTCGTTACAGCATATGTTGTGTTACAGGCCCCTGAGCGTGTTTGTTACAAAACAGCCGACCGGGGCGTGCGTGAGCCAGCTTCGAGCCCCAGGAGCCACCGCCAGTTTGGAGTGGATTGGGGGCGGATTGGGAGCGGGCTTACGGGGTTGGGAGGCCCGAATAGGTGTGCAGGCCGCTGAACCAGAGGTTCCCTGAGTAGGTGACGAGGACGGCGAGGAAGCCGATCACGAGGAGGAGGGCGGCGGGTCGCCCCTGCCAGCCGCGCTGGCTGCGGGCGTGGAGGTAGACGGCGTAGATCAGCCAGGTGGCGAGGGCGGCGGTCTCCTTCGGGTCCCAGCCCCAGAAGCGACTCCAGGCGATGGAGGCCCAGATTGAGCCGAGGATGAGCATGCCGGCAAAGAGGGGGAAGCCAACGCTTACCGCCTGAAACGCAATCTGATCGAGTCGCTTTGCTGACGGGAGCCAGCGGTAACGATCGCGTTCTCCCTGCATCAGATGCGCAACGCCAGCTGCAAACGCAAACGCAAAGATGCCGTAGCTCAACATGGCGAGTCCAACATGGATCGTCAGGAGGAGCGGGTGCTGGAGCGCTGGCACGAGCTCTGTGACCTCATTCGGTAGCGTCGCTGCATATGCGAGGAGTCCGAGTGCAATGCCGATCGCAATCACTCCGAGCGCGCGCAGCCTTCCGCGGCGATCGAAGTAGATGGTGGCGGCGCAGATCCCAAATGCGAACGCGATGCTGAACTCGTAGAGGTTCCCCCACGGTCCGCGTCCAACGATGATCGCGCGCAACAGGAGTGACACGCCGATTGCAGCCGTTCCAACGGTGAGCATGGCGCCGCCTGCATCGCCAGCAAAGCTGCGACGTTCCGACTCTTCCGCGTCACCGCCCTGCAGCGCGCGGCCAAGCGATCCACCGATTGCGCCGCTCGTTGCGAGTGAGGCGGTCAGTGGTGCGCGCAGTGCTCGATCATTTGATTCGAGCAGCGCGAGGTGTGTGATGAGCAGTGCGAAGGCGGCGGCAAGTGCGATCCCGCCAACAACGGTGAGGTAGAACGAGAGGGTCTCCACCCTTATGCGCGGGCCGCGCCGCCGGGCGGCGGACCGGCGGGTCGTTCAATCTGGACGCGAGGTCGGACACGAATCTCCATGCCGCAGGCGTTGCAGGCGGCCACTTCGGCGAGGCGAACGGCGCTGCAGCCAGGACAGGCGAGGAGGAGGGGTTCGCCCGTGGTTGAGCGTGTCGCCCCCACCGGGTAGAGGGCGGCGGCACGCGGGTCGTACGGTCGACCCGCAGGGTAGAGCGGCCTCCCTTCGGCATCGCGCTGCGGTGCGGTTGGGGTGGCGTCAGCAAACGTCAACTGGGCTCGGCGCTTGGTGAGCGCCACAACGCCCCAACCGCCCCCCGTGGCAACGAACCAGAGGAGGACGAGGGGGGCAATAAAGAGGGGGAGGAGGACGATGAGTGCTCCCCAGTCAGGGGTGATGATCAGCTCGAGGAGTTTGAGCAGTTCATCAATCATGTGCAGATTCTAGCGTTCACGTGGTGGGCGCGCCGAAGGGCCTCGCTTCTTCGTGGCACCCCGCCCAGGCTTCCAGCGCCGCTCGTCAGGCCCCTCATCTTTCTCTCCCTCCCTGTCGAACGGCGTGGCTGGACGCGCGCCGCCCCGACCAAACCCTCCGGTCGCGCGAGTGGTCGTTGGGGCGACGGTGTTCCCTGTGATTCGATCGCGAAAGTATCGCGCGGTGATGGTTGAGGCACCGAGGCGACGTGCGCGGTCGCGGAGTTCACGGTCATCGGTGACAACAATGATGCGGTCGGCACGACTCAACTCTGGTCGCCCCACCGCCTCAATGATGCGATCGTCCGCCGAGCGCCCGCCACCGTCGCGGAAGACCTCGAGTTTTGCGCTGCGCGGGAGGGAGCGGTGGATTGCGGACTCGTACGCGCGCAGTCGCACCTCATCCCAGCCGCCGACAAGGTTGTTGCCGTCGACCAAGACTCGCTCCGCTCGCGCGAGCAGCTTCCACTCCTGATCTACCATCTCATGATGCTCCTCTGCGTTGACCTTGACGGCGTCCTCTACCGCGGTAGCGTGCCGATCCCAGGGGTCGGTCCGCTCCTGACTGAGCGCGTTGCTCTCGGTGACCGCGTGGCGTACATCACCAACAACAGCTTCCTTCGTCGTGCTGAGTATCGCGCGCGGATCGAATCGTGTGGTGCACCTTTCGCGGCCGCCTCTCTATTCACGGCGGTTGGCCTCACCGCCGCACGCTTTCATGAGGCTGGCGCGCGGAAGATCTTGGTATACGGAGCGATGGGACTCGTCGATGAGCTGCGCGCGACGGGCCTCGACGCTCGGGCCACCGCGGACCTTGAGGACGAAGCGGCACTCGCCGCGTGGGGCGTCGATGGCGTCTGCGTTGGACTGCACCGCCACGCGACCGAGAGAGAGCGTGCGCTGGCGACCGCGGCACTGCGCGCGGGGGCGCTCTTCATTACGCCGAATCGTGACGCTACCTACCCAGACCCTGGCGAGCTGACGCCCGGGACCGGGGCCGCGGTGGCCGCGCTTGAGGCGGCGAGCGGCGTGCGTGCGCTGGTAGTGGGGAAGCCCGCGCCAGATCTGATCCTTGCGGCGGCGGAGGCTGTGAGCGCGGGGCGCGAGGAGGTGGTGATGATTGGTGATTCACTCGCGACAGATATCGCCGCAGCAGACGCTGCAGGCGTCCGCTCCGTGCTGATGCTGACCGGTGTCACGAGTCGCGATGAGGCGGAGCGCGCCGCGGCGACGGGCGATGTGACCCGTTCAACACGCGTGGCGTTCGACGCAGAGGAGTTGGCCCAGATCTTGGCGGAGTTGCGAGCGAGCTGAGCGGCGTCATGCGCCGCCAAGAGCGGCGTTACGCGCCACCGAGAACGGTCAGCGCAATGTGTGTGCCAAAGGCGATGATCAGAAGCTGACCGATCAGTCGAGACGCGCGCACCGCACGTTCCGGCAGGAGCCGACCGGCCGCGGCACCGATCGCGCCGAGAAGTAGTTGCCACGAGAGGCTTGCGCCGGCGGCACCAGCGGTGAATGCGAGGGCGAGGAGCGGATCGCTCCCAATGCCAGGGAGCCCCACTGCAAGCGCAAGGAAGTAGAGCACCGTTGCAGGGTTCAACGCGGTGAGTGCAATGAAGCGTAGGTAAAGCTGCAGCGCACCTCCGCGCACGCGGGGATCGTTCAGGTTTGCGATCGCGCCGCCGCGCCCCCGCCAGAGTCCGTAGAGACCGCGCGCCCCAATGGAGATCAAGACGCCCCCCGAGATCACCTGGAGTGGGAGGAGGGCGCCTGCGAGCACCTGGCTGAGTGTCCCCCCAATAAAGAGGGCCGCGGCGCAGTAGATCAAATCGACGGTGGCGGCACCCGCCCCTGCGGCGAGCCCACGCCGAAGACCCCCCGCCATCCCGGTCTCAATAATGAGTACGGCGATGACACCGACGGGGACCGCGATCGCGTAGCCTGCGAAGATGCCAGCGAGGAGTGCGGCGTTCATCGCCGCATCATAGAGTTTGGGTGTTCAGAAGGAGGGTGAGGTCATGGCGCGAGTCTTTCTTACGGGCGGTTCAGGGTTCGTCGGGAGCCACGTCCTCCCCGCACTGCTTGCGGCCGGCCACGAAGTTGTTGCGCTTGCGCGATCCCCGCGTGCTGCAGCAACGATCGCGCAACGCAACGAGCCCTACGCTGCGCGCCTGACGACGCGCATTGGTGATGTCACGAATCCCGCATCGCTTCCCGCGGCGCTCGCCGGCTGTGATGCGATCGTCCACCTTGTGGCGATTCCGCGAGATTGGAGCAAGGGCGCCGATCTCTTGCGCATCAATACGGCGGGAACCGAGGCGCTGATCGCCGCGGCATCGGCTGCCGGGATCAAACGTTTTGTGCATCTCGGTGCGCTCGGCGTGGAGGATCGAGAGGAGCTTCACTACGCAACATCAAAGGCGCGTGCAGAGCGCGCGGTTCGCGAGTCGTCGCTCGAATGGACGATCCTCAAGCCGAGCCTCATCTGGGGCGAGCGCGACGGTTTCTTCAATATCGTTGCGGCACTCGTCAAGATCCCGGCGCCCGCCGTTCCGGTTCCTGGCAACGGGAAGAGCCGTTTCCAGCCGGTCTGGGTAGGCGACGTCGCGCGTGCCGTTGTGCAGACGCTCGGCGATCCGAAGAGCATCCGCCGCTCGTTTGAGTTGGGAGGTCCTCGCTACTGGACCTACACCGAAATCACGCAAGAGGTAGCGCGCGCGCTCGGCAAGCGGCGCATCGTGATCCCGATGCCCGTTCCGCTCATCAGCCTCGTGGCGGGTCTGTCAGAGGCGATCCGACTCCCGTTCCCTGTCGCAACAGACCAGTTGCGACAGTTGGCACTAGATAACATCGGCGCGACGGACGCCGTTGAGCGCGAGCTCGGTTTCGTTCCGCAAGACATGGGGGGTCGGCTCAGCTACCTGCGCCGCAAGATCTCTCAGCAGTAGCGAGGGGGAGCGATGCGATTTAGCGTCAGTGCCAGCGGATTCCAAGGGGCGACGGGGCGCGGCGGCGTTCTCGCCATCCCGTTGGCGGCAGAGAAGAGTCAGTCCGCGTACATCACTGAGGTTGATCGTCGCAGTGGCGGCCAGCTCACGGCCCTCCGCGCGGTCGGAGAGGGGAGTGCCAAGCGCTTTCACTTCTCCTCGTCTCCGGCGGGAGGCCTCCCCGCTGAGCAGATCCTCTTCGCCGGTCTCGGCGGCGCAGAGAGCTTGGACCGACAGGCACTCGTTCGTTGGGCGGCGGCGGTCACCCGCAAACTTGCGGGTCGCAACGTCCGTCGTCTCGTCATTGATGCCGCGCCGATCGTTGCTGCGCTGAAGGGTGCATCACCCGCACTCCGCGCAAACGGTGGCGCATCGTTCGGTGAAGGGATCAGTGAGTCTTCAACGTTGAAGCTTGACGCGGCAGTGCTCGCCGTTGAGCTCATCGTCCGTGGTGTCTCTGAAGGTTCATTCCACGAGGGCCTTGACGGAAAGAGTCGCGTGGAGGCGTTCCCTGCACCACTCGAGAGCGTGGAGATTCTCCTCCCATCAGGGAGCGACCTGACTGCCGCAAAGGCTGCAGTGCGACGCTCGGAGATCATCGCCGACGGCACGGTGCGTACCAAGCGTTGGGCGAATCGACCGGCGAATGAGATGCCACCGCTCGGGATCGCCGAAGAGGCGCGCGACCGCGCACGTGCCGTTGGGCTTCGCGCGCGAATCATCGGTGCGCGTGAACTTGAGCGCATGGGTGCCGGCATGTTGATGGCGGTCGGACGTGGTTCTGAGAACCCACCATGCATGGTCGTCCTCTCTGGCGGAACGCCGCGTGCAAAAGATCCACTCGGCCGCCGACTCGCCATGGTTGGGAAGGGCGTCTGCTTTGACACCGGTGGCATCTCCATCAAGCCTGCAGACGGGATGGAAGAGATGAAGATGGATAAGAACGGCGCGATCGCGGTGCTGGAGGCGGCGGCAACCGTTGCACAACTCGATCCAGGGCGTGTGATTCACGCCGTGGCCGCCTGTGTGGAGAACATGCCTTCCGGTCACGCCACGCGCCCAGGCGACGTGGTGACTGCGTTGAACGGGAAGCGAGTTGAGATCACGAACACGGACGCCGAGGGGCGACTCATCCTCGGTGACGCACTCCACTTTGCCGAGCGTGAACTCGGTGCGACCCACCTTGTAGATGTGGCAACACTGACGGGGATCGTCTATTCGGCGTTCGGTGGTGAGGTTGCGGGGAGTTGCGGAAGCGACCCCGCCTTCTTGGATGAGGTCCACCTGGCGGCTCGTCGTGCGGGCGAGGTGCTCTGGCCATATCCGCTCGCAGATGCGTACGTGAAGAACATGGACACCTGGTCCGCTGACATGCAGAACTCTGGGACGCGAGAGGCGTCGCTGGTTCGGAGCGGCCTCTTCTTGCGCGAGTTCACGAGCGTGCCGTGGGTGCATCTGGACATTGCTGGAACGGCGTATCGTCGCTCCGCGGCGCCGTGGGCGGGGCGCGGGTCTACTGGCTCCGCGCATCCAACACTCGTGGAGCTCGCCATGGGGGGTGGCGTCCGCCGCTGAGGCTGATACGCTGACTTCTAGAACGACTGGAGGCAGCGATGGTAGCCCGCACTGCTCCGAGCCGAATACTGACGTCGTGGCGAGCGCGCGCCGCTGCGCTCCTCGTTGCCCCTCTTCTGGTTGTCGGTCTCGGCTTCAGTAACGTCACACCCGTTCGCGCAGACCAACTTGATGATGCGCTCGCGCGACAGAAGGAGCTCGCGGCGCAACTTGCGGCGCAGCAGAAGGCGCTGAACGCGCTCATCGCCCAACAGAAGGACCTTGAGGCGCAACTGAAGGCGACCACCGCCGCGCTGGCGAAGAACACCGCCTCGCTCGCAAATATCACGAGCGAAGTGACACGCCTCTCTGCCGTCGTTGAGAAGGCGAAGGCGGAGCTGCAGGTTCTAGAAAATGAAGTAGAGCGTCTCGACGGAGAGATCACTCGGCTCGTGCGCCAACAGGAGGAGAAGGCGCGTGATCTCGCTGCCCGGCAGGCGATCCTCGCTGCGCGCATCCGCGAGGCGTATATTGCGGACCAGACGCCGCCACTCTGGACGCTCCTCTCAAGCCAGAGCTTCACCGACCTGCTGATCGACCTCGCCGGATTCTCGGCACTCGGCAAGGCAGACGTCTCTCTCGCAGATGGCATTGCTCGCGATGCAGCACGCCTTGCCGCGATTGAAGAGCAGGTTCGACAGAATCGCGCCGAGACGGAGAAGCTGCGCCGCGCCGCAGCGGCACAGAAGGCGGCACTCGACAAACAGGTGAAGCTCCTCGAGGCGGCAAAGGTTCGTCTCGCCGCTGCAATCGCCGCGCAGAAGAAGGCGATCGCCGCGCAGAAGGCGGCGATGGATCGAGTCCTTAACGATAAGGCGCGACTCGCCGCCGCCGTCGCTGCGCTCAAAGCAGAGGAGGCCCAAGTAAAGTCAATTGTCGATCGACTGCTCAAGCAGCAGTTCGGATCCACGCTTCCGATCTTGTATCAGGGGGGTTGGACGTGGCCGATCGCACGCACCGCCGCCGGATTTGTTCAGCCAAAAAACGGATATCGTCCATACATCTCCCAGAAGTACGGCTGCGTCAGTTGGAAGATCTATCCGCAAAGCGGGAGCTGCCCGTCGTCACGGCCGTACTTCCATAACGGCGTAGACATTGCAGCGCCCGCAGGAACGCCGATCTACGCCGCGGCGACAGGGAAGGTGATGATCGCAGGCACCTGCTCGTACTGCGTCGTGTGGAAGGGCATGCGTCGCCTGGCGTGGGTCTGGATTGCGCACAGCAAATCGATGGTGAGCATTTACGGGCATATCGGTGATGGATCACGAAGTAGCGAACCACGCTGGCGTGTCAACGCAGGCGACTACGTGACGGCCGGCCAGCTGATCGCATTTGTCGGTTCGACTGGAAATGTGACCGGGCCCCACCTCCATCTGTCGATGCTCTCGGGAGGGAAGTACGTCTGCATCCAGCAGTACCTCCCAGGCGGCGCCTGTCCTGCGGATTAGGCGCTCAACATGCTGAGCGCAGCAGAGATCCCCGCGCTCCTCACCTCGTGTGGCGTAACCGCTGCGGCCGCGCATCGGCGGGAGGATGCAACCGTCTGGGATCTTGAACTCGATGGCAACGTGCGCCGCGCGTTGCGTGTGAGCCTCATCCATGACGCACGCCCGGGCGGTGCGCTGATGGTTTGGGCGCATCTTGCACCGCCGCTCGGCGATGGTCTCCGTGCCGCGTATCGTCGCCTCTTGCAGTGGAACGACCGTTTCCCGTTTGTGAAGTTCGCCATTGCCGAAGATGGCCGTCCCACGATGAGTGTTGAGCTTCGCGCCGCCGATGCAACGGCGGAGCAGTTGCGAGAGGCACTCGCACGCGTCCTCCTGATTGCCGATGCACTTGTCAGTGAGACGGCGGAGTGGATCTGGATTGGCGGGAAGGTGCCACCAGATCCTGGCGGTGAGCGGAGGAATCGCGCGCTGCTTGCCGGCCTTGGAGATCTCGCCGAACGACTCGAGGGGTAGCGCATCGCGTTCGGAGTCCGAGAAGGGGCGCGGCTACACTTACCAGATGACCGAACTTGATCGTCCGACACGGCCCGTCCCGCCCCCACTCCCTGCGGTGATGCGCGGCGAGAGTGCGGACGTCTACTTCCTGCGCACCCAGCAGGTGCTTCGTCACGACGGGCGGGATCCGATGGTCACCATGGAGGTCTTCTGTCGGAAGGAGGGAGCCACCCTCTGCGGCATTGACGAGGTGAAGGGGCTCCTGGCCGTCGCCCTGAACGATGAAGCAGCTGCCGGGAGAGCGACTGTCTGGGCTCTTCGAGATGGCGATCTGATCAGCGCAAAAGAGGTGGTGCTGCGAATTCGCGCGCCGTACCTGAGCTTCGCGCACCTTGAGACCGCCTATCTCGGCGCCATGGCGCACGGCACCGGCTGGGCGACCGCTGCGCGCGCCATCGTTGATGCGGCGGCACCAACTCGAGTGATCGCATTCGGGGCGCGGCACGTTCATCCGAACGTTGCGGATCGACTCGATCATGCGGCGTTGATTGGTGGTGCGCAGGGCGCGTCAACCTCCGCGGCAAGCGCGCGCCACCAGCTCGCCCCGGTCGGGACCATGCCACACTCGCTTGTCCTTGTGTATGGCGATACGGTGGAGGCGGCACTCGCGTTTGACCGCGCCATGAACCCAGAGGTGCCGCGTATCGTGCTTGTTGATACGTTTCGTGACGAGGTTGAGGAGTCAACGCGTGTGGCGGCAGCGCTCGGCGATCGGCTCGGTGGCGTTCGACTCGACCGCGCGAGCGAACTTGGCGGCGTCACCCCAGCACTCGTTGCCGACGTTCGCGCCGCACTCGACGCGGCGGGCGCGACCCTCGCGAAGATCGTGATCTCCGGGGGACTGACGGTCGAGCGGATTGCACAGTTTAAGGCGGCAGCATCACCAGTCGACACCTATGCCGTTGGGAGTGCGATCTCCGGTGCCCGACCCGTTGATTTCACCGCGGACATTCACGAGATTGATGGCGTGCAGTCGGGGAAGCGTGGCCGTGCTGTTGGTCTGACCGATGCGCCGCGCCTGCGTGAAGTAGACCTCGCCGCGTGGCGTGAAGCGGTGCAGAAGAGTTAAGGCATACTGCCGCCATGCCACTCACGATACGTAACCCAGCGCCCGATGCGCGCGACCTCCTGACGCAGGGAGAGGCGGCAGCGCGCGCTGCTGCCGTGAGCCGCGTCTCCTACTCCATCCGACTCGCCCTCAGCGCAGGGTCTGCAACCTTCACCGGCCACGCAAAAGCTCGCTTCACCCTCACGCAGAGCGCGGAAGGCCCGATCTTCCTCTGCTTCAGGGGAGAGACGATCCACTCGATGCGCCTCAACGGGAGTGACGTGCCGAAACCGAACTGGAACGGATATCGCCTCACGCTGGATCATGCGCTGCTCAAGCGCGGTGCGGAGAATGTCCTCGAGGTTGAGTACGAGAATTCCTTCGATACAGGTGGCGACGGTGTCTTCCGCTTCGTCGATCCGGAGGACGGTGCCGAATACATCTACACAAACTTCGAGCCGTACGAAGCACACCGAATGGCCCCACTCTTTGACCAACCAGATATCAAGGCACAACTCACGCTTGAGGTGCTCGCGCCAGCAGCATGGGCGGTGATGGCAAACGGTGCCGAGCGATCTGTTGGGGCAGTAGACGCTGACGGGCGTACGCTACGCACCTTTGCGGAGACCCCACCACTCTCCACGTATCTCTTCGCAATGACCGCTGGCGCTTTTGTGGGCGAGCGACGTGAGTTGCGCCTCCCGGGCCGGGCTGAGCCGATCCCGGTGGGCCTCTGGTCGCGGCGATCACTCGCCAAGTATCTTGAGCACGATCGGTTCCAGGAGATGACGGAGCAGGCCTTCACCTACTTCGGCACGCTCTTCGGACGCGAATATCCGTTTGACAAGCTTGACCACGTGTACTGTCCTGAGTTCAACGTGGGGGCGATGGAGAACGTCGGGCTGATCACCTATACCGAGCGATACATATTCCGCAGCACACCGACCGCGAGTGACGTGACCGATCTTGCAGAAGTTGTCTTCCATGAGATCGCACATATGTGGTTCGGCAACCTGGTCACCATGCGCTGGTGGGACGACCTCTGGCTCAACGAGTCATTCGCCACGTATGTCTCATACCTCTGCCTCACCGAGGGGGCGCAGTATCCAGACGCGTGGCGTGAGTTCAACGTCCAACTGAAGGCGTGGGCGCTCCGCGAAGATGACGCGCCAACGACGCATCCGATTGCGGGGAGCGTGGTGGATACCGATCAGACCTTCCTCAACTTTGATGGGATCACGTATGGGAAGCGGGGCGCGGTCCTCAAGCAGCTCGGTGCCCGTCTTGGGCGCGACGGTTTCGCCGCTGGGCTTCGCCTCTACTTCCAGCGCCACGCCTTCGCCAACGCCACCCTTGCGGACTTCCTTGGGGCACTTGAAGAGGGGAGCGGGGTGCCGTTGACGGAGTGGTCCGATCAGGGGCTCCGCACGAGTGGACCGAATCGTTTTTCGGCGCAGGTAACCGAAGGTCCAGGCGGCAGCATCGGGGG
>JACCEB011983626.1_pt1 | contig 11294 bp, 9 predicted proteins | sample 7454761 | NCBI WGS metagenome assembly JACCEB01 (sample SAMN15323454, study PRJNA562643) | freshwater metagenome | isolation source: river surface water | place: USA:Blue River Watershed | collected 2017-08-18 | reverse complement strand
TCCCTGGTGGGCAATGCCGGCCTCTGCATCACGGAGGTTCAATACCTCAAGCCTGGCGAGCAGAAGAATTTTTGCATCGTTGACGCAGCGATGAACGACCTGCCGCGGCCGGCCATGTACGAAGCCTTCCATGCCATCGTTCCTCTCACCGAGCGGGCGGGGGCAAACACCACCGTCTATGACGTGGTGGGCCCGATCTGCGAAAGCGGCGACTGGCTGGGCCGCGACCGCGCCCTGGCGGTGCAGCCCGGCGACCTGATGGCGGTTCTCTCAGCTGGCGCCTACTGCATGAGCATGGCCAGCAACTACAACACCCGAGGCCGGGCCGCCGAGGTTCTGGTCGACGGCGAGCAAGCGCACCTCATTCGGATGCGCGAGACGGTAGAAGACCAGATGCGGGGCGAGCGGCTGGTGGGCTGAAGAGGCCGACTGATCTGCACAGCATCGAACGCAGGGCCTGGAGGCGCCTGCCCGACCCGCCACCGAGTCAGCGTTGCCAACTCAGTTGATCACGCCTTCGCGCTGGTCCTGCCAGGCATGGCGCACCCGCCAGCCCACCAGAAAACCGAGGATCAACGCATAGACCACCACCTCGGCCACATTGTTCTTGGCTGAACGCATCCAGAAGAAGTGCAGCAAGGCCAGCACTGCAATGCCAAACACCGCCTTGTGCAGGATGCGCCAGCGCACTGCCCCCAGGGCTTTGACGGCCCGGTTGAAAGAGGTGGCTGCCAGCGGCAGCAGCAGGCCGAATGCGACCATGCCCACCAAGATGAACGGCCGCTTGGCGATGTCACTGGCGATGTCCGCCCATTCAAAGCCCATATCGAACCAGGCATAGGCCAGCAGGTGGTTGGCGGCGTAGAAGGCCACGAACAGGCCCAGGGTACGGCGCATGCGCGCCAGCGCGGGCAGCTGCAGGCCGGTGCGCAGCGGGGTGACGGCCAAGGTCAGGCACAAAAAGCGCAGTGCCCAGTCGCCACTGGCGCGGATCAGGGCCTCGGCCGGGTTGGCGCCCAAGCGGTCGGTGAAGGCGGCGCCCAGCAGCCAAGCCAGGGGCAGCAGGCACAGGGCAATGAGCAGGGGCTGGACCCAGCGAGCGGCGAGCCAGCGGTTGATGCGGGCTCGCAACGTCGGCCCCGGCGAAGGGTGCCTCGGTGCTTGGTGCAGGGTGCCGCCGGGTCGGGAGTTCGCCGTCGGCGATGGGCGCACGGCCGCCGGCGATGCCGAGGATGGCGCAGGGGCGGACACGGCCGGTCTCTCAGTAGAACTTGCGCAGGTCCATGCCGGCGTACAGCTGGCCGACCTGGGGCTCATAGCCGTTGAACATCAGGGTCTTGCGGCGCTTGGCAAAAAGGCCGTCTTCGCCAATTCGCCGCTCGGTGGCCTGGCTCCAACGTGGATGGTCCACCTGAGGGTTCACATTGGAATAAAAGCCGTACTCGTTCTTGGCCGCCTTGTTCCAGGACGTCCCGGGCTCTTGCTCGGTGAAGCTGATACGCACGATCGACTTGGCGCTCTTGAAACCGTACTTCCAGGGCACGACCAGTCGCACCGGCGCGCCGTTCTGGTTGGGCATTACCTCGCCGTACATGCCAAAGCCCAGCAGGGTGAGCGGGTGACGGGCCTCGTCCATGCGCAGCCCCTCGACATAGGGCCAGTCCAGCACGCTGGAGTTCACATAGGGCATGGTCTTGCGGTCCACCAGGGTGGTGAACTCCACGTACTTCGCGCTGCCCAGGGGCTCAACCTTGTCGATCAGCTTGGACAAGGAGTAGCCGACCCAAGGAATCACCATGGACCAGCCCTCCACGCAGCGAAGCCGGTAGACCCGTTCTTCCTGGGCGCTGAGTTTGATCAGGTCTTCGATGGCATAGCGGCCGGGTTTGCGCACCAGACCGTCGATCTCCACCGTCCAGGGTTGCGTCTGCAAGGTGTGGGCGTTGCGGGCCGGGTCGGTCTTGTCGGTGCCGAATTCGTAGAAGTTGTTGTAGGTGCTGGCGTCCCGGTAATCGGTCACCTTTTCCACGGTGGCGGCTCCGGCGACCGCGGAGCGCCGACCGGGGAGCGGAGCCAGCTTGCCCGGCCTGGCAGTGGCGGACTGGGCGAGAGCCTCGCGCCCCGCCCAGGCGGCCAGGCCCACGCCAGCAGCCCCGCTGGCCATCCAGCGCATCAGGTCGCGCCGCTCCTGATAGATCGCGCGGGGGGTGATCTCGCTGGGCCGCTCATGCACGAATCCGTCGCGCTGGGTCTTAATCAACATGGCTTGTATCGCTCCATTCCGGGGGGCGCCGCCGAGTGGCCAGCGCATACCGATTGATACCACGGAACGGATGCCCGCCGAGCCTGCGCGGTCAAGGCCGATCGGACCTCGCAGGACTGCCAGGGGTCCGGAGGTTCAACAAAGACGGACGGCCGATGCGAAAAGCGGCGCCCTGTGAAAGTTTGGGTGAGCGGCTCCTGGGGCCGCTAACGCTCAGAGGTTGCCGTAGCTATGCAGGCCAGAGAGGAACATGTTCACTCCCAGGAAAGCAAAGGTGGTAATTGCCAAGCCGACCAACGCCCACCAGGCCGAGACCGCTCCGCGCAGCCCCTTCATGAGACGCATATGCAACCAGGCGGCGTAATTGAGCCAGACGATGAGCGCCCAGGTTTCCTTCGGGTCCCAACTCCAGTAGCCGCCCCAAGCCTCGGCGGCCCACAGCGCACCCAGAACGGTGGCAATGGTGAAGAAGGCAAAGCCCACCGCGATGGCCTTGTACATCACGTCGTCGAGCACCTCCAGCGCAGGCAGGCGCTCGGCAATGCGCCGGCGCAGCGCCAGGATGCCCGTCACGATCAGGGCGGAAATTCCGAAGTAAACCACCCAGTAGGCGCTCGAGCCGGCGGCGCCCTCCCCGCCCGCGGCCGAGGAGGGCGACTGGCGGAATACCAAGGGCTCGAAGCACAGCACGATGCCCAGAAGGCCCAGCGGCGCCAGCTTCCACCAGCGGGTTTCGCTCGCCTGGACCTTGATCAAATAGGCAAAGGCCACCATGGCCGCGAGGGCGAAGGTGCCGTAGCCGACGAAGTTGGCGGGCACATGCAGCTTCATCCACCAGCTCTTGAGAGCGGGAACCAAGGGTTGGATCTCGTGCGCCTCGCGCACCAGGGTGTACCAAAGCAGGAAGCCAACCGCAGCGCTCACCACCAGCATCACGAACGCGCCCAGGGCCCGGGTGTCGTACTGGCGCTCGAAGTACAAATAGAACAGGGCCGTCATCCAGCAAAACAGCACGAATACCTCGTAGAGGTTGCTCACCGGGATGTGGCCAATGTCGGGGCCGAGCTGGTGGCTCTCGTACCAGCGGACCATGGTTCCCACCAGAGCCATCACCACCGCGGCCCAGGCCAGGCCTGAACCCAGGCGCTCGAAGGAACCAGCGGCACCACGCACCAGCATGCCGCCCCAGTAAAACGCCGTGCTCATGAAAAAGAGCATGCTCATCCAGAGAATGGCGGACTGGCTGGAGAGGAAGTACTTGAGCCAGAAGACGGTGTCGGCCCGGGCCAGGTCGCCCTGGTAGCTGGTGATCGCCCACAAGGAAAGCACCGCCACGCCGATCGACAGCACCGACAGGGGCCGCCAGAACCAGCCCAGCCAGATGGCGCAGGGCAAGGTCCCGAGCAGGATGGCTTTCTCGTAGACGTCCATGGACGCCTGGTAGCGGGCGAAGGCGAAGGCGCCGCCCACCAGCACCAGCAGTGCGAACACCCAGTCGAGCGCATTGCGCCGGGCGAGGAAGCTGGGATTGAGGGTCAGCGTGGTGGTGGTCGTGGCCGGGTTCATTTCTTCAGCTCGAGGATGAGGTCGCGCAGGCGTTCGAATTCTCGGTCGCCATCCAGGGTCTTGCGGTTGGACGAAAGGGCCAGGGTGGCGGCGGTGGTGGCAGCACCCTGCGGGGCCGGCGCGAGCCAGACCCAGAGACGGCGCTCACGGACGTAGAGCATGGCGAAAACGCCGAGGATCAGCAATGCGCAGCCCAAATAAACAATGTTGCGGCCGGGGGCACGGGCCACCTGGAAGACGCTGGCCTGCACCTGCTGGAAATCCTTGAGCTGGAAGACCAGGGGCGCGGGGTAAAGCGCCAGATCACTCAGCCCCAGGACCGCCTGGCTGAGGAAGGACTGGGTGCGGGCGTCGGCAGGAAGTGGGGGCTGGCCAGCACGCTGCTGGGCGAGCTGGGCCAGCTCGTACAAGGTGCCGTTGAGGATGCGGATCACGACCTCGCCTGCGCGGGTTCGCTCGGCCTCGGGGACATTGGCCTCCATGAAATCGGACAGGGCTTGCAGCCCAGCCACCTGCTTGCCGTCCGTGGCTTCCGCACCGGCGAAGAGACCGATCGCGCGAGCCGCCGAGGACTCGAGCTGGCGCGCCAGGTCGGGACGTGCCGCCTCGGTGGCACGCCCGGTGTACCGGCGCACCGCCTCGGCACGCAGAGCCGGGTCACGCAGCGCGGCGTTCAGCCGAAGGAAGCCGTCGAGGGAGTCGTTGGCGTCGGCCGGCAGGCGCAGGTAGCGGAAGGTGTCCGCGACGTTCTCGCGCACGCCCAGCAAAAATACCGGCGCCTCCCCCTCCGCACCGAGGGCAACCGGCAACATGTAGTTGTGAAACTCGCGCGCTTGGCCCGCTGAGTCGCGCAGCTTGTAGGTGATGCTGGGGCCGACGTTTTTCAGTGTCTTTTGCGTGGTGGTCTTGTGGCCTGCCCCCAGGCGCGACTCAATCGCCTGACCCAGGTCGACCTTGCGCGGGTCGGCGCCGCTGACCTCAGCGCCAGCGCCTGCCTGACTCATGTTTTCGACGTTGATCACCCGCAGCGCGGTGTACTCCAGTGTCATCTGGTCGGCATCAGCCGCCTGACCGCGGGAAAGCGGAGTACTGCCACCGATCAGGCCCTCGACATCGAAGCGCTTCCCGCCGGCAGCCAAGGGGAGTGCCTGCAGCGTCACCCGCGAGCCGCCGTCGTCGAAGCTGGACTGGTAGATCTCGATGCCGCGCCAGCGGGCCGGGTGGTTCACCTCCACACGCGCTGGTACCGCCTCACCGGTCGCTTTGTCATGAATGACGATGTCGCTGGCGAACAGCTTGGGCATGCCGGTGGAGTAGTACTCCACGATGAACTTCTTCAGCTCGATCGCGAAAGGCAGCTCCTGCAGGAGGATGCCGTCGCTCTGGTTGAGGATGGCCGTGGCCGATTGCATGCCCTCGGCAACCATGACATTACCGCGGAAGGTCGGGTTGGTGAGCGGGAGTCGGTGCTGGGCCGGCACCTCGGCGATCATGCCGCCGCCGGTATAGGGCTGTTTGCCGCCCCAGAGCATCTGCGCGCGCACGATCAGGTCGCCATCGAGCAGCCCGCCGATGCAGACCAGCACGATGGCGCTGTGCGCAGCCAGATAACCCAGCTTGTTGGCGGCACCGGCACGGGCGGCGACCATCCAGCCTGCGCCATGCACGCCCTCACGCCGCTGCAGCTTGACCTTCCAGCCAGCCTGGGCCAGCGCTCCGCCAATGCGCCGGGCGGCGGTCTCGGAGTCACCCGACACATCGCCCTGGGCCCGATGGGGAAAGGCCTGCAGCGCCTGCTCGCGGATGCTCTCCTTGGCCGAGCGCAAATCGGCCAGGATCTTGGGCGCGTTACGGGCAATGCACAGCGAGGTGCTGAGCACCAGGAAGGCCAGAATCAGGAGAAACCACCAGGCGCTGTAGACGGCGTTGAGCCCCAGCGAGGTGAACAACACGGCCCAGAAGGGACCGAACTGGTTGATGTAATTGGTCGCCGGCTCGTGCTGCTTGAGAACAGTGCCAATGACCGAGGCGATGCAGATGACGGAGAGCAGCGAGATCGCAAAACGCATCGACGACAGCAGCTCCAATGCCGGGCGAAGGGCCTGTCGGCCCGCATCGGCGGAGGGACTGTCGGAGATCATCGTCATGACATCGGGAGTATGCGGGGGCGGCGCCCACCGGGTCGCTAGCAGGGGCAAAAAGAAAACAGGCGGACGCTAGGAAAGCGCTCCGCCTGTCGGATGTTAAAGCCCGGCGGAACGCCCCCCCGCCTCAGGTCAAGCCGGCGCCTTCAGCGCAGACCGGCTGCGTAGTCGGAGACCGCGCGGATCTCACGGTCATTGAGCTTGGCTGCGACCTGGGTCATTTGAACGCTGTTCTTGCGGACACCGTCACGGAACCCGGTCAGTTGGGTGATGGTGTAGTCGGCGTGCTGGCCGGCAATGCGCGGATACTGGGCGGGAATCCCTGCGCCATTGGGCGAGTGGCAGCCTGCGCAGGCAGCGATATTGCGGTCGGCGATGCCGCCGCGCCAGATGCGCTCACCCAGGGAGACGAGCTCTTTGTCCTTGGCAAAACCAGACTTGGGCTTCTGGCTGGCCGCCCAGGCGGCAATGTTTTTCATGTCGGCGTCGGACAGGCCAGCGGCCATACCCTGCATCACCGCGTTGGCGCGCTTGCCGGACTTGTACTCCTGCAACTGCTTGACCAAATATTCGGGATGCTGGCCCGCCAGCTTGGGGTAGGCCGGCGAGCCGGAGTTGGCGTCTGCACCGTGACAGGCAGCGCACATCGCGGTGTAGCGCGCTTCTCCGGCGGCCAGGTCGGGCTTGGCGGCAGCGGCCTTGGCGGGAGCAGCCGGGGCAGGCGTATTGGCCAGGGAGGGCATCGCGGGCGCTGCCAGCAGGGCAGCCACGAGCAGGGAAGCGTGCAACTTCATGGTCGAATCTTGAGATGGGCGCAAAACCCGAGGATTCTACAATGCCAGCCTTGGGCCTCCGCCCACGTGGGCACCTAGCGACCCTCTCGACACCAGGGCCCCCCAGGGTCACGGCGGTCTGAGGACGTAAATAGCCCCCAAAACCAATAAGGCCCATAAGGAGGCCCATAAGGAGCCCCGTAAGGCCCCGGAGGCCACGAACGACCCCAAGTCCCGGATGCCCAGATCGCGCCGGCCCGAATCCCGCTACCCCACACGCCACCAGGCCCCACTGCCGATGACCGCTGCCCCGGGCCCGACGCCCCCTTCCCCTGCCGCCGCCCCGGCCCTGCCCGGGGCCGTGACACCTGCGCAGGCCCTGGGCTGGATGCACACCGCCCGCTTTCTCACCACCGCGCCGCGGCTGGAGTTCCTGCCAGACCACGCCCACCCGGAAATCGCCTTCGTCGGCCGCTCCAACGCTGGCAAGTCGACCTGCATCAACACCCTCACCCAGCAAAAGCGCCTGGCCTTCGCGTCCAAGACGCCGGGCCGCACCCAGAGCATCAACCTGTTCACCCTGGGCAAGCAGGGCGTGCACGATGCGGTGCTGGCCGACCTGCCCGGGTACGGCTATGCCGCAGTGCCCAAGCAGGACAAGATCCGCTGGCAGCAGGTGATGGCCAATTACCTGGTGACCCGACCGCACCTGCGTGGAGTGGTCCTGTTGTGCGACCCCCGTCATGGCCTGACCGAGCTCGACGAGATCCTGCTCGACGTCATCCGCCCGCGAGTGGAGCAGGGCCTGAAATTCTTGGTGCTTCTGACCAAGGCCGACAAGCTCAATCGCCAGGAGGCCAACAAAGCCCTCTCGATCACTCGCTTGCAGGCGGGCGGCGGGGAGGTCAAGCTCTTTTCCGCATTGAAGAAGCAAGGCGTCGGCGAGGTGGCGCATCTGCTGTGGCAGTGGACGCACCCGAGCGATGCCTCGGAAAATCCGACCGAGGGCATCGACGACGCGGGCTCAGGGCAAGCACGTGCACGTGCGCCCTCACCCGCTATCGATCTCGACCCCGATCCCGACCGGCTGCCCCACACACCATGATCGAGACCTTCCCGCTCACCCTCCCCCACGGCATCACCCTGGACTGCCGGGCGACTGGCGAGCCTGGCAGACCGCTACTGGTTTTTTTGCACGGCTTTCCCGAGGGTGCCTTCGTCTGGGACCCGCTGCTTGCGCACTTTTCACGGCCGGAGCACGGCGGCTACCGCTGCGTGGCGCCGAACCTGCGCGGCTATGCAGGCTCCAGCGCGCCCGCAGAAGTGGAGGCCTACCGGGCCAAGCACCTGATTGCCGACATCGCGGCGCTGATCGAGATCGAAGGCCGGGGCCAACCGGCCGAGGCCCTGGTGGCCCACGACTGGGGCGGGGCCCTGGCCTGGGGACTGGCCAACCGACAGTCCGCCGACCAACCCCGCCACCTGCGGCGGCTGGCGATCTTCAACTCGCCCCACCCCGGCACCTTCGCCCGTGAGCTGGTCCATAACCCGGCGCAGCAAGCAGCCAGCGCCTACATGAACTTCTTGCTGCGGCCCGACGCCGCCGAGATGATGGGCGCCGACGACCACGCTCGCTTGTGGCGTTGGTTTCAGGATGCCGAGGGCCGCTTCGTTCCCTGGATGGACGCAGCCACCCGCGACCAGTACCGCGCACTTTGGCGGGGTGGCCCTGGCCTTGCGGCTGGCTGCCGCTACTACGCAGCCTCGCCGCTGCGGCCGCCCCGGCCGGAGGACCCGGCTGCAGCGGCTGTGACCCTGCCCGACGCAATGCTCACCGTGGAAGTGCCCACCCTGGTGCTGTGGGGCATGCAGGACGAGGCGCTGCTCCCCAGTCTGCTCGATGGCCTGGAGCGCTGGGTGCCGCGCATGACCCTGCACCGCCTGCCCGAGGCAAGCCACTGGCTGGTCCATGAGCAGCCTCAGCGGGTGATCACGGAGCTGGCGCGCTTTCTGGCCGCCTGAACCGCGAAGGGTCGATCCGTCAGGCCCGGCGCCGGCCTGCCCTCGCACCACCTCAGTACAAGCCCGGCTCGCCCGGCGGACGGGTTTTGAAGCGCTTGTGCACCCAGAAGTACTGGGGCGGGCACTCCCGCACCTGGGCCTCGATCCAACCATTCAGGCGTCGGGCGTCGGCGATCGGATCGTCTGTGGGAAAGCCTTCCAGGGGAGGCAGGTAGCGCACCAGATAGCCCTGGCCCCCGGGCAGCATCTGCGCCAACACCGGCTGCACCGCCTGGCCCAAGCTGCGAGCCATGCGCGAGGGCGCCACGAGGGTAGAGGCCGGTACGCCGAAGAACGGTACGAACTCAGCATCGCGACCGCCAAAGTCCATGTCGGGCAGGTTGAAGAAGCCATAGCCCTGACGCACCGCCCGCAGCAGGGGCCGTGCGCCTTCGCCGCGCGCAAAGATCTCGGTGTTGCCGTGACGTAGTCGGGCGCGTCGCATTGCGGCGTCGATGACCGGATTGGACTGAGCCTGATAGATCGAAGCCAGGCCACGGCGAATGTTCAGCTGCGTCGCCACCCCGGCCACATCCAGGCCCATGAAGTGCGGCACCAGCCACATCACCGGACCCGGGTGGCGGTCGGCAAAGCCCGGGTCGCCCTCGATGCGGATCAGCCGCCGCAACCGCGCCACCGGCGCAAACCAGAGCAGCCCGCGCTCGAGCACACTGCGGCAGTACCAGCCGAAGACCTCGCGGCCCAGGCGCTCGCGCGCCTCTTGGGTCAGCTCAGGAAAGCACAGGGCGAGGTTGCGCAGCGTGATGCGCCGGCGCGATACCGCCAGCCGCCACAACAACCCGCCCAGACCTTGACCGAACGCAGCCTGCCAGGAAAGGGGGAGCCAGTGAAAGCACCAGAGAAAGGCCAGTAGCACATAGCCACCTGCCAGCGACCCAGCCCGGCGCAACGGGCGCGCAACCGTCATGCGCCCGGCTCCCGACGCGGCTGCTTGTAGCGGTTGTAGCTCCACAGGTATTGCTGTGGGCACTCACGCACCAGCTGCTCCATCCCCTGGTTGATCTGCGCCACCGCCGTCTCCAGGTCGCTGGCCAGCGGCGAGTGCAACTCGCGCACATGGAGCCGGTAGCCTTGACCCGCCGGCAGACGCTCGCCCCAGAGCAGGCGGACCTCGGCGCCGGTCTGCAGCACCATCCGGGCGGCCAGCGTCATGGTGTAGGCCGGTTTGCCAAAGTAGGGCACCCACAGGCCCTGTCCCTCGGGCGGCACCTGGTCAGGCAGCAGACCCACGGCCTGCCCGGCGCGCAAGGCCTTGACCATCTGCCGCACGCCGGTAAGGTTGGTCGGCACCGCCAGCAAGCCGGGGCGGCTGCGGGAGGCGGCCACCAAGGGCGCCAGCCAGGCTTTGCGCGCCGGCCGGAACAGCACCGTGAAGGGCGGGGCGTCCGGGCCAAGGCCGCCGGCAATTGCCACTGCCACCGCCTCGAAGCAGCCCATGTGGGGCACGAGCACCATCACCCCGCGGCCGCTGGCGAAAGCAGCGTCCAGACTGGCCTTGTTGTCCCAATCAATCGGCGGGGTGGCGCCGAACCAGAGCCGGGGCAACTCGGCCACCATCCGGCCGGTATGCGCCACTGCAGGACGTACCTCATGGGCCGAGTAGCCAGCCTGCGCAGCGTGCTGAGCGAAGCGCCGACGCCAGACGGGCGACACCGCCCAAACGACCCAGCCCACCAGTGCGCCCAGCGCATGCAGGAGGCGCAGTGGCATCAGGGACAGCAGGCGGAACAGGGCCGTCATGAAAGCAGGGTTCGGATGAAAAGGAACAAAGGGCGATCGGCAGGCGCAATGAACAAAAGGGCGAAGGACACAAGCTTCGGCACGGGACGCTAGAATCTGTCCGTCGCCGAGTTATGAACTACTTGCAGGGCGACGTTAAACAACCACTGCTAAAGCGTTCGCCGAAGCTCCAGCGAAGGCAACGCGCCCTTCAACCAACTTGGAGTATCTCAAATGGCGAACGACTACCTCTTCACTTCCGAATCCGTGTCCGAGGGCCACCCCGACAAGGTGGCCGACCAGATCTCGGATGCCATTCTCGACGCGATCTTTGCGCAGGACCCCCGCTCGCGCGTGGCCGCCGAGACCCTGACCAACACCGGTCTGGTGGTCCTGGCCGGTGAAATCACCACCAACGCCCACGTCGACTACATCCAGGTTGCGCGCGACACCATCAAGCGCATCGGCTACGACAACACCGAATACGGCATCGACTACAAAGGCTGCGCCGTGCTGGTGGCCTACGACAAGCAGTCCAACGACATTGCCCAGGGCGTGGACCACGCCAGCGACGACTACCTCAACATCGGCGCTGGCGACCAAGGCCTGATGTTCGGCTACGCCTGCGACGAAACGCCCGAGCTCATGCCCGCGCCGATTCACTACGCGCACCGGCTGGTCGAGCGCCAGGCGCAAAAGCGCAAGGACGGCTCCATGCCCTTCCTTCGCCCGGACGCCAAGAGCCAG
>JACCEB011036169.1_pt1 | contig 11297 bp, 8 predicted proteins | sample 7454761 | NCBI WGS metagenome assembly JACCEB01 (sample SAMN15323454, study PRJNA562643) | freshwater metagenome | isolation source: river surface water | place: USA:Blue River Watershed | collected 2017-08-18 | reverse complement strand
TAGATTTCAAGTCTACACTTTTTTGTAAAAGCTCTTTTAATCCTGGTGTAATTTTGCCTAAATTTTGCCATTTTTTTTCTTTAAAATCAAATACTCGGCAGGTGTCGGAAAAAGTGTTATTAAGTGAATACGGAAAATCTAATTGATCAATTGAATTAGATAAATATAATTTACCATTTAACTGGTCTAAATAATATAGGATACCCTTATCAGGGCTTTGATATACGAAGACGCCTTTCTTTGTGCCAAGAAGTTCCCACTCATGAGTTTTATTACTAAAAAAGGTAAAATAGTCTTTGATTTTCCAAAACCCTATACCACCAAGCTTAAATAGGGTGTCCTTGTAAAAAAAGTTAATACTGCCAAAATTTGATCCTGTGTGAAATGTTGAATCTATTCTAATCAATTCATAAGTTCCTTTTGCTTTTTTTTGTATTTGATAGAGCCTTCCAGATCCCATTAATACCAAATAAATTTGTCCCTTTCTTTTTAAAAGACTTACTCCATTGGCAAATTTAGTGGATACTCCAAATCTCAAATTTTCCTTAAATAAATCTAGGCTAAGGTCATTGACAGAATCTGAAGTGATAAAGTCTAAAAGTGCATGCTCTGCGGGTGAAAAGGGTTTAATTGTTTGTTCTACTTGCCCAAAACTGTTCAATTGAACAATAATGGATAAAATAAATATGATACCAAGTTTTCGAAGCATGATTCAAAATTATATAAATAATTTATATAAAAATTATATTATGCAAATATTATTGAATTTAATAATTTATTAATATATAAATACTTATAAATAATTAAATTAAATGCAAAAAAGTATTTTCACCGCTTAGTTTATGAATAATTTGGATTTAGACTATTAACTAAGCCATATTTACAATATAGTCTAAAACGTATTAAAGAAATATAAAATATAAAGGTTTTATCCTTTGGGGGAAGGATAATTGGGGTGATCGGGATTCGTCTTGGTTGCCCCAACTTTTTTAACCAGTATGACCCCCAGCACTACGAATACAGTACCCAATAGCTGTTCCCAGCTAAAAGCTTCGTTTAAGACCCATCTAGCCTGAAACAGGGTCGAAACAGGCCCAATACTAGTAATGATGGCTAGGTCATTGCTCCCTATCCTTTTCATCCCCCCACTCATTAAAAAGGAGGGAATCACAGTCGCAATAATTGCAAGCGCAATAACATACCATACACTGCTAGAATGCAGGATGGGCATATCTACAATAGAAGCGATATCTTGCTGATTTGTAATATAGTAATGTGTAAAAATGCCAACACTCGCTGCCAACATAGACAGGCTTGTAAATTGTGGAGCCCCAATTTTTGGTATAATTTTTCCGGACCACACTAAGTAAAAAGCAAAGGTAACAGCACATAGTAGGATCATCCAAGTTCCAAAAAAGAACATTTTTGTATCTGGTGTTTGATTCAATTCGCCCCAATAAGCGAGGCCAATGCCCAGATAAGTAATGAAAATGGCAAGCCATTGTTTTTTTGAAATAGGCACTTTAAAAATGAATAAATTCAACAGTACGGCAAGGGTAGGATAGATGAATAGAATAATCCTTTCAATACTTGCAGAAACATATTGCAATCCGATAAAATCAAATAAGCTGCTCATGTAGTATCCAAGTATACCTATAATACATGCGGTAAAATAGGTAGATGCTTTTGCTTTTTTTAGTTGTTTACTTGTAAAAAAATACCACATTGCAGCAGCATAAAATGGCAAAGAAAACAACATACGTAACATCAATAAGCTGCTTGCATCAATATTGCTTGTTTTAAAACATAGCTTGATCAAAATGGCTTTGGTAGAGAATAGTAATGTGCCTAGGACTGCCCAGAGAAACCCTTGATTGTATAGATTAGTCCTTTTCATTCGATTTTTGCAAAAATACAGGTTGATTTAGATAGTTACCCCTTTCTTTTACACATTCATTTGAATTGCTTTAAACCTTAATGTTTAATTTGCAATATGTTTTTAATGGAAGAAGATATTACTAATGCTTTAGCTGCTTTAAAGAAAGGAGCCATTATTTTATACCCTACCGATTCTGTTTGGGGAATTGGTGCTGATGCAACCAATGCTAGTGCAGTTGAAAAAATTTATGTACTCAAAAAAAGAAAAGATACAAAAGCCATGATTGTTCTTGTGCCCGAAGAAAAATGGATTTTAGATTATGTGGCAGAACCCAAACCGAAAGTGGCCGATTATATTAAAGGAATTGCTAAGCCAACCACGGTTATTTATGATCATGCAAAAAATGTAGCACCTAATTTAATTGCATCAGATGGCTCCATTGCGATTCGAATTTGCAAAGCAAATTTTGCACAAAAATTAATGCAAGCCTTTGGTAAACCTATTGTAAGTACTTCAGCAAATATTTCTGGATTGCCCACGCCTAAATGTTTTTCTGATATCTCTTTAGATATTATTGAAGGTGTTGATTATGTAGTGCGATCAGAGCAAGAGGATACGACTTTAAAGGAACCTTCTGCCATTGTGAAATGGGAAAATGATCAAATCATCATCATTCGTTCTTAAATCCAAGCTATGGCACAAAAAATTTTAATCATTCAAACTGCATTTATTGGCGATGTCGTTCTAGCAACTGCCATGTTGGAATCCATACACCAGCAAAATCCTACAGCATCGATTTCCATTTTAGTAAGGAAAGGAAATGAGGCATTGTTCCATGTGCATCCTTTTATAGATCAAGTTATGGTATGGGATAAAAAACAAAATAAATACGGACACTGGCTACAACTACTTTTTACAATTAGAAAAATTCAATTTGATGCAGTAATTAATGTGCAACGTTATGCTGCTACTGGTTTATGGACGGCTTTGTCTGGTGCAAAAATGAAAATTGGTTTTGATAAAAATCCTTTTGCATTTTTATTTACCAATACAATAGCACATCAATCTGTTGGCAATGGATTGCATGAAACAGAACGAAACCATGCCTTGTTATCGCCATTAGGCATATTTCCAAATGCAAAGCCAGCATTGTATCCTTCCTTGCAGGATCAAAAAGTAGTAGAAGGATATCAGGTACAACCTTATTTATGTATAGCACCTGCCTCGGTTTGGTTTACCAAACAGTTCCCATTGCATCAATGGATCAAATTAATAAATTCATTGCCTTTTGATGGACCCATTTTTTTACTTGGCGGACCGGGTGATAAATATTTGAATGACCAGATATTGCATGCAGTACAAAAACCCAATCTAGTCAATATGGCTGGTAGGCTTTCTTTTTTAGCTTCTGCTGCATTACAAAAAGGCGCTGTGTTGAATTATGTGAATGATTCGGCACCCATGCATTTTGCTTCTGCAGTGAATGCACCAGTTGCTGCTATTTATTGTTCTACTGTACCAGAATTTGGCTATGGCCCATTGTCGGATACCTCCTTTATTATTGAGACAAAAAAAGCTTTAAGTTGTAGGCCTTGTGGATTGCATGGAAAAAAACAATGCCCACAACAGCATTTTAATTGTGCCGAAACCATCAGCTTGGAACAAATCTATCAACCGCTCCAACAAGTGCTACACAATTAGTACTTTTGTAAGGATGACCATTGAATTAACACCACAAGAAAAAGACCTATTAGCCATTGTAGGAGAAGCTGCAGCAAAATTAGGAATACCTGCCTATGCAGTAGGCGGATTTGTGCGTGATAAATTATTAGCTAGAAATACTAAAGACATTGATATTGTATGCATCGGTGATGGCTTGCAATTAGCAACAACATTTGCGAATCAATTTAGTCCTAAGCCAGTTGTTTCATTATTTAAAACTTATGGTACTGCGCAGGTGAAATTATCAGATATTGAAATTGAATTTGTAGGCGCCAGAAAAGAATCCTATGTAAGAGAAAGTAGGAATCCAACAGTCGAACCAGGCACATTGATAGATGACCAGAACAGGAGAGACTTTACCATCAATGCGATGGCAATAGATTTAAGTGCATCCAACTTTGGCGCACTCTTAGACCCATTCAATGGAATAGAAGATTTAGCACAAAAAATCATTCGTACTCCAATGTCGCCAGCACAAACATTTGATGACGATCCATTAAGGATGATGCGTGCTATACGTTTTGCAACACAATTGAATTTTGTGATTGAGGAAAAAACATTCAAAGCCATCCAACAAATGGCAGATCGTATCAAGATTGTTTCTCAAGAAAGGATTACAGATGAGTTGCAAAAAATTATGCAAACAAAGCAACCTTCCAAAGGTTGGTATTTGTTAAAAGAAGCAGGTTTATTGGCGCAAATATTTCCAGTATTGTTAAAATTGGAAGGCGCTGAAACTTTGGATGGTATTGGACATAAAGACAATTTCTCACATACTTTACAAGTCCTTGATAATCTTGCTGCCAATACCGAAGATATTTGGCTAAGATGGGCTGCTTTGTTACATGATATTGCAAAACCAAATACCAAAAGATTTGAACCAGGTTTTGGTTGGACTTTTCATGGCCACGAAGTAGTTGGAGCAAGGATGGTTCCTAAATTATTTACACAATTAAAGCTGCCTTTGAACGAACATATGAAGTTGGTGCAGAAATTAGTGGCTTTGCATTTGCGCCCAATTTCATTGACAAAGGAAAATGTAACAGATAGTGCTATAAGAAGGTTATTATTTGATGCAGGTGAAGATATTGAATCATTAATGTTACTCTGTGCGGCAGACATTACAAGTAAGAACCAAAATAAAGTTAAAAGGTATTTACAAGGTTTTGAATTGGTCAAAGCCAGGATTGTGGAAGTGGAGGAAAAAGACCAGATGCGCAATTGGCAACCTCCAATTACTGGAGAGATGATTATGCAAATTTTTAATATAACACCATCCAAGCAAGTAGGTATTATCAAGGACGCTATTAGAGAAGCCATTTTAGATGGTATTATCCCCAATGAGTATGATGCTGCTTATCAATTCATGATAGCCGAAGCTGCTAAAATTGGGTTGCATCCTGCCATATAAAAAAGCTTAAAATCAAGCTAATAAATGCTAATTTAGCGTTTCAAAACACCAAAATGGCCATTTTAAAATTTAGAATTTCTTGGGAGGAAGACGATGCGATTTATAGAGATGTAATGGTGAAACACACACAATATTTTACAGACCTTCATCATATTATTTTGAAGGCATTTGAATTTGATGAAAAACATGATGCCACTTTTTTTAGAAGCAACGAAAAATGGCAGAGAGGAAGAGAAATTAGTAAAGCAGTGTACGAAAAAAATTATGTCGTGCCACCTTTGATGATGGATGAAGTGTTGATAGGTTCTGAGATTTTGAATACCAATCAACAATTTGTTTATCTCTACGATTTTGCAAAGTCTTGGACTTTTTTAATACAGTTAATACAAGTGATCAAGAATGCGGACGCCAATATGGAATTAAATTATCCATTGGTATCAAGAATTGAGGGGGTTGGTCCAATGCAATATGGTACCAAAGGCTTATTAGGACCTAATTTCACAGATATAGAAGAGAAATATGATTTAACAGAAGCCCAAGATGGATTTGGTGAAGAAGGTGAAGATGCCGATGCGTCTGATTTAGAAACTGATGATGGACTTTCAGCCGATGATGAAGAAGAAGACGCGCATGCGTCTGATGAGGAGGACGAATCTGATGAAGATGCAGGTGGCATGTTTGATGATAGCTCCGAAGCCTATTAATTCCGAAGCCTACTAATTTTAATACATTTATTTTGACGCCCATAGTACATATCGTTGTTGGCCCTACGGCAGTGGGTAAAACAAAGTATGCAATTGAATTAGCACAAAAATTGAATACAGAAATTATTTCTGCGGATGCTAGACAATGTTATAAGGAATTAAATATCGGAGTGGCTCGTCCAAGCAATGAAGAGCTAGCTCAAGTTAAACACCATTTTATTGCAAGTCATTCTATTCAGGATACGGTGAATGCCGGTATATTTGAAGCATATGCATTAACTAAAGCAACCGATCTATTAGCAAAATATGGATCTGCTGTCATGGTTGGGGGAACAGGCTTATATATTAAAGCATTTGTAGAAGGGTTGGACCAAATACCAGCGATTGATCCTGCAATTCGCAATCAAATTCAACAAGAATTAACCATTAATGGTATTGATTGGCTTCAAGAGCAGGTTCAAAAATTGGACCCATCTTATTGGGCCAGTGCAGACCATGGAGAACAACAAAATACACAAAGATTATCTAGGGCTTTGGAGGTGATAACTGGAACAGGGCAATCCATCCTTGGTTTTCAACAGCAGACCAAAAAGCTGCGACCTTTTAACATACAAAAAATTGGACTTGAAATGCCAAGAGAGCAACTCTATGAACGGATTAACCATAGGGTGCATCAGATGGTACAAATGGGGCTAGAGGAGGAAGTACATGCTTTGCGCCCTCAATTTCATTTAAACGCATTACAAACGGTTGGGTATCAGGAATGGATTCCTTATTTGGAGGGTAATCAATCAAAAGAGGCGGTGCTACAAGCCATTCAGCAAAATACTAGACATTACGCAAAAAGGCAGATGACATGGTTTAAAAAAGACCCTGAAATCAAATGGAGTCAGGCATCCCATTAAATTATGATCATAATTTTTTTTGATCATAAGCTTATATTCTTTTAACTAAAAATTTGTACAATAAGCAGTATTTTTATCCTATATATATTCTAAAATCAATTTTTTATGCAAAAAAAATCAGTCCTATTTTTTCTTTGTATGTTGACTTTGCTGATCAATCAGGTGACAGGTCAAACCATACAATTTGAGAAATATACCTTGCCGAATGGCTTAAAAGTAATTTTACATGAAGATCATTCAGCACCTGTTGTGGCTGTAACAACTTTATACCACGTAGGTTCAAAAAATGAAGACACTGCTAGAACAGGCTTCGCGCATTTCTTTGAACATTTATTATTTGAAGGTTCAGAAAATATTAAAAGAGGTGAGTTTGATAAGTATATCACCAATGCTGGTGGTGCATTGAATGCAAACACATCTCAGGATCGTACTTTTTATTATGAGTTATTACCTTCTAATCAAGTTGAATTAGGTTTATGGTTAGAAAGTGAGCGTATGATGCACGCTAAAATTGAACAAATTGGTGTGAATACACAAAGAGAAGTAGTAAAAGAAGAAAAGCGTCAACGTGTAGACAACCGACCTTATGGTTCTTTTTTAAATGAAGTATTAAAACGTGCTTATAAAGTACATCCATATAAATGGTCGCCAATAGGAAGTATGGATCATTTAAATGCAGCTAAATTGGATGAGTTCATCAATTTTTACAAAACATTCTATGTACCGAATAATTGTGTGTTATCAATAGCAGGTGATTTTAATAAAGCCGAATTGAAAGCTAAAATTGAAGCTTATTTTGGTCCAATTAAAATGGGTACTAAACCAATCCCAAGACCAACCATCAAAGAACCAGCTTTAGGTGGTGAGGTAAGAGATGTGATTTACGATAATATCCAATTACCTGGGGTATTCCAAGCCTATCGTGCACCAAAACAAGGTGGAGATGAGTATTATGCATTCAATGTATTGTCAACGATTTTATCTGGTGGAGAGTCTTCTAGAATGAATAAAACTTTAGTGGATAAAAAACAACAAGCAGTGGCTGCACAATCTGTACCATTCTTTAATGAGGACGAAGGCTTATTCATTGCTTTGTCTATTGCGAATATGGGTGTGAAGATTGAGGAATTAGAAAAAAGTATGGATAGTGTTGTAAATGAATTAAAGACAGAATTGGTTGGTGAGCGTGAATTCCAAAAAGTAAAAAATCAAATTACAACTTCTCTAGTTACTGGTAACGCTACCATGGCGGGTATCGCTGAAAGTTTAGCCAATAATGAAGTGTATTTTGGTGATGCCAATTTAATCAATACAGAATTAGACAAATACAATAAAGTGACAAGACAAGATGTATTGAATGTGGCTAAGAAGTATTTAAACAAAGACAATCGAATTGTATTGTATTATTTACCTAAAGAAAAAAATGCCACTAAATAGTCAATTCATTTTACAAAGTTTAACTTAAAATATTTTTATGAAAAAACAATTATACTTATTTCTATTTTTAGTTCCCTTGGTTACAATGGCACAAAATATAGATCGTTCAAAAGCGCCTTCACCAGGAAAAGCTCCAATTATTCAAGTTGGCAACCCAGTTAAATTTACATTAGCAAACGGGCTACAAGTGTTTGTAGTTAAGAATACAAAACTGCCTAAAGTAAGTGCCACATTGGCTTTAGACTACGATGGTTTTGTTGAAGGTGATAAAGCAGGTGTTGCTCAAATGGCAGGTCAGCTTTTAAAAAGAGGTACTACCACAAAATCAAAAGCACAATTAGACGAAGCCATTGAATTTTTGGGTGGAACTATGTCTACTTCAAGTCAATCTGCATCGGTTAGTTCATTGAAAGGTAACTTTCCAAGTTTATTAGGTTTATTATCAGAAGTGGTATTGCAACCAGCATTAGCACCTGAAGAATTAGAGAAAATCCGTAAACAAACTTTGTCTGGTATCGAATCCAGTAAAGACGATCCAGATGCGATTTCTGGGAATGTGGTTAAAAAATTAGTCTATGGTGCAAACCATCCTTTTGGAGAGATGATGACGACTAAGACAGTAAATCAAGTAGCTATTGCTGATGTTAAATCATTTTTGAGTACATACTGGATTCCAAATGTTGCATACTTAATTTTTGTTGGAGATATAGAACCAGCAACTGCAAAAGCTTTGGCTGAAAAAAGTTTTGGTAATTGGAAAAGAGGAACAGCAATAAAACAAAATTTTGCCAAGCCTAATAAGCCTAGTCAAACCTATGTGGCGATTGTAGATAGGCCTTCTAGTGTGCAAAGTGTGGTAGCCATTGCTAGTACTGTTGATTTGTATCCGGGGTCTGCTAATGATATCGCAGGCTCAGTAATGAATAATATTTTAGGTGGTGGATTCTCAGGTCGCTTGTTTGCGAACCTGCGCGAAAAATATGCATTTACATATGGCGCATACTCTTCTTTAAGTCCGAGTCGTCAAATTGGTATTTTCCAAGCAGAAGCTTCTGTTAGAAATGAAAAAACAGATAGTGCTGTGCAAGAATTGTTGCGTGAAATCAATATTATCAGAAATGAGCAAGTAGGAGAGACTGAATTAAGTAGAATGAAAAATTATTTATCTGGTGGTTTTGCAAGATCACTTGAAAACCCAGCTACGATTGCCAATTTTGCGTTGAATATTGCGCGTAATAATTTGCCAGCCGACTATTATCAAAAATACTTAACCAATTTAGCGGCAGTGGATGCTGCAAAAGTGCAAAATGCAGCTAAATTATTTTTGAACACCAATCAAATGCATATTGTGATTGTAGGTAATGCAAAACAAATTTCAAAAGGTTTAGAAAAATATGGTCCATTAAAATACTTTGATATAGAGGGAAACGAAGTTGCGGCGCCAACAGAAGTAAAAGCTGATGCAAGTTTAACACCTGCGGTTTTGATGGAAAAAGCCATTGCAGCGATAGGATCTAAAGAAGCGCTAAGTAATATCAAAGATGTTCAATTAAATGGAACAGCGAATTTAATGGGACAGTCTTTGCAAATGCAACAAACCATTGTGATGCCAGGCAATGCTGTAACTACCATGTCTATGGGCAGTATGGCGATTATGAAACAATCAGTAGTTGATGGCAAATACTCTGTGGCACAACAAGGAATGGAAATGCCAATTACAGATGATCTAAAGGAAGGATTGGATGCATCTGCTACACTAGTACCAGAGCAATTATTCCTAACTAAAGGCTATGGTTTAAAGATTGTGGGTGCCGAAAAAGTAGACGGTAAAGATGCGATTGATGTAGAAGTAACAACACCTTCTAAGAAAGTTTCACATCGTTTTTATGATGCTAAAACATTCTTATTAGTAAAGACTTCTAAATCAGAAGAAGTACCAGGAAGAGGCACAATGACACAACAACAATATTTTAATGGATACAAAACAGTAAATGGTGTACAAATTGCTTCAGAGCAGCTTATGGATTTAGGCCAAATGAAAATCAATATTAAGTACACAGATATTAAAGTGAACCAAGGTTTAAAGTCAAGTGATTTGAAATAATGATGACTACTTAAATTACAACAAAGTAATTTACATAGAGTTTACTTTATACTTAATTCACAAAAAAGCCATCCCGAGGGATGGCTTTTTTTATATCAACGAATTAATCTACATGGTTAAATCACAGTTTCAATTAGAATCTGATACCGTATCCAATATTGAATAAAACTGCGCTGCTTTTTTCTTGAGCAATAGGGCTTGGTTTATCTATTAATCGGTAGGGAACCACTGCATCTTGATTGGTTGCTCTAGATATAGTAAAGTCCCAAAAATATTTATTGGTTCTATAACCAATACCACCAGAAAAGATGAAACGAGATGGTGTTACTAAAGTTGTACCATTTTCGTCTGCAAATTCATTTTTGTAAGGACTACCATAATAAGCCGTTCCTGCTCTAGCCATCCAGTTACTTGTTAATTTAATTTCAGATCCAAGTCGGATATTAAAATTATTCTTATAAGTCGCTTTCATGGTATTATTTAAGTCATCATAATAATCCTCAGTTTCTTGGTCAAAATCATTTGCATAAAAACGGGTTCCTGCATAATTGACCCACTCAATATCTGCACTAATAAATCCTAATGGTTGTGTAGGCTTTCCTGGACTCGCAAAAAAGTAACTTCCACTAAATGTTGCTTTGGTCGGGGTCATCACTGTATACTCTCTAAGGCCAGGATTACCATTATTCAATTGATCTGAACTAGCAGAAACTTTACCAGCGTAAGACTCAGTGTTTGTAGTCATGTCTGCAGATAGTCTATCTCTAAAGCCAATCAACTGTGGGGTATGTAAAGCAAATCCAACACGTAAAAAGTTTTCTGGTTTGTAGATGATACCAAATTTAGCACCAATACCCCAGCCTTTAGAACTAAAATCTTCATTGAAAACAAAACCACCAAATTGATTGGTTGAATTGGTAGTTGAAAGATCAGTTTCTGACACCTGAAGTGAACGATTAAAATTCACAATAGGCAATACGATACTTGCTCCTAGGTATAATTTATCTTGTACATTTCCGCCCCAACCAAATGCCAATTCGTTCGAGCTTCCACTTGTATAGGAATCAAATGTTTGATTCACACCACTTGAAATTGGCACCAAACTTTGATAACCTGTTACATTGCCACTTTTATC
>JACCEB010253290.1_pt1 | contig 11301 bp, 6 predicted proteins | sample 7454761 | NCBI WGS metagenome assembly JACCEB01 (sample SAMN15323454, study PRJNA562643) | freshwater metagenome | isolation source: river surface water | place: USA:Blue River Watershed | collected 2017-08-18 | reverse complement strand
GCTTTGACAGGGGAGTGGGAGGAACTGACGGTTTCAGGTTGCCCCCCAACTTTTTCTGTTATGCATGACCATGAAAACGTCCGTGAGGACGAACATCCCGAGATTGTCGCTCACAATACCCGGCTCGGCCTCATTCTATTTGCGGTGTATTGCCTGTTGTACGGGGGGTTCATGGGGCTTTCTACCTTTGCGCCGGACGTGATGAAGTGGCAGCCGTTTGGGGGGATTAACTTAGCGATTCTGTACGGGTTTGGATTGATTGCGGCGGCGATGATTTTGGCGGCGGTGTACTTGGTGATGGCGCGGCGCGAGGTTCGGGGCGGGAGGGGGAACTGAAGAAGGGACTGATTTTATGCAATACACGTCTTCATTCATGGCGTTGGTGATCTTCCTTGGGTTTGTGGGGATCGTGGTTGGAATCTCCCTTTACATGGGGGCAAAGGCGAAATCGGCGAAGGGATTCTTCGCGGCGGGGGGGGGCGTGCCTTGGTGGGTGAACGGGATTGCGTTTGCTGGGGATTACCTGTCGGCGGCGTCCTTCCTAGGGATTTGCGGGATGATTGCGTTTTACGGGTATGATGGGTTTCTTTACTCGATTGGCTATTTGGCGGGGTGGATTGTGGCGTTGTTCGTGATTGCGGAGCCCATGAAGCGGTTGGGTCGGTACACGTTTGCGGATGCGCTGGACAATCGGTTCAACTCACGAGGCATCAAGTTGGCGGCGGCGATTAGCACATTGGTGGTGTCGGTGTTTTACCTAATCCCGCAGATGGTGGGTGCTGGAGCGTTGATCAAGCCGCTTCTGGGGTGGGAGCATTGGATGGGTGTGACGGCGGTGGGTAGTGTGGTCATCGTGATTGTGGCGACGGCGGGGATGGTGAGCACGACGTGGGTGCAGTTCATCAAGGGCGGCTTGTTGGTGGCGCTGTGCACGGTGATGACCGTGATGATCTTGAATCGTGGGTTTGATACCACGCCAGGCGGGGACGATGCGCATCGGTTTGCCGTGAAGCCGGAGACCGAGGTGCTGCGTGCGGACGGGGTTACGGTGCTTCCTGAGGAAGGGGCGTGGAAGGATAAGCCATTTGTGCGAGTGCGGACGGCATCGGGGGTTGTGGAGGTGTGGCGTCGTGCGGGGAAGGACGCGGAGGGGAACGCGCTTTTGTCGGAAACGCAAACGGTGGCGAAAGGTGCGGACGGGGTGGTGATGAAGAATGGGCGTCCGGCGTCTTCGGAGAACGATTTGCATCCGATTGGGACGGTGTCGCGGTTGCCGGACGGGCGTGGGGAGACGGGGCCCTTGGGGCCGACGGAGTTTTTCCGGATTTTCCAGCAGAGCGAACTTGTTTTGTGGAAGAGCGAGGTGGTGGATGGGGTGACGGTGTATTATCAGGTTCCTACGAAAGGGGCGGACATCCTGACGGCGGGTGGATCGCCAACGTTTAAGGGGTTGCGGGGGGACAGTGTGATGGCGAAGGTGGATTTTTTGTCGCTGATGCTGGCGTTGTTTTTGGGGACTGCGTCACTGCCGCACATTTTGATCAGGTACTACACGGTGAAGGATCAGGTGAGTGCGCGGAAGAGCACGATCATGGGAATCGGGGCGATTGGTTTTTTCTATGTCCTGACCTTGTTTTTGGGATTGGGGGCGATGACGGGAGGGACGTTGGATCCGACGAACAGCAATATGTCGGCACCTTTGCTGGCGAAGAGTTTCAACGAGTTGTTGTTTGCGGTGATTTCTGCGGTGGCGTTCACGACGGTGCTTGGGACGGTGAGTGGGTTGATTATGGCGGCGTCTGGGGCGGTGGCGCATGATCTTGTCACGAATGTCTTGAAGTTGGATTTGGGTGATGAGCGGCAGGTGCGAGTGGCGAAGTTGTCGGCGGTGGTGGTGGGGGTCATCGCGATTTTGCTGGGGATCGCGTTTGAGAAGATGAACGTGAACTTTTTGGTGGGTTGGGCGTTCAACATCGCGGCGTCTGCCAATCTGCCTTCGCTGGCGATGCTTTTGTTTTGGCGTGGGACGACGAAGCAGGGGATTACAGCGGCAATCATCACGGGGATGGTGGTCTCGCTCGGTTGGATCCTGTTGAGTGCGCAGGCCTACAAGGAGGTGTACGGGTGGGATCCTTCGACGGCGATTGTGCCGTTCAGCCAACCGGCGATTGTGAGTGTTCCGATTGGGTTTTTGGTGCTTGTGGTGGTGTCGTTGATGACGAGGAACCGATCTGAACCGAGGGCGGTTTAGTGGCGATGGAAGTGCGTTCCGTCGCTCAACGGACTTGAAAAGCTCGCCTACCGCGTCGCGAGGCGACGGAGAAGCCATGCGCCGATGGAGAGGAACACGACGTTGGGAATCCAGATGAGCAGTTCCGGATGGAGGCGCGGTTGGGATTTGGTCCACTCGGCTACGATGATGAGGAAGAAGTAGGCGAAGGCGACGGCGAGGCTGAGCATGAAGCCGATGGATGTCTCTTTGCGTTGTGAGGTGATGCCCAGTGGCACGGCGACTAGGGCGAAGGTCAGCGAGGCCATGGCGAACGAGAAGCGTTTGCTGAGGTCGGTTTTCATCTCAGCGAGTTGTCTGGGCGTGTAGGGAGGTTCTGGCTGCGCTGGGTCGTGTCCGAGGCGGATGCGGTGGAACAATTCGCTTGCGGCAAGGTCACTGATTTTTGCTGCCTTGCGTTTGCCGTATTTTTTTTCGTCGAGAGAGATGTAAAGCGAGGTTTGCTCGGCGGTGATACCTTGTTTGATTTCTGAGAGTGCGGCTGGGTTTTTGTCGGAGCGCTGTTCGTAGCGCACATTTTGGAGTTTGAGAACGAGGCGTTGTTGGGCGATGTCAGCACGGATTTCGCCGGATTCTGCGAAAATGATTTTTTCGGGGTCGTTCTGGGCGTTGAGTTTGTAAACGAGGACGTTCTCCAAGCGGTGATTGTCGGCTTTAGCGACGAAGATGCGGTGTCCTGGGAACTGATCGACGATGCTGCCGCTACGAAATAGGGAGGCGGGGTTGGATGTTGCGATATCCAGGAGGAGGGTTCGCATGTGGCTTTTTGCGCGGGGCGCGATTTCCGCGTTGATCCAGAGACAGAGGGCGGAGAAGGCGATGCCGAATGCGAATACGGGGCGAGCGGTTCGGAGGACGCTGATCCCGGAGGAGCGGAGGGCGGTGAGTTCGGATTCGGCGGACATGCGTCCGAACACGAGGAGGATGGAGGTGAGGAATCCCCATGGGAGGGTGAAGGTGAGGGAGAACGGCAGCACACAGGCGACGACGGTCAGCACGGCTTCGAGGGGCAGGCTGCGCGAGAGGAGGAGGTCGGATAGGCTCTTGAACAGATTACCGAGAACGAGAACGACGCTCAGGACGGACACCGCCATGAGCGATGTGGCGAGAACCTGGCGGGAGACGTACCGGTCGAGGAGCTTCATTCACGGGCGAGTTGCCCGACGGTGATGGCGCTTCCCTCTTTTGCGGCGTCGATGATGAGTTCATTTGCACCCGCTTGCTGGGCAATTTCGCGAGCGGTGTGGAGGGCGGAGTCGACCCAGACGTCGTTGTGAGTGGGGTCGTGGTGGGTGAGCAGGAGATGTTTCACGCCGGCATCGATGGCGAGCTGGACGGTTTGGCTGATTGAGGAGTGGCCCCAGTAGCGGCGAACGCTCATTTCTTCGTCACAGTACTGGGAATCGTGGACGAGCAAATCGCAGCCGCGAACGGTGTCGACCAATCGGTTCCGGAAGGCGTCGAACGTTTCGCCGGTGACGTTTTTGAGATGTGCGGCGGAGGAGGAGGGGTCGAGTTCGTTATCGGAGATGTGACAGATGGAGTAGCCGCCGCACTCGATTTTGAACCCGACGCAGTTGCCTGGGTGATTGACGGGGAAGGCCGTGATTTTGACTTTGCCGATTTGGAAGGGCTCGGTGAGGAAGGTAAGCGTCTCGATATCGCCCGCCATGTCACGCATGGCGATGGGGAAATACGGACTGCTCATTTGCGTTTCGAGCAATCGTTCGGCGGGAACTCCGGGGATTTCGCGTTCGTAGATGCGGATGCGATTGCCAACGCCATACGCGGGGCGGAAGAAGGGAAAGCCTTGGATATGGTCCCAGTGGGTGTGGGTCAGGAGGATGGTGAGGGAGAGGTTGCCGCCATGGGCCTCTGTCATCAGCGAATCGCCGAGGTTTCGGATTCCGGTCCCCGCGTCGATGATGATGATCTCTCCCTCTGCTCGGATTTCGAGGCATGAAGTGTTGCCGCCATAACGCAACGTGGAGGGGCCTGGAGTTGGGATGGAGCCGCGAACGCCCCAGAATCGTGCGACGAGTTGACCGTCACAGGGTTCGGGTCGGAAGATGTGCCCGTCCGCCGAGCCAAGGAACAGGATGGTTTCCAGCTCCTTCGGATTGCTGACGAGCAGCATGGGACAATCGGTCATCGTGTACCGCTCGACCTGATCTTGGGAGAGCTCTTCGCGGTGGGCTACGAGGACGCTTCCCATCCGAGTGGGGGTGGGACGGATGGGGTCGGTGATGTCAAAGCCCCAGCCGCACCGTTTGAGAACGGAACAGACGCCGTCGAGCCATGCAGGCTCGTTGGAGACGACAGTCGCGTGTTTCATGATAATCGCGGTCGAGGTGGTTTGGCTTAAAGCCTAACTGAGGTTAGCAGCTTTCAATCCAAACTTTTCCGAGCTGTCACACATTGGCACCGCATTCGCTCACGCGCGCATCTTGAGGATAAGGTCGCCGTTCTCCACGGCGTCCCCCACTTCCGCATGGATTGCATCCACAATCCCATCCACGTGCGCGTACAGAGTGGTCTGCATTTTCATGGCTTCAAGGATTGCGAGTTTGTCGCCGGATTTGACCTTGCTACCCACGGAAACGCTGAGTGCGGTCAGCATCCCCGGAATCGGAGCTGCGATCTGGAGTGGGTCGGCGGCATCCGCTTTCGCGCGGCTCTTGTGTTTTGGGGCAATGGTTTTGTCAGTTACGACGGCTTCGCGCGGGGTGCCGTTCAGTTCGTAGTTGATGACCCGTTTTCCGTCCTTATCCGGGGCATGGACGTTGATGAGTTTGATGAAGAGGACCTTACCTTCTTCGATGGAGACGGAGACTTCTTCGCCGGGGCGGAGTCCGTAGAAGAACGAGGGGGTCGGGAGGCCGCTGACGTCAGTGTGCTCTTTTTGGAACTTGGCAAAATCCGTGAAGACCTGCGGGTACATGAGGTACGAGAGGAGATCGTCATCGGACTCGGGACGTCCGGTTTTTTGGGCCACTTCCGCCTTGGTTTGCTTGAGATTGACGGGGGTGGGTTTTGCGCGTTTGACCTTTGTGTTGCCGAGCACGGATTTGACGACTCGCTGGGGCCAGCCGCCAACGGGTTCGCCGAGGCCTCCGGAGAGCATGTCGCGTACGGACTCTGGGAAAGGCGTTCCTGGGGGGAGGTTGATGACGTCCGCGGGTTTGATTCCACGGGTGAACAGGAACAGGGCCATGTCGCCGACGACTGTGGATGATGGCGTGACTTTGACGATGTCGCCGAAGAGTTCGTTGACTTCGGCGTAGGTTCTTGCGATTTCGGGCCAGCGGTGCCCGATTCCCATGGAGGCCGCCTGTTCTTTGAGGTTGGTGAACTGACCACCGGGCATTTCGTGAAGGTAAACATCTGCGGATCCCGCTTTGGGCGCGGTATCGAACGGGGCATAGAACTCGCGGACCTTTTCCCAATAATCGGAGAATTCGTTGAGGCTGTCTAAGTTGAGTCCCGTGGCGCGTGGGGTGTTCGCGAGGGCCGCGACGACCGAGTTGAGGTTGGGTTGAGAGGTGGAGCCGCTCATGGACGCGAGGGCGAGGTCGACAACGTCAACTCCAGCGTCGGACGCGCGCAGGATCGATGCTGCGTTGATGCCTGACGTGTCGTGTGTGTGGAAGTGGATAGGGAGCGAGACTTCGTCGCGGAGGGCTTTAACCAGTGCCTGCGCTGCATAGGGGCGGCACAGACCGGCCATGTCCTTGATGGCGAGGAAGTGTGCTCCCATTTTTTGCAACTCTTTGGCGAGCTTGATGTAATATTTCAGGGAATACTTGGAGCGTTTGGGGTCGAGGATATCCCCAGTGTAGCAGAGCGTGCCCTCGCAAATGGCGTGGGTTTTTTGCACAGCCTCCATGGCGGCCTGCATGTTGCGCAGATCGTTCAACGAATCGAACACTCGGAAGATATCGATCCCCGTCTCAGCGGCATGCTGAATGAAGAAGGAGACGACATTTGGCGGGTAGCTCGTGTAACCGACGGCATTTGCCCCGCGGAGCAGCATTTGGAAGCAGATGTTCGGAACCTTCTCACGGAGCGTGCGCAGACGTTGCCAAGGGTCCTCGTTCAGGAACCGCATGGCGGTGTCGAAGGTCGCCCCGCCCCACATTTCTAGGGAGAAAAGGTCGTGCGTTCGACGGGCCACCGCTGGGGCGATCATTGCCATGTCGAAGGTGCGCACGCGCGTCGCCATGAGTGATTGGTGCGCGTCGCGGAAGGTCGTGTCGGTGATGAGCAGTCGCTTCTGTTTGCGCGTCCATTCTGCAAAGCCCTTGGGGCCGAGTTCGAGGAGGAGTTGGCGCGTGCCCTTTTGCGGGACTTGCTTGCCATCGTACTTCGGCAAAGGAGCTGGGGTGTAAGCGGTTTCGGGGCGGTGACCCTTTGCGTGGGGGTTCCCGTTCACGATGACGTTGCCGAGGAAGCTGAGCAGGCGGGTGGCGCGGGCCCGGCGCGGCTTGAACTCAAACAAGCCCGGAGACGTGTCGATCATCGTTGTCGTCGCGTTTCCGGATCGGAAGGACGGATAATGGATGACGTTTTCGAGGAAGGGGATGTTCGTTTTCACCCCGCGGATGCGCATTTCGCGGAGGGCGCGATCCATTCGGTCGAGAGCCATGTCGAAGGTGGCGCCTGAGGCGGTGATTTTGACGAGGAGCGAATCGTAGAACGGCGTGATCACGGCCCCTGCATCGCCCATTCCTGCATCGAGGCGGATCCCGTAACCTCCGGCGCTGCGGTAGGTGACGATTTTCCCGTAGTTCGGTGTGAACCGGTTTTCTGGGTCCTCAGTTGTTACGCGACATTGGACGGCGTAGCCCATCCGCGGAATGTCGGCTTGGGCGGGGAGCATGAGCGCTTCACTGTCGAGGCGATGTCCCTGTGAGATCAGGATTTGGCTGCGGACAAGGTCGATGCCGGTGATCTGTTCTGTGACGGTGTGTTCGACCTGAATCCGAGGATTCATCTCGATGAAGAACCAGCGGTGAGTATCGAGATCGTACAGGTATTCGATGGTTCCGGCGTTATCGTATCCGATCTCTTTGGCGATGCGCGCGGAGGCTTCACAAAGTTCGAGACGGACCTGTTCCTTCAGGCCGACGGATGGAGCGATTTCGACGACTTTCTGGTGGCGGCGTTGGACCGAGCAGTCGCGCTCGTGGAGGTGGAGAACGTTACCGTGCCGGTCACCGAGGACCTGAACTTCGATGTGCTTTGCCCGGGGGATGTATTTTTCGAGGAAGACGGCTGGATTGCCAAAGGCGCGTTCGGCTTCGCCCTGTGCTTCGTCGAGAAGGGCGTCGAGATCTCCGGCTTTGTGAACGACGCGCATGCCGCGTCCGCCGCCTCCGAAGGCGGCTTTGATGATGAGTGGGAAGCCGATTTCCGCTGCGATTTTGAGGGCTTCTGCGCGGTCAGTGACTGGGTCTTCGGTACCGGGAAGCGTGGGGACCTTGAGTTTTTGGGTGAGTGCACGAGCGGCGACTTTGTCGCCCATGAGTTCGAGCAGTTCGGGTTTAGGGCCGATGAAGGTGATGCCCTCGCGTGCGCAAGCGCGGGCGAAGGCGGCGTTTTCTGAGAGAAACCCGTAGCCTGGGTGAATCATGTCGACGCCTTTTTCTTTAGCGAGGGCCACGATGCTTTCGATGTCCAGGTAGGCGCCCACGGGACCCTTGCCCTCGCCGACGAGGTAAGCTTCGTCGGCTTTGAAGCGGTGCATCGAAAAGCGGTCTTCTTGGGCGTAGATGGCGACGGTTCGGAAACCCAGTTCGGTGGCTGCGCGCATGATGCGAATCGCAATCTCCGAACGGTTTGCCACGAGGAGTTTTCGCGGACCCGAGATCGGGGCTGGTGTCGGCTTTACGGTACGTTTGGAAGAGGGCGTCGGACGGGAGGGCATATACGAACCTTCTAGGTAATCCGATGGCGCTTCGCTCTGCCAGAATGATTGTGTTGGAGGCGACGGAGTGCTGGGTATCGCGCACGCTGCGCACCACTCAGGAAACGCGAGATCGCAGAGCGAGCGGCTCGGCGGAGCCATGAATCGGTGGGGCTCCAAGAGTTGCGCAGCGTCATGGGTTGGGGCGGGGACACTTTGGGCGGCGACGGTTTTTTACCGCCGATTGGGTGCGGAGGGGGTGGCGATGGGCAAAAGGCCGTAAGCAACGGTGAAAGACGGCAAAAAATCAGCGGCCCCAGCCTCCACCCGGAAGCCAGGGCCGCCTACTCCACCCCGGAGATCTGTTTGGTTCCGTACGAGGTCGCGGAACCGTGTGTTTGCCCATGTATCGACATGGGCGTTCTCTCCGGATGTGTTTTTTTTCGAAAAAACGAAACTTTTTTGAGCGGTTAGTCGAGGGTCAGGAGGGTGAGTTTCGACCCATCTTTGACGAGAAACCGACCATTGTCGTAGGCGGGCGATGCCCAAGTTTTCGCGCAGAGCTGGAGGCGTCCGACCTCCTTGAAGGCGGAACCATCTGCATGTGCCACCACCAGTTCACCGTTGGAGTTCAAGGCGAACACCTTATCATTGATCACGGTGATGCTCGCGTAGTCGCCCATACCGGGGGCTTTCCAGCGTTCAGCGCCGTCCTCCACGCCGAGGCAGACGAGGTCGCATTTGCTGCCGGGGCCAATGGTGAAGAGGAGATTGCCGGATTGAGTGGGGGTTCCGATCACGGTTTTCACCTCCTTGTTTTCCCACGCTTTTGTGACGGTCTGTTCTGGAGCGCCACCGCTGATCCGATAGCGAATTGTGCCGATATTCGTTGAGGCGATGGTCACGGTGTCCCCGTCAATCACAGGGGTCGCTACATTCCGCTTGGCCCCAGTCTTGACGATCTCTCGCCAGAGGATTTTTCCGGTCGAGACATCGACTCCCATCATGGCGTCACCGGTGAGGTGGACTGCCTGTCGGACGCCCCCGAGGGTGCCCACCATCACGCTGGAGTAGGCGGTGTTGTCGGACCCCGCAGCCCACAGCTTTTTCCCAGTGCGTTTGTTGAAGGCGATCAAAGTGCCATTCTCCGGGCTTCCCACGGGCACGAAGATGCGGTCGCCATCGATGATGGCAGAGCCGTTGTTTCCGTGGCGCCGCGACGCAGTTTCCTTGGATCCGGGATCGGGGCTTTTGTTCCCAAACCACTTTGCGCCGAAGTCCTTTTCGAAACTGACAGACCAGATCTGTTTCCCGTCTTTCAACGAGAAACACCGGAACTCTCCGCCGCAGGACTGCGCGTAGACGCGGTCTTCATCGACCAGCGGCGTACAGCGAGGCCCTTCGCCATAAGCATTTTGGAACTCCACCATCGGGCCGACTTGCGCTCTCCAGCGTTCTTTCCCTGTTTTGAGATCAAGCACATGGATGACCTCTTGGCCGTCGATACCATCCATGAAAACAGCGGCATCACCCGCGATGAGGGGCGAGCTTTGTCCGGGGCCCACATCAATCTGCCAGAGATTTTTTGGATCGGCGTTGATCTTGTTGAACGGGTGCGCGGGGTCCTTGACGACCGCCGTCCGTTGCGGGCCTCTCCACTGAGGCCAGTCGGCTTTGGCGGAAAGGCTGGTTGCAGCGAGTGCGGTGATGAGTGCGAGTTGGGCGGGGATTTTCACGGGCAACCTCACCGCACGGTTTGTGCCGCGGAAGGGAAACCGTGACGGGAGGGGTTGTTGGCGCGGTGGTTAACCGAGGACGAAGCGTCCGTTCTTGCGCGGGGTCACCTTGAGTGGGGCGCCGAAGGCGGCGGAGAGGGTGCGACTCGTCACCACGGATGTGAGCGGTCCGCTGGCGAACGTTCGCCCCTCCTTCAGCAGCATTGCGTGGGAAAAACTTGGGGCGATTTCCTCCACGTGATGCGTGATCAGGACGAGTGACGTGCCGCTGTCCGGAGCGAAGAGAGGCGCCAAGGTTTCAAGAAAGCGTTCCCGCGCGAGCGGGTCGAGACCAGCGCAGGGCTCGTCAAGAATGAGCAGACGGGGTCGGTTGATGAGTGCGCGTGCGATGAGGACGCGTTGGCGTTCCCCTTGGGAGAGGGCGCACCATGGGCGGTTGACCAGATGTGTGAGGTCACTGGCACGCAGGAGGGCGCGTGCTTTGCTGAGCTCTGTGGGAGTGGGTGGTTCCCACAGGTTGAATCCGGCGCGGAGCCCGCTGACCACCACTTCCATCACCGGTTCGTCTTCGGCGACAAACGCGGCAGCCTGTGCGGAAACGATGCCGAGAAACTTGCGCAAATCGCGCCAGTCACTGACCCCGTGCCGCGCTCCGAGCACCTCCACGTCTCCGTCCGTCGGCGTGACCAAGCCTGAGAGAGCGGCGAGCAGGGAGGTTTTTCCACAACCGTTGGGGCCGAGGACCACCCAGTGTTCGCGCTCGCGGACGGTCCAATCGACCCCATCAAGGACGCGTACTGGGCCGCGCGATACCTTGAGTCCGGTGACTTGGAGGATGGGTTTTCCTTCGATGGTGGCGGGGGGCAACTTGCGCATGAGTTAGCCTTCGATCGCGCGGACGGCGCGTGTTTTGTCGAGACGAAGGATATCGCCAGCGTGGACGGAGAGGACTGCCTTTGGATCGGTGATTTTTTCTGAGCGGAGCTGAATGCTTCCTTGTTCTACGAGGCGTCGGAGATCGGAGCGTGAGCGGGTGATTTGGTAACCTGATTGGTAAGCGGCTGCGGCCGCCGAAAGAATGTCGGTGGAGAGGAGGGAGGCGGCGATGCTGGGCAAATCGGCTTCGTCCAGGTTCTTCTTGGAAAAGCGGGTGTTGAAATCCGCGAGGGCCTCTGCACCTGCTGTGGCGCCGTGGTAGCGTTCAACGAGCCGTCGGGCGAGTTCCTTCTTGGCATCCATGGGATGTCCGTCGGGCTGGGGGGTGCCGAGCAGGAGAAGGTAATATTTGGCCATGAGTTCATCGGAGATGCTCATGAGCTTGCCGAACATTGTGACGGGGGGTTCCGAGACGCCGACGTAGTTGTTGAGGC
>JACCEB011694931.1_pt1 | contig 11302 bp, 9 predicted proteins | sample 7454761 | NCBI WGS metagenome assembly JACCEB01 (sample SAMN15323454, study PRJNA562643) | freshwater metagenome | isolation source: river surface water | place: USA:Blue River Watershed | collected 2017-08-18 | reverse complement strand
CTCCTGGCCGGAGCGCTCTCTCTGCGCTCAGACCGACCCTGAAGCCTTCTTCCCTGAAAAGGGTGGCTCAACGCGTGAGGCCAAGCGCGTCTGCCTCTCATGTGAAGTTCGCCAAGAATGCCTCGAATATGCGCTTGCACACGATGAGCGCTTTGGCATCTGGGGTGGCCTCTCTGAGCGTGAGCGCCGTCGCCTTAAGCGACGCCCTGCTTAACTCACAACTTACTTCACCGCACCACGCGATAAGTTTCCTTTATGAGTACGCAACGCGTCACGGCAATTCTTGTTGTCCATGATGGCGCGACTTGGCTTCCCGAAGTCGTAACTTCTCTCGGAACTCAAACTCGCAGCGCTGATCGCATTATCGCTGTAGATACTGGATCAATTGATTCATCTGCAAAGCTTCTTAAAGGCGCCCGCATCCCAACTATTTCATTAGAACGTGAAGCAGGATTTGGCGAAGCGATTTCATACGCGGTTGGACAACTTCCGCCAACGACAGACCCACTTAATGAGTGGATATGGGTTCTGCACGATGATTGTGCATTTGCAAAAGATGCGTTGGAAAATTTAATGGCTGCAATTGCAGAACGCCCCAACGTTGCTATGGCTGGCCCAAAAATTCTTGGCTGGCATGATCGAACCCATTTACTTGAAGTTGGCATCAGTCTTGCCACGAATGGAGCTCGATGGACGGGGCTAGAGCCATCCGAATACGATCAAGGGCAACGTGATGGAATCCATGAAGTGCTTGCCGTTAGTACTGCGGGTGCGCTTATCCGTCGGGATGTGTATGAGGAGCTGGGTGGTTTCGATAAGAATCTAGAACTCTTTAGAGATGATGTTGATTTTGGATGGCGAGCACGTGTAGCAGGCCACTCAACGATTGTGGTGACAAACGCTTTGGCCTACCACGCACAGGCAGCTGCATCTGAACGTCGAACTGTTGATGTCCGCGGTGCGCTTCTACATCGACCACTACTTCTCGATCGGCGAAATGCAGCCTATGTTCTCCTGGCAAATGCCAGCATTTGGGCTCTGCCAATCTTGTCGTTGCAACTTCTGACAGGAGCAATTATCCGCTCGATTGGATATCTCTTCGCCAAACTTCCTGGATATGCAAGCGATGAACTCTTAGCAATTCTGACTCTTATCATCAGGCCAGCTGAACTGATTGCCGCCCGAAGGTTTAGAAAAAAGAGCAGATTAATTTCGAGTGCAGCAGCAAAACCATTTATTCCCTCTCGCTTTCAGCAACTCCGAAGTTCGGTCGCGCGTGCAGTAGATGCGTTACGCGAACGGATAATTCTTGACAAAGAGGAGATCGCAGCTTCAAGCGTTCTTGAAATTAATGAAGATGAAGATCTTCTGACACCTTCGACTCAACGTTCTTGGTTGCTACTTTTTACTCGACCTATCATTGCGATGGCAACAGCGCTCTTTGTCATTAGCGCTTTATGGAGTAGAAATCGGTGGGGAGCTATCTCAGGTGGCGCCCTAGCGATGGCGCCAGAAAGCGCCCGTGACCTCTTTAAACTTTATATCGCCAGTTGGCATGACATTGCTATGGGTAGTGGGCTTTCAACCCCCATTTGGGTTCCGATAGTAGCTCTGGCATCTATGCTCACTTTTGGCAACGTTGCAGCGTTTATTTCACTCTTCTTCCTTCTGGCTCCATTCGCCCTCCTCTTCTCTTCGCACCGGTATTTGAAGACCTTCACTACGAATACATGGCTCGCAGCCGGCGGAGCCCTGCTCTACGCGCTCTCACCTGTAGCGATTTCTGCTGTCAGCGCTGGCCGCCTAGGGTTAATTGTTTTCCTTATTCTGCTTCCATTTACTCTTCCACTTTTAAAGCGGTGGAATGAGATTCATTCGTGGTCCATGCGACAGACGAGCGCAATGGCGCTCTTAGCATGGTTGCTCTTTGCTTTTAATCCTTCAGTCGGGCTAATTCTTATCGGCTTAATCGGTTTTTCCGCTGTTCGAGATTTTATTGCGGTAAACAGAAACTTTAGGGATTCCCTCTTTATTCAAAAAGTTATTCGTTACACCTCATTGCTGATAGTGCCATTACTTTTATCTGCGCCAGGTTCCTTCTCTTATTTTGTACGCCCACAGCAATTTTTCGGAGAGATTGGTTTTACTGTGGCGGGCGGGGGCCCAAATATCGCTCTCTTAGCAAATCCAGGTGGCCCTGGGTCATTGCCATGGTGGTGCGTTAGCCCTATTGCAATAATTTTGTTTATCACCTACTTCTCATCCACTGCTGCTCGGAAATTTGCAACGCCGGGTGTGATCTTCTTGCTCCTTGGATCACTTTTCTCCGCCCTTGTTGTGACTGGAAGTGGAACTTCTTCGACCACTCGAACAAATGCAGGTGTATTCATAGCAGTTGCAACCTTGTATTCAATTGCCGCCGCAGTGATCATGTTCGACAAGATTAAGACTCGCCTAGAACAATCACACCTCAATTACCGACACTTATCTATTGCTGTAGTCCTACTTCTCACCATTGGATATGCAGCGACGTCAACATTTTGGCTCGCTACAGCTGGCGCAGATTCACCAGTTAGAACAACACAGAGCAAAGTCCTTCCTGCTTTCCTTGCGATTGAAAAAGGCGCAAAGACTGTTGTCATAAGACCCTATCGCCTACGTGGCGAACAGACTCTTTCCTATTACATATCTCGGGGAAGGGCAGCGACTTTGGGTGAACCAGATATTGCCCCTCGCGATACACCAATTATTTCTCGCGCCATTGAAGGGCTAGTTGACAACACGGGCGTGACCTCGAGCAACATCCTCTCTACCTATGGCATTAAATACGTATTTCTAAAGAGCCCTGTCAATCAGGAAGTTGTACAAACAATTGACGGATTAGGGGGGTTTGTCAGAACTTCTGCAACTGATGCAGGAATCGTCTGGAAAGTTTTGAAGGACACTGGTCGCATTAAGTTCACTAACTATGCAGGACGAGAATATGTTCTGGAATCAAAGGGAGTCCGCACCTATGTGCCAGCTCCTGGAACCATAACGCTTACCGAAACTTATAGCGACGCCTGGCAGATATTTCAGAGCGGTTATCGCTTGGCCAAAGTTGAAGATGCTAACGGTCTACCGACTTTTGAGGTAACAGCGGCAGGAGAAATTTCAATTGTGCATGACGGTCGGGCGCGACGCGCTTGGATCTCCTTCTTTATTATCACTTTAGCTACTCTGATTGTGTTAGCGCTACCTGGCGGTCGCCGTAAATCTGAGATCTCTGATCAGGAGCTGACATGAAAAATCAACGCGCGCTTGCATTAGTAATCGCTCTTGCCTCTGTGCTCTTCGTCAGCAATATTCTCAATTTCACAGTCAGCACAAGTCGATTCAATGAGTCGTATCCGGCAGTGGTCTGCCCTCCGAATATCAGTGGGTTGAGTACAGCGATCTCTTTAAGCTCGCCTAAGACGCTGGCCCGCAAGACTGGAACAACTTCAATGAAATTTGGTGAAGTTGGATTTAGACGTTACGCGGTCGCAGCTCAATCAGCTGTCATCGAATCCGGCAAAGTAACGCCAGTTGTCTGGCAGGTGCGTAAGGGGATCTGGGCTGGAGCTGCGCCATGTAGCGCTCCTGCTTCTTCACAATGGTTTGTAGGTGCAGCAGCTGATCTCACTTCAAAAGGATCGTTGCATATCGTAAACAGTGGATTGGGCAGAGCGCTCGTTGAAGTAACGGTCTTCACTGAGAATGGGCAGCTTGCACCGCGAACAGTTTCAATTCGTGCAAACAATTACATCTCCCTATCGCTTGCTTCTTTAGCACCTGGATCAAAAAAGATTGCAATTCACGTACTACCTCGCGCCGGAAGAATTAATGGATTCTTAGTCGACGAACGTGGGAGAGGGCTGACCTCCCTGGGCGGGGATTTAGTGAATGCAACGCGAGAACCTGTAACGCGATTGCAAATACCGGCTATTCCACAACAGGTAGGTCGCGGTGGAGCAACGCCTCACACATTACGTTTATTGGTACCCGGAGAAGTTGATGCACGGATCACTGCTGAAATTCGCTCCACCGATGGAACTTTCGCCCCTGTGGGAATCTCTGATCGAGTTATTGCCCACGGCAGAGTGATTGAGCTTCCCATGGATATCACTATGGCCGCTGGAAAGTTTGCACTCCACATAACTTCAGATCAGCCAATTTTGGGTTCTGTATTTTCTCCAACAAATGCACAAGGGAAGAGAGATTTTGTATGGAGTACAGCCGCTGAAGATCTCACCGAATTCACCATGGCGACAACCGGTTTGGCTCCAACATTGGTCTTCACGGGTAAAGATGTTCGCCTCAATCTCGAACTCACTTTCACAAATGGGAAAACCAAGACCATTGAGGTCAAGCAAGAGGATATTGCTACCTTTAAGGTGCCAGATGCGGTTCGGTCAGTCTCCTTTACCAAAATATCTCGAGGTACCTCTGGGGCTGCACTCATCGCATCTCGGAGTGGTTATGGCTATCTGCCGTTGAATCCTGGTAGCGCTCTGACTAAATCCTCTGTGCCTGCCTCAAATATTCGCGTGCTCAATCCATAAGTTTGGCAACGTTAGCCACTAATCTATTTCGTATGGTCCCGCAGTCACGAACTGGTCGCGTATGTTCACGCGTATCTTGTCGCGCGGTTGCAACGATGACGCTTACCTACATCTACTCTGATTCAACGGCGGTGCTTGGTCCACTTGCTACCTTTGCAGAACCTCATTCATATGACCTTTGCGAAAAGCATTCTGCTCGACTTACGGTTCCAAATGGTTGGAATGTCATTCGACATGAGGCAGATAACGATCCCATGGGTCCAAGCGAAGATGACCTAATGGCTATCGCTGATGCTGTTCGTGAAGCAGCCAGTGCCAACCATCCGGAACCTGCTACTCAAACTGCTCACATTTCTCAATCCAGCGTGGGTCGACGCGGACATTTGCGCGCAGTGCCATCGTAATTTCGCATTTTCTTCAGATTCTCTTTACGATACTTATATGAGTGGTTCAATTTTTAAGGCTTACGATATTCGCGGGCTTGTAGATAAAGAACTCACCCCAGACTTCGCTTTTGCAACAGGCGTTGCTGTTGCTCGATTCCTTGAGCAGGAGCGAGAGCCGGGCACTGTGGTCATTGGAGAAGATATGCGTCCCTCTTCTCCACACTTAGCGACTGCCTTTGCAGCAGGGGTGAATTCTCAAGGGCTTGATGTAATCCGCATTGGCCTTGCGTCAACGGATATGTTGTATTTCGCATCTGGAAAGCTCAATCTCCCCGGTGCGATGTTCACTGCAAGCCATAACCCAGCTGAATACAATGGAATCAAGCTTTGCTTGAGCGGAGCCCGTCCGATTGGTAAAGAGTCAGGCCTTCTAACGATTGAAAACTTTGTTAACGAAGGCACGCCTATGGCTATGCGCAATATCGGAGTTGAAAAGAAGCGCAATATGCTTGAGGAATACGTAGATCATCTATTAACGCTTGTTGATGTTTCTGCAATTAGACCGCTCAAAATAGTTATTGATGCAGGTAATGGCATGGGCGGATATACAGCCCCAGCCGTTTTCAAGCGGCTGAGCGCTGAAGTTATAGAGATGTATTTCGAACTTGATGGAACATTTCCGAATCATGAAGCTAACCCCATAGAGCCGAAGAATCTTAAAGATTTACAGAAGGCAGTGAAGAAGAATAAGGCGGACATAGGGTTAGCCTTCGACGGCGATGCTGACCGGTGTTTTCTTGTCGATGAAAATGGTGACCTCGTCAATCCTTCAGCACTTACTGCACTTATTGCGGGCCGCGAACTTAAGCGCTATCCGGGTTCAAACATTATCTATAACCTCATCTCGTCTCGCGCTGTAAAAGAAGTTATTGAAGAGTGCGGAGGAAGTGCTGTTCGCTCGCGAGTAGGCCATTCGTACATTAAGAAATTAATGGCTGAGACCAATGCTGTATTTGGTGGAGAACACTCGGGTCATTTCTATTTCCGAGATTTCTGGAAAGCAGATTCCGGGATGCTGGCAGCTCTTCATGCGATAGCGGCTCTTGGCGAAAAAGAAATAAAACTTTCGGAACTACTCGCTCCCTTTAATCGTTATTTTTCAAGCGGTGAAATCAATTCTAAAGTTGAAGATGCCAAAGCAGCTATGGATCAGATTGAATCCCTATACGGCGCTAAAGATGGAGTTCACGTCGATCATCTTGATGGACTCACCATTAATGGTGATGATTGGTGGTTTAACCTACGGGCTTCCAATACCGAGCCGCTCCTTCGACTTAACGTTGAGGCTTCAACGCAAGCCCGTATGAAAAAGGTTCGAGATGATGTACTTAACACCATCCGCGGCGACGGCGACATCCTCGTATTAATCCCTTAACTAGTAGGCTATCCCCATAGCCGACTAGCACAGTAGAGCCCTACGCCGAAGGTCAAGCGAAAAGAAAAACAGCCGTTTTATCTAGGGAGATATTTAAATGACACCTGTCACAACTATTCCAAAGCATGACATCAAGGATGCATCACTTGCTGCCGAAGGTCGCAAGCGCATTGAATGGGCCGAGCGCAATATGCCCGTGCTTGCACAGATTCGTGAACGCTTCGAGAAATCACAACCTTTCGCAGGAGTCCGCATCGCAGCATGTATGCACGTCACTACTGAGACTGCAAACTTGATGCGAGTTCTTAAGGCAGGTGGAGCCGAGATTGCTCTATGTGCCTCAAATCCGCTCTCTACGCAAGATGACACAGCAGCTGCACTAGTCCATGAATATGGAATCTCAGTCTTTGCACGTAATGCCGTTGATCGAGACGGTTACTACTCACATATCAATGCAGCGCTCGATATCGAACCACACCAAGTCTTTGATGATGGATGCGATCTTGTAAATACTCTTCACACGACTCGTCGCGAGCTACTTCCAAATATTGCAGGTGGATGCGAAGAGACAACAACTGGCGTTATCCGTCTCAATCAGATGGCTAAAGATGGCGCTCTAACTTTTCCGATGATTGCTGTTAACGACACCGATACCAAGCACATGTTTGACAATCGTTACGGTACAGGTCAATCAACCCTTGACGCAGTCTTCCGCGCTACTAACTTTCTCCTTGCTGGTCGAATCGTCGTTGTAGCAGGATTTGGCTATTGCGGTAAGGGCGTTGCAGAGCGCGCTAAAGGCCTTGGAGCTGATGTTATTGTTACAGAAATCGATCCAACTAAAGCTCTTGATGCGATGATGCAAGGATTCCGCGTTATGCCAATGGTAGATGCCGCAAAAGTTGGTGACGTATTTATTACAGTTACCGGCAATCGCGATGTACTACGCGATGAGCATTTTGCGGTCATGAAGGATGGTGCAATTATGGCGAACTCTGGTCACTTTGACATTGAAATTGATGTTGCTTGGTTGGAGCAAAACTCGGTTAAGAAGAACGAGAAGATGCGCCATCAGACAGACGAATATGTCATGAAGGACGGACGCCGCCTCTTGCTCCTTGCAGAAGGACGTCTCGTAAATCTAGGCGCCGCAGAAGGTCATCCAGCGTCGGTGATGGATATGTCTTTCTCTGACCAGGCGCTGACTGCCGAATATCTTGTTAAGGAAGCAAAGAATTTACCTGCAGGAGTTCACGAAGTACCAACTTATATCGATAAGGAAGTTGCTGCGTTGAAGCTTAAGTCCATGGGTGGACGTATCGATGTGTTAACTCCAGCACAAGATATGTATCTCAACTCTTGGGAGCACGGTTCCTAAATGGCGCTGGTTATGGTCGTCGATGACGATCAAGACCTTGCCGAAATGCTCGGAATTGTTTTAACCAGTTCCGGCTTCGATGTAGATCTTGTCAGTCGAGGAGATGAGGCTTTGGAGGTATTTAGAAATAATCCTCCAGATCTCGTCTTGCTCGATGTGATGTTGCCAGGAATTGATGGCATTGAAGTTTGCAGATTAATCAGACAAGAGTCGATGGTTCCCATCGTCATGTTAAGCGCTAAAGGGGAGACTCAAGATATTGTCCGCGGCCTTGAAGCGGGCGCTGATGACTACATGCAGAAACCGTTCCGAGATAAAGCGGAGCTAATTGCACGTATTCGAACTCGTTTACGTCGAACAAATGCAGATGTGACCGGACTTCTAATGATTGGTGATCTCACAATTGATGTCACTGCACATGAAGTTCATCGTGGATCAACTTTGATTCAATTAACTCGCCTCGAATTTGATTTGTTGGTTGCCTTAGCAAAAGATCCCGGACGTGTTTTCACACGCGATGCGCTCTTAAGCGAGGTGTGGGGCTACCGCCACAGCACAGATACCCGTTTGGTCAATGTGCACGTACAACGCTTGAGGTCAAAGGTTGAACATGATCCTGAGCATCCAGAAATTGTTATGACAGTACGTGGAGTTGGGTACAAGGCGGGCGGCCCGGCGTAAAGGCCGCACTTAAGATGAGAGGCATAAGAAAGGCGCTGGCGCAATCACTTGCCACCAAAGTCATCCTCTCAACAGTTCTACTTTCGTTGGGTGTCGTAACTCTTGCTGGATCTGCTTTAAATTCTCGTTTATCCGACGGAATCCGTTCAGTGAGCTTAGATTCGGCGCTCACTGAGGCCCGCTTTACCTTTTTCAACGCTCAGTATCAATTGATACTTTCACAAGGCAAGAGCGTGGAAGAGCGAAAGCAGGTTATCGCAGGTCTTATTGTGGAATCCACAAATCAAGATGTTAATGAAGATAGCCGTGACATTATTTTGCTGAAGTTTCCATCAGAGAAAAAATCTGCAGTTTCATATGAAATGGCCTCTGCACTTATTGACCCCAAGTCAGTCCCTGAATCTTTACGCGAGAGAGTGCGAGCCTCCAAGGAATCACAATACGAGTATGCAAAAAGCCGTTATCTCAATGCAGGAGTAGCTGACGCGCTTTTTGTGGGTGAGCCAATTAAGATTCCAGGCGGAGGTACATATGAGATGTACGTTGTCTTCACGCTCAATGCTCAGGCTGAAACACTTACCCTCATTAGAAATTCACTGATTTTTACAGGCGTTGCACTGATCTTTCTTATTGCACTCATCACTTGGCTGGTTGTCCGGCAAGTTGTTCGCCCAGTACGCGATGCAGCTCGTGTAGCAACACAATTTACTGAGGGAAATTTCAGTCAACGCATGCGGGTTGAGTCACAGGATGAAATGGCAACACTTGCACATTCCTACAATGAAATGGCGCAATCAATTGAACAGCAGATTTCAAGACTTGAAAACTTATCGCGCGTCCAGCAGCGGTTTGTCTCTGACGTTTCTCACGAGCTCCGAACCCCGCTAACCACTCTTCGCATGGCTTCTGAAGTAATTTACAATCAGCGTAACTCGTTTGATCCGGTTGTCGCGCGTAGTTCGGAGTTATTGGCAGCACAAATTGATCGTTTTGAGCGCCTTCTAGAGGATTTGCTTGAGGTCAGTCGATTTGATGCGGAGGTTGCAGTACTCGAACCTGTTGACTTTGATGTAGTAAGCCTTGTCAAACGATGCGTCGCTGACTTTGAATTAGGTGAAGTACCTACCGATGCCGGAATTCGCATTAATTCGCAATCACCGACTATTCAGATTAAGGCAGATATTCGCCGCGTAGAACGCATACTTCGCAACCTCTTGTCTAACGCGCTCGATCACGCAGATGGCAAAGAGATCATTGTTTCAATCCTTGCTACTGAAACTGAGGTTGCGATCGGGGTTCGCGACTTTGGACCTGGCTTGGATGAATCAGCGCTGATACGAGTCTTCGATAGATTCTGGCGTGCAGATCCCTCTCGTGCGCGAATCCGTGGAGGAACGGGATTGGGTCTTTCCATCTCCCTCGAAGATGCGCGTTTACACAATGGTGAACTAGATGCCTGGGGTCGCCCAGGTAAGGGTGCACATTTTGTTCTGACTCTGCCACGCGTTGCAGGAGAACAAATTCAAGGTAGACCAATCAAGGTGACCCCTCAAGATTTCCACGAGGAGAATTTTTACCTCTGAGTTTGTACACGTGTCACTGAAGAATAGGTGACATGAAAACCCTGCGCGCATTACAAGAAATCATTTTTCCCAGTAGATGTTTGGGTTGCGGATTGCTTGGTATCGAGATTTGTTCCCAATGTCGCGGGCATTGGCATCCCCATATTTACCGCCAATGGGCGAATTCGTTGCCGGCATTTCCAATCTACTCAGCAATTATTTATTCAAGCGTTGCTGGAAAGGTTTTGTTGTCTGCAAAAGAGAACAACTTAGAAGTTGCCGACCAGCTCCTAACGAAAGCCCTAGGACGCTCTTTAGGCTATTTTCAGAGAGAGATCGGTGGCGATTTTCTTGTACCAATTCCATCACGTAAATCAGTTGCTCGATCACGTGGGCGACAATTTGTAGCCGCGCTTTCTCACCAGATTAGCGAAAGCAGTGGAGTGCCGATCTATGAGAATCTGCATCATATTCGCCGAGTTCGCGATCAATCTTCATTAGATGCTAAAGCGAGAGCATGCAATCTAGATGGTTCTATGGAATCCCTTAATTATTTGAGTGGAAGAGCCATTGTTGTTGACGACCTCGTCACAACGGGGGCTACGCTCCGCGAGGCCGTGCGAGCCCTGCGCGAAGCGGGCATCGAGGTGGCAGGATGCGTAACTGCCTGCGTTGCAGAACCCCTACGATAAGACCCTCATTACGACTCATGCGCGGAAGGTAGTTCTGATGGCTTCAATTCTTGATCGAATCATGCGAGCTGGCGAAGGCAAGATCCTTCGCGACTTGAGCAAGATTGTCGACAAGGTAAATGGATTTGAATCCAGCATAACTTCCCTCTCTGATGAGCAGTTGCGAACTAAGACCGATGAATTCAAATCTCGCCTTGGCCAAGGTGAAACTCTCGATGATCTCTTGCCAGAAGCTTTTGCAGTTGTTCGTGAAGCAGCCAAGCGCACGTTAGGTCAGCGCCATTATGACGTGCAAATTATGGGTGGAGCCGCCTTGCATCGAGGCAATATCGCTGAAATGCGCACTGGTGAGGGTAAGACTCTCGTTGCAACTCTGCCCTCTTATCTCAATGCACTTGCTGGCCGTGGAGTTCACGTTGTAACCGTCAATGACTATCTGGCTGAACGTGATAGCGAGTGGATGGGACGCATCCATCGTTTCCTAGGGCTCTCTGTTGGAGTAATTCTCAACAGCATGACCCCTGCCGAACGGCGCGCTGCTTATCTTTGTCACATCATCTATCGCACCAATAATTAGTTTGGTTT
>JACCEB011129512.1_pt1 | contig 11302 bp, 12 predicted proteins | sample 7454761 | NCBI WGS metagenome assembly JACCEB01 (sample SAMN15323454, study PRJNA562643) | freshwater metagenome | isolation source: river surface water | place: USA:Blue River Watershed | collected 2017-08-18 | reverse complement strand
AGATGTTAATTCATGTATAAATATATTAAAAAAGTCGGGACAATGGTTATCCCAAGATTCTATAAAGAATCTGTTGCTCAATAAAATGAGCGAATTAAAGTTATAAACTTAACAATTTATATAAATTGTTAAGTTTTTATAATTTTTTTAAATCATCATCAAAGATACTAAATTAAATTTCTTCATAATTACATTGTTACGTATTCTTTACTATTAGTAACCAAAAGCTCTTTTAACTTAATCAAGTTAAATAATTGTATTCTTGAATATTCAGACAACTTTAATCTATTATTAATTATCCAATTTATTCCTTCAATTCTTTTTTCACAATGAGTTATGTAATATATGGAATATCTAATTCTTGATGATGTTATCATATCCCAGTAGTATTCATTATATAATAACATATCTGGATCCATATCACATACATCACTACAAGATATTATATCTTTATAGAACTTCTTTCTAATTCTAGATGAACGATCTTCAAGATTATCTTTCAAATACTTAAAGCCGTTACCAGCATTAATCAAATCAACGATGTTTTTATCGATGATATTTTTGATACTTTCTCTTTTTATACTTGACATTACTCTGTTATTTTTTCTATTATTTTCTTCTATCAACTACAATTCTTTTACAACCCTCACATATAACTACTACTCCATTTATTGTAGGTAATATCTTTATATCACAAATACCTTCGCAATGTTTAGTACCAACTGGTGCATATTTATCAATATTCATAAAATTTTTTACAAAAGTAGTAACTCTGTTACTCTTTTCAAAAGAAAAGTACAAATAATTTCTAATATATCAATTTTACATTATAAAACTTTTATATATAAGTAAAAATGGAACCATTAGTTGTGAGAGAATATATAAAGGATATAATAGAAGAAAAAATTAAAAATCTACACCCAGAAGTAGAAGAGATTATAATAAACAATATCATAGAACGTAATATAAAAGCAAAGCATAAAATTATAAAATATGTAAGAGAAACTTTAAATTTACCGAAAGTAGGATCTGATAAAAGGATTTATTGGGAGAAAAGAGGATGGGATCAGAAGGATGTTGAAAATAAAAGAGTTATTAAAAAGATGCCTTCTTCACCTATGAAGATAGAAAATTGGTTATCTAAGATAAATGATAAGACAGGTAATTTATATACAATTGATGAGGCAAATTACAAAATTAAGTCATTTAGAAAGTTAAATAAAGAATTTTGGATAGAAAAAGGTTATTCAGAAGAAGAATCATTAGTAAAAGTTAAAGAGTATCAAATAAGTAATAAAGATAAGTATATCACTAAAATTTTAGAAAACCCAGAAAATTATTCTGATAGAACTACAACACAAATAGGATATTGGATTAAAAAAGGATATTCCAAAGAAGAGTCTATTAAAATTATAAGTAAAAGACAAAGTACATCATCATTAGAATTCTATATAAAACGATATGGTGAAGAAGATGGTTCAATTAGATATAATTCTTTATGTGAATTGAAAAAATATAATAATTCATTACAACATTATATAGATAAATATGGTGATGATGAAGGTAATATATTATATAGTAGCATAATAAAAAAAAGAATGACACCATTATTAAGAGCATCAAAGGAATCTTTTATATTTTTAAAAGATATATATAAATATTTAAGATATAATGGTGTTGAAAAGAACGATATATATTGGGGAGTTGGACACTCAAATGAATGGTTTATAAATTGTAATGATATGTCATTATTTTATGATTTTACTATACCCAAACTCAAATTAGTTATTGAGTATCATGGTATAAAATTTCATCCAAATGAAAACGATGATACAGTTGATAGAAAAAATTGGAAATGTTTATTTTCTGGATTATCATTTGACGATAAGTTAAAAAAAGATAATCTTAAAAAAGATATTATTATTAATAACGGATATACATATATAGATGTTTTTAGTAATGAAAACTTAATAAATAGAAAAAATGACATTATTAAAATAATAGATGAAAAATTAAAATAGTTAAATGAGTAAAGAAAAGATTAAAAAAGAAAAAACAATTGAAGAGAAATATAAAGTATTAGACCAAATAAGCCATGTTTTACTAAGACCAAATACCTATGTAGGATCGAATAAACCAAATACCTCAATAAAACAAGTTTTTGAAGATGGTAAAATTATAAAAAAAGAAATAACTTATATACCATCTTTCTTAAAGATATTCGATGAAATAATTACCAACTCGTGTGATGAGAGTAAGAGAAGTGGCTCTAAATTGAATACTATTAAAGTTAATATAACAGAAAATACTATTAAAGTATGGGATAATGGTGGTATACCAGTGGTTAAACACAAAGATCATAACCTTTACTTACCAGAAGTTCTATTCGGGATGCTTTTATCAGGAAGCAATTATAATGATGATGAAGATAGAGTAGTGGCAGGTACAAATGGCTTAGGACAGAAATTAACAAATATATTTTCCGAGAAATTCATAGTATCTACTTGTGATGGTAAGAACCAATTTATTCAAACTTTCTCTAATAATATGAGAGATAGAACAAAGCCTAAAATAACTAAATCTACACAAAAACACACTGAAATATCATTTAAGCCAGATTTCGAAAAATTTGGATTAACTTATATAGATGATAATCATTATAAGATGATTGAGAAAAGAGTATATGATTTAGCAGCTTGCAACCCAAGTCTTAAAATATATTTAAATGATAAGTTAATAAACATTAATTCATTTGAAGATTATATAAAATTATATACAGATGAATACTTTTTCGAAGCGAATAAAGAGAAAACTTGGGCATTAGGTATTGCTATATCAGAAAATGGATTTCAACAAATAAGCTTTGCTAATAGTACTGAAACGTATGATGGAGGTACTCACGTTGATTATATTATGAATCAAATCGTAGTTCAGTTAAGAGAATTCTTTCTAAAAAAGCATAAGGTGGATATTAAACCAAATGAACTTAAAAGTCATATGACATTGTTTTTAGACACTACAATTATAAATCCATCATTCTCATCACAAACAAAAGAAAAGTTGATTACAGAGGTTAAAGAATTCGGTTCTACGTATGAAGTTAGTAACAAACTTATTCAATCAATTTTAAAATCTGAGATTGTAAATTCAATTTTAGATTGGATTAATCAAAAGAAAGATGCTGATGCTAATAAGTTACAAAGAGATTTGAATAAAAAACTATCTAAAATTAAGGTTGATAAGTTAATAGATGCTAAGGGAAAGGATAGATGGAAATGCAGTTTAGCATTATTTGAGGGAGATTCCGCCCTATCTGGATTTAGAAAGTATAGAAATAGTGAGACTATGGGGTCTTTTTGTTTAAGGGGTAAGTTTACTAACGTATCAGATATATCAAATCAAAAACTATCACAGAATACAGAAGCTGTTAATATAATGGCTGCTATTGGATTGAAACTAGGACAGAAGATTGAATTAAAAGATTTGAGATATGGTAAAATATTGATATACACAGATGCTGATTGTTTACATGAAGATACTTTAATTTTAACTGAAAATGGTAATAAAAAAATATCTGACATATCTTATAATGATAAGGTTCTTACACACACTGGTGAGTATAAAAAGATATTAAATATAATTGAAAAGGATAAATATAGTTATATTAAGATTGTGATTAATGGTAATAATATTATATGTTCAGAAAATCACAAATTTCTGATATATAGAGATGATGAAATTATGGAGGTAAAAGCTAGTGAAATAAGATATACTGATTCATTTTTACTTAAAAAATAGCACAATTAATGATATTAAGCAAATTTATACAAGTAAAAGTAATGGGTAAAAATATAATGAGATATAAAAATCTTGGTTATATCTTTAATGCTGGTGATAATGTTAAAATAGATATAAATGATATCCCAAATAAATCTAAAATATATATAGAGGCAAAATGTGACTTTTGTGATGTAATTAAAAGTATATCATATAAGGATTATACTAAAATATATGAAAGAAGCAATGCTTTTTCATGTTCTAAAAAATGTGGTTGGAATAAAACAATTAAAACAAACTTATTTAAATATGGACATGAATACTCATCTCAATCAAAAGAAGTAAAGGAAAAGAGCAAAGAGACTTGTTTAAATAAATATGGTGTTGAATATGCATTACAATCAGATATAGTAATGAAAAAATCTAAAGAAACTTGTTTAAATAAATATGGTGTTGAATATTATGTTATGTCCACTGATTTTAAAGAAAAATATATGAATGTTTGTTTAGATAGATACAATGTGATTAACACATTTCAATATGAAAAATTCAAAGAAAAATCCAAAAAGACTTGTTTAAATAAATACGGAGTTGAGCATATGTTACAATCATATGATGCAAAGGAAAAATCTAAAAAAACTTGTTTAGATAGATATGGTGTTGAATATGTGATGAAGTCAAATTTGATAAAGGAAAAATCTAAAAAAACTTGTTTAGATAGATATGGAGTATATAACTACAATCAATCTGAATATAGGCGAAATAATAGTAAAATAGGTAATGATATTAATTATATATCTTCTAATGGTAATGGGATATATCTGTTCAATTGTGATAAAGGACATATTTGTGAAATAAATCAACTTAACTACCATGGTAGAATAAAAAATAATACACCACTATGTACAATATGTAACCCAATTGGTGATTCTAAAAGTATTAAAGAAAAAAATTTATTTGAGTATATAAAATCGGTATATAATGGTAGAATTATTCAATCATATAGAGATGGTTTGGAAATTGATATTTACTTACCAGAATTAAAATTAGGATTTGAGTTTAATGGATTATATTGGCATTCTGAAAAGTATAAAGATAAAAATTACCATTTAGATAAAACTAATTATTTTAAGGAGAAAGGTATTCGTATAATTCATATTTGGGAAGATGATTTTGATAATAAATTTGATATAATAAAATCCCAAATACTTAATTTATTAGGTAAATCCGAAAAAGTTTATGCTAGAAAATGTATTATTAAGGAAGTGTCAATAAAAGAAACAAGACAATTTCTTGATGATAATCATATACAAGGATTCGTTAATAGTTCAGTTAAAATAGGTTTGTATCATCAAGATGAATTAGTAAGTATTATGACATTTGATTCATTTGAGGGTAGAAAGAAGATGGAAGATGGTAGTTATAATTTAAGTAGATTTTGTAATAAATTGGGATATAATGTAGTTGGTGGGGCATCTAAATTATTAAGTTATTTTATAAAGGAATATAAAGTAACAAGGATTGTTAGTTATGCTGATAAAGATTGGTCAATTGGTAATCTTTATTACACTTTAGGATTTAATAATATTTTAGAATCTAAACCAGATTATAAATACATAGTTGATAATAAAAGAGTACATAAATCAAGATATAAAAAATCTAATCTTAAAACAACTCTAACAGAAGCACAAGCAACTAAACAATTAGGTATATCAAGAATATATGATTGTGGGAAAATAAAATTTGAAAAAAAATAATTAATATGAGAAATAGAGAAATAGATTTATCTAAATACACACTAGTACAACCGGAAACAATTGAATATTTAGATGGTATTAAGACATTCTATGATATAGAAGTAGAAGATGATAATACATTCCATATAGTTGGAAAAAATGGAGATTTAATATTAAGTCATAATTGTGATGGTGATAGCATTACTGCATTATTGATAAACTTCTTTAATAAATATTGGCCTGATATATTTGATAAGAATATGTTATACAGAGTAGAAACGCCAATTTTAGTAGCTATACCAAAAACAAAAGTAAAAGCAAAGGATAAAATACTTTTTTATTCACAAAATGAATATAATGAGTGGTTATTGAAGAATAATGTAAATAATTATGAAATAAAGTATAAAAAAGGTTTAGCTGCATTAGTTGATGATGAATATAATAATATTATAAATAATCCTAGATTAATAAAGATAACTAAAAATGATATATCAGATTCTCACCTCGAAACCTGGTTTGGTAAAAGTTCTGAACTACGAAAGATAGAATTATTAAAATCATCATAAAACTAAAAATAAATCCACGTATGTGGATTTATTTTTTTAAATTTGTATATATGAGAAATCGAGTTTATAGAAAACATGTAGAAGATAAAAAAGTACGTAAAAGGCTCAATAACATCGTGTATAGTTATTGGATAAATTATTTTCGTGATATAAATCATATTAAAGTACAATGTGTTAAATTGGAACATCTGATTGGATCAGAAAATCATCATAAGTTTAAAACCATAACAAGCTGGGATAATCATAGATTAAATAAATATTCACAAAAGAGAACTTTCTATACCGATGAAAATAAAAAATCATATAGAAATAAAGATAAGCAAAGATTTTTTAAACTGTTGAAAGAATATGGACTTAAGTAATTTGATACTAAATGATACTAGTGAAGATTGGAAAATAAATGGTAATACAATTTATTGTAAGAAAATAATATATCTTCCAATTTGTTATGTTGAAGATGATATATTCTATATTTATTTGGATAAAAGAATAATAAATCAAGTTAAAAAGATATTAAAAAAATTAATAAAAACAGATTTAGAATTTTACTTAACTACACCCAGATATTCTAATCCAAGAGAAGAAATTGATAATAGTGAAGTTATTAAAGCATATTTATATATTCTATTAGATAATAAATTTTTAACTTTTACCGAAAAAATAAAATTCGATTTACTTGAAAATTTAATACATTGGATGGTGAAGGAAAACTGTTACGAACTATTTATAGATAATTATAATGTTATCAATAAAGTAGCAAATGAATCTTGGTATGATTTCTATAGACAAACAAAAACATATTCTTATGATATAAGAATCAGAGAATATTTTTCGACTTTATTGAGAGATGTCCAAATAAACAGGCTACTGTTATAAAAATATTGAATAAAAATATGAAAGCTACTTTTGATCCAAACACGGTTACTAACACACCATCACATACACATAATAATACTTTTGGTAATGTGTCTATTGCAAAAACGAAATATTTTATATTAGGTGAAGAATATGAATGTAATATTACATATAATGATGTTAAGGTTGCAATGATAATAGCAACATTAAATATCTTAGGTGAACCATTTTGGATAGATCTTAAGAAACAAGGATGTGTATTAAATAGTGATATGGCTAATTTCATAGAAACTAGATTAAAAATCATTAATAGAAACAATAAAGTAGAAGATATACTAAAGTAAACAACAAATGACTTATTAGATAATATCTAATAAGTCATTGTAATTCTTATCTATTATAAACAAGAAATTATAACCTTGTGATGATGCTGCTTCCTTCTTAGCTAAATTAAGTTCCAAATCTTTATTATAATAATACTCCGATTTTATTTCACATACTAAATTAAATTTTGGTATATAAAAATCTGGGAAGTAAATCTTATTTTTATCTTTATAAATAAATTTTATCGTTGGTCCATTTTCAATAATAATATTTCTAATTTCACAAAATTTAATAAAATCCAATTCATAAGAACTACGATAATATAACTCATTGTAATATTTAGAAGAAAATCCAGATTTTTGTTGCTTAAGGAATATATCAGAATTCTGCATAGGGTTATCAACACCATATCTTTCATTATTAGTTATTTTCGATTTATCTCTAAAATATTCGGTTTTTATAAAATATTCACTACCATATCTTTTATTATTAGTTTCTTTTGACTTTTCTTTAAAATCATCAGTCTGTAAATACCAATTAACACCATATTTCTCATTATTTATTTCTTTTGACTTTTCTTTATACTCATTAGTTTTACAATAATTATCAACACCATATCTTTCATTATTAGTTATTCTCAACTTTAATTTAAAATCATCGGTTGACATATACCATTCACTACCATATTTAGATAAATTAGTATCTTTAACTTTAAACTTATATTCTTCTGTTTTTGTATATGAGGTGTAACCATACTTAACTAAATTATTCTCATTTCGTGTTGATATAACTAAGTTAGATTGCATTGGATAATCAACACCAAAATTTATATTACAAGTTTTAATTTTTTTATCTTTTATTAAATCAGATTGTGATGGATACTCAACTCCAAATTTTTCTAAATTGGTTTCTTTCATTCTATCTTTTATTACATCTGATTGAAAAACATTATCAACACCCCAATTTCTATTATTAGTCTTTTTTTTAATATCCTTGATTAATTCAGATTTTGAAACATTATCAACACCATATTTTTCAATACAAGTTTCTTTAGATTTCTCACGATTATTATTATGGTATCCATATCTTTTAATATGTGTTTCTTTAGTCTTGATATGTTTACAATTAAAACATCCCTGTGATTCTACTTCTAATTGTAAGTTATAAGTAACATATGAAATTCTTTTAATAGAACTGCATATATCACACATCACATCAACTATTTCTCGTGATCTTTTCGCTAATAATTCAATAGGTATAATTATCTCATCATCTATCTCATAATTAGAATTCATATTTTTATTATAGAACTTTAATTTATTTTTAGTAACTTTAACTTTTATTTCCTTTGTTAACAACATATATACTTTTTTTTACTATATATATTAAATTATAAAAGCGTAAATGAATTTAATTATAGATGGGAATTATGTCTTGAGTCGATTAGTATTTTCCCTAAACAAACACAACTTACTTTATGGTGGCTTACACAAAGCATTAGAACATAATTTAAACACATATAGAAAATGGTTTCCTTTTACTAATGTATATTTAGTATCAGATTCAAAAGAAAAATCTTGGAGAAAAGGAGTTTTGGATACCTACAAAGGTACTCGTAAGAAAGACTCTGACATCGATTGGGAATTTGTTTACACTGCTTATGATGAGTTTAAGAATAGCGTAAAACACCTTGTAAAAGTTATGGAAGCACCAAAAGTAGAAGGTGATGACTTTATATCATTCTTGGTAGAAAAGTCAAACAAAGAAGGGTTATCAACTTTGATAGTATCAAATGACTACGATATAAAACAGATGGTGAATTATGATCTGGATCCATTGGTTATAAATATTATGACTAATGAGATGTATAATAAAGAAAAACTTTTTCTACCTAAAAACTATCAATTATTCTTGAATAAACTATCAAAGTTACCAAACGATGATATTTTCAATTTAAATGATAATAACGAATTACTAACACTGATACAAGGATTCATAAACAAATATGAGGTTCATGAAATAATATCAACTGAAGCTTTAGTATTAAAAATAATCTCTGGTGATAAAAGTGATAATATCAAAAGCGTCTATGAAACACATAAAAATGGAAAATCTAGAGGTATTGGTGATATTGGTGCCAAAAAGATATATGATAAATATTTAATTGAATTTGGAGAGGTAGATATTAATGATGTTGATTTACAAGATAATATAGCTGATATAATATGTGAAGAAAAGAAAATTAGTAAATCAAATATACCCAAAATTGTAGAGAATATTAATTTTAATAAAAAGTTAATTGAACTTAAAATAAGTAATCTACCACAAGAAATAGTTAAACTAATGAATGAAACTTCAATAAGAGTAGAAAAAGAGAGAAGTGTATTTTAATATATATACTCTATGGAAAAAACATTAAAAATAACAGAAGAATTACATAAAAGAATAAAAGTATTTTGTGCAATTAATAATTTAAAAATAAATGAATGGGTTATAAATGAACTTAATAAAATTTTAGACACCAAAAGTGATATTAAGTACTAGCACTAGCATTGTAGTAGCAGCTCGTAATATCAGTAGATATAAAGAGTTGTTATACGAATGTAATATAGGTGATGTATTAGAAGTTAAATTAGAACATTTATCAATAAATTCAAAAGCAAGTATATTAGTAAGATGTGATTATTGTAATAATTCTAAAAATATAATGTATAGTGTTTACACTACTAATATAGGCAGTGGTGGTAAGTTTGCATGCTCTAAAAAATGTGGTTTTGTAAAAGCTAAACAATCAAACTTAATTAAATATGGTGTTGAAAATGTGTTTCAGTCTAATATAATTAAAGATAAAATTAAAGAAACTTGTACTGATAAATATGGGGTTGAAAACCCATCACAGTCTAATATAATTAAAGAGAAAAAGAAGGAAACAACACAACAAAATTATGGAGTAGAACATTTTTCTAAAACTGATAAGTATAAAGATAAAATTAAAGAAACTTGTATAGATAGATATGGTGTTGAATATATATTTCAATCTAATAAAATTAAAGATAAAATTAAAGAAACTTGTATAGATAGATATGGTGTTGAAAATCCATCACAATCCAAATTTATTAAAGAGAAAAAGAAGGAAACATTATTAAAAAATTATGGAGTAGAACATTTTTCTAAAACTGATGAGTATAAAGATAAAGTTAGGGAAACTAGCTTGTATAGATATGGTGTTAATAGTTATACTCAAACTTCTGAATATATTGAAAAAACTAAACAAACAAATTTGTATAAATATGGAGCAGAATACTATTCTAAAACTGAAATTTATCACAAAGATACTTTTATAGGTAAAAATGAAAATTATATAAATTATATAGATAATAGTATATCATTGTTTAATTGTGATAAGGGACATACATTTGAGATAAATAGTGATAATTACCATGGTAGAAGTAAAAATAATCTATCATTGTGTACAATATGCAATCCAATCAGTGATTCACAAAGTATAAAAGAGAAAGATTTATTTGAATTTATAGAATCGATATATGATGATAAAATAATACAATCATATCGTGATGGTTTAGAAATTGATATTTATTTACCAGAATTGAAGTTAGGGTTTGAATTTAATGGTTTATATTGGCATTCTGAAAAATTTAAAGAAAAAAACTATCATTTGGATAAAACCAATTATTTCAAGGATAAAGGTATTAGAATAATACATATTTGGGAAGATGATTGGACTTCTAAAGAAGATATAATAAAATCACAAATATCAAATTTATTAGGTAAATCACACAAAATTTTCGCTAGAAAATGTGTTATAAAAGAAATTGATACTAAGATAACAAGAAAGTTTTTAGATGCTAATCATATTCAAGGCTTCGTTTCAAGTAAGATTAAGCTAGGATTATATTATACTGTTACACAGAGTAACGGAGTTACTAATGAAGAGTTAGTATCAATTATGACTTTTGATTCATTTGAGGGTAGAAAGAAGATGAAAGAGGGTGGTTATAATCTATCCAGATTTTGTAATAGATT
>JACCEB011351153.1_pt1 | contig 11312 bp, 11 predicted proteins | sample 7454761 | NCBI WGS metagenome assembly JACCEB01 (sample SAMN15323454, study PRJNA562643) | freshwater metagenome | isolation source: river surface water | place: USA:Blue River Watershed | collected 2017-08-18 | reverse complement strand
GCGTCTTTGGAATTTATCGTGAAGCAGGGAGTTTCTAAGACATGACTCAAAAATCGACGATCCGCGTATTAGTGGCAAAGCCGGGCCTAGACGGACATGACCGCGGGGCGAAAGTGATTGCCCGGGCTCTCCGAGATGCGGGTTTTGAAGTCGTTTATACGGGCCTTCATCAGACCTCTGAGATGGTGGTGGAAGCGGCCGTACAGGAAGACGTCCATGTCATCGGCCTGAGCATTTTGTCGGGCGCCCACAATGCGCTCGTTCCCGAAATCATCGAGGGCATCCGAAAAGCAGGCTTGAGCGACGCTCTTGTGGTCTTGGGCGGAATCATTCCGGAAGAGGATTTCGACTTCTTGAAGAAGGCAGGAGTGAGCATGATCTTCACTCCCGGAGCAAGCCTCACGGAAGTTGTTGATTACATCCGCTCAAACGCTCCGGTTCGGACCTAAGCGAAAGATCAAAGCGTTCGGCCTTGTCAGGAAGAGGCGTTTAGACGCGCTTTTCGTTCTTAATGAACTGGACCAAGTTCCAAAGAAGTACGGGAACCGAGCGCAGCCGGCTCGTCCAGCTGTTGCGGTAGCTTTCCAAGAAAACGCGAAATGATGCGTATTGGTAAGGGGTATAGGGAAACCACCAGAAGCTCTTGAACACGAAAAGACTCGAGCGTGGCAAGTGCACATGACGAGTGTGGACGAAATCGAGAAGCCCGTCGGCGGAGTGCTTTCTTCCTGAACCCGTTTCTTTGATCCCGCCCCAAGGGGTCTCGGGGAGGCCCGCCGTGTAGAGAACTTCGTTCACGGTGACGGTGCCCACGTGGAGTTGGCGCGCGATCTGCTCGCCGAGCGAATGATTTCGCGTGATCACGCTCGCTAGGAGTCCGTAGGGGCTATCGTTCGCTTTGCGAATGGCCTCATCCACACTGCGAAAAGTCGTCATCGCAATTACGGGACCAAAGGTTTCTTCCCGGTAGATTTGGCTCTCTTCAATGCCCTGACCCTTCACAAGCGTCGGAGAAAGGTAGCGCTGATCTGAACTGAACGTTCCGCCAGCTGGAAACTCGAGGCCGCGAGCTCTCGCGTCAGCCAGGTGCGCTTCGTAGACCTTTTTTTGGAGGTCATACGTCACAGGGCCCAGGTCATTTCCCGTATCCGTTGTGGAAGCGCTGACTCTTAAAGAGGAGAGCTTTTCCAGGAGGCGCTTTTCAAATTCAGCGGCGACACTCTCGTGGACAAGCAAGCGTTCCACCGATGCGCAGGCTTGACCGGAATTGGTGTAACCGCCCCAAAGTGCTGCGCTCGTGGCAAAGTCGAGATCTGCGTCCGAGAGAACGATCATGGCGTCTTTTCCGCCCAGTTCTAACGAGACGGGGATCAGGTTCTCTGCGGCAGCGGCCTGGATTTTTTTCCCAGTTCTTACGCTTCCCGTGAAGAAAATTTTGGCAGGACGATGGCGAATGATTTCAGCACCGACTGTGCCATCGCCAGGAAGGGTTTGAACCAAACCCTCAGGAATTCCTGCTTCATCGAGCAGTTCCTGAATTTTCAGTCCCACTCGAGTCGCCGCTTCACTGGGCTTAAAGATGACCGCGTTTCCGGCCGCAAGCGCCATGACGATTTCGCCAAACGGGAGAAGAAAAGGGTAGTTCCACGGAGCAATCACGGCAACCACACCGAGTGGCCAGCGCTGAAGGTAGCTCTTTCTGTGCTTCATCAAGCGCAGGGCGATGGGTTGATCGGCGAGAATTTTTGGCGAATTTTTTGAATAAAAAGTCAGGAGTTCGAGTGCCGCTAAAACTTCTGTCGAGAGTGCTTCGAAACGAGGCTTGCCGTTTTCTTCGGAAAGAACTTGGATCACGTCGTCGGCGCGGTTCACCAAGGTTTCGCGTAACGATAGCAGGCGCTTGGCGCGATCGGCAGCCGAGCGTTCTCCCCAAAGCTTTTGCGCTACCGCTGCGCGCTCAAAAGCAGATTGAACCTGCTCGGGAGTCGCAAAAGCGATTTCTTGGAGGACTTCGCCTGTCGCAGGATTCAGCGAACGGATGCGGTTCATGGAAGCTCAGGGTACCATGTTTTTAGGACCCGGGAGAAATGGCAATGGAACTCACTGCGAACGCGCTGAAGGTGCTCGAACAGCGGTACTTGAGGAAAGACGCTCAAGGCCGAGTGATCGAAACCCCCGAGCAAATGTTTGAGCGCGTTGCGCAGGCAGTGGCGAGTGCCGAGGGGCGGAAAGCGCGGACCTGGTCTCAGCGTTATCGTGAGCTTCTTTTGTCTCTTCGCTTTTTGCCCAATAGCCCAACCTTGATGAACGCAGGGCGCGATCAGGGGCAATTGAGCGCGTGTTTTGTCCTGCCGCTCCGAGATTCGCTGGATTCAGTTTTTGACACTTTGAAGCAAGCTGCTCTGATTCACCAAAGTGGGGGCGGAACGGGCTTTGATTTTTCCGAGCTTCGGCCAGCTGGGGCCCCGGTGAAAAGTACGCACGGTGTGGCTTCTGGGCCTGTGTCTTTCATTCGGATTTTTGACACCGCGACCGAGACCATCAAACAAGGGGGGACTCGACGCGGAGCGAACATGGCCATTTTGCGCGTGGATCATCCGGATATTGAAAGTTTCATCGAAGCGAAACGCGATTTGCGCTCGATCACTAATTTCAATGTATCCGTCGGCGTGACGGATGCTTTCATGGCGGCCGTTGACCGTAGCGCCGAGTTCGCGTTGATCGATCCTCAAGACCGTCGCGAGGTCAGGAAGGTTGCCGCACGGACTCTCTTTCGTAGGATTGCCGAGAGTGCTTGGGAATGCGGGGATCCGGGCTTAGTCTTCTTAGACCGGATCAATCGCTTCAATCCGACACCCGAGCAGGGGCCCATGGCCAGTACCAATCCCTGCGGCGAGCAGCCGCTCTTGGCCTTTGAGAGTTGTAATCTCGGGTCGTTGAATTTGGCGGCTTATGTGCGCGACGGGAAGTGGGACTGGGCGCAGTTCCTGTCTGACATCCCCGTGGCGGTTCGCTTTCTCGATGCCGTGATCGATGTGAATCACTATCCGGTTTCGGCTTGCGCCAAAGTGACGCGAAGGAATCGGAAGATTGGGCTTGGAGTGATGGGCTTTGCCGATGCTCTGCTCCTTCTGGGGATTCGCTATGAGTCGCCCGAGGCCGTCCTTTTTGGCGAGCAAGTGATGTCGGTCCTAGACCGTGCAGCGAAAGCGTCATCAGCCGCTTTGGCAAAAGAGAAAGGCGCCTTTGCAGCAGGTCGACATTCGATTTGGAAGCGACTCGGATATCCGGCGCTTCGAAATGCGACGGTCAGTACCGTGGCGCCGACCGGCACCATCAGTATGATTGCCGGCGTCTCAAGCGGCATTGAGCCCATTTTTGCGGGCGTCTTTCAAAGAAACGTTCTGGGGGGAGCGAAGCTTCAAGAGATTCATCCTGCGGTTCGAAAGCTGTTGTCTGGCGGAGCGGGGAGCGGGAGTCTCGGGGAAGAAGATCTTTCCAGGCTCCTAGGTCCTGCCTGGCAGCCGGCCTATCAGGTCAGTGTGGAAGGGCATCTTCAAATTCAGGCGGCCTTTCAGCGGCATTCCGATAGCGCGGTCTCTAAGACGATCAATCTTCCACAGTCCGCGACTGTGGACCAGGTGGAGCAAGCCTACCTTCGGGCTTACGGGCTAGGGTGTAAGGGCATCACCGTTTATCGGGATCAGAGTCGCCCGAGCCAGGTTTTGGAGGCAAAAGATTCAAGCACGGTCGCCGCGGCGAACGGGCAGGTTTGTGAGAACTGCGACCTCTAAAGCGGACAGGGGCCTTGCGGGCTTGCCGGGCTCTTCGGATTACGTTATCGAAGGCGCTGGTTGAGTCGAGTCGGGCGGGCGTAGCTCAGTTGGCTAGAGCGCGAGCTTCCCAAGCTTGAGGTCGAGGGTTCGAGCCCCTTCGCCCGCTCCAATTCGATTCCTGTCTTCCTTGCTCGGACGTTTTTTGGTATGAAGCGTCGCGTTATGTCGAGCTGGGATGTTTTGGTTGTCGGCGGAGGTCACGCTGGCTGTGAAGCGGCGGCATCGGCGGCCCGGATGGGCTGTCGGACAGCCTTACTGACGCTTAATCCCGACCGAATCGGTTTTATGTCCTGCAACCCTGCGATGGGCGGCTTGGCCAAGGGGCAGCTCATCAAGGAGATCGACGCTCTCGGCGGCGTCATGGGACGGATTACCGACCTAAGCGCCATTCAGTACCGAAAGCTCAATTCCAGTAAGGGTCCGGCAGTACGTTCCTCGCGCGCTCAGTGCGACAAGGCGGTTTACGCCCAGCAGATGCAGCTGCATCTTCGGACGCTTCCGAATCTTGAGATCTTGTCCGTGGAAGCAAAGAGCCTGATCTGGGAGTCGGGCCGGATCGCAGGACTTCTGACCGCGCAAGGCGAGCGACTTCTGGCCAAAGCCGTTGTTCTAACGACCGGCACTTTTTTGAGCGCCGTCATGCACACCGGCTTTGAACAGGCTGAGGGTGGCCGAGTGGGGGACAAAGCCTCGATGGGGCTCAGTCACTCGCTTCGTGAGATGGGCTTTCGGCTGGGGCGACTGAAAACCGGTACGCCTCCGCGCCTTCGCCGGGATTCTTTGAATTACTCCGTCATGGAACTTCAGCCGGGCGATGAGCGCCCCGAGCCTTTTTCGTTTTACCATGTGCCGGGCCCGTTCCCTTATTTGCCTCAGGTTCCGTGTCACATTACGTACACGAACGCGCAAACCCACGATATTATTGAGAAAAATTTCGATCGTTCGCCCATGTACACGGGCGTGATCCAAGGACTTGGGCCTCGGTACTGCCCTTCAATCGAAGACAAAGTGAAGCGCTTTCGTGACCGAGAGCGTCATCAGGTTTACATCGAGCCTGAAGGACTCAATACGGACGAGATGTACGTCAACGGAGTCTCCACGAGTTTGCCGAAGGACGTTCAGGAAGTTTTCATCCGGAGTATTCCGGGCCTGGAGCAAGCTGAGTTCATTCGCTTCGGTTACGCGGTTGAGTATGACTGCGTGGACCCTCGCCAACTTCGCGCGAGCCTCGAGTCGAAAGATTGGAAGGGGCTCTTCTTCGCGGGTCAGATTAATGGGACCTCGGGCTACGAAGAGGCTGGCGCCCAAGGCCTGGTTGCCGGAATCAATGCCGCTCTTCATGTTCAAGGAAATGAGCCTTGGATCATGGCGCGGCACGAAGGCTATATCGGCGTGCTCGTCGATGATTTGGTGCTGAAAGGCGCCGATGAGCCTTACCGCATGTTTACTTCTCGAGCCGAGTACCGATTGCTCCTTCGCGAGGACAATGCGGATCTGCGGCTGAGCCGAACGGGCCTGAGGCTCGGGCTTTTGGGTGAAAACGAACGAAAGCAGTTGGAAGAACGAGAAGAGCAGATTGAAAAGGGGAGAAAATCCCTTCAAGAGTTCTCTCTCACTCCGACACCCGAAGTCCGCGCGCAGTTTGAAGGACGAGGCTGGTCGCCCCCTCGGGATAAAGTCACAGGTGAAGGACTTCTTCGCAGACCGGATCTCGGGATCTTGGATCTGAATCACTTAGGCTGGTCGACCCAGGGCTACCGGGCTGATTCGCTCGAGCAAATCGAAATTCAGATCAAGTATGAGGGCTATATCCGCCGCGATATGGAAACTCTCGAGGGAGTCCGCCAAAACGAGGCCTGGAAGATCCCTGTGGACTTGGATTACGGGGCGATCCCGGGGATTTCGACGGAAATCCGTGAAAGATTGACCAAAACGAGACCAGAAACCCTCGGACAGGCCTCCCGACTTCCAGGGATTACCCCTGCGTCGGTGGCGACACTCCTGATTTACCTGAAAATGAACGCCAAAAAGGGCAGAGAAGCGGTCTTGTGAGTATGAAATCCCAGGATTCCGACACCTACCGCGCTCTTCTCAGCTCCTTTACGGGCGGCGTTCTCTCTGAAGAGCAAAAAGAGGCGCAAATCGCCTTTCGTGAGCGCGTTTTGCGCGAAAACGAGGTTCAGAACCTGACCCGACTCACTTCTCCCGAGGACTTCTTCGAGGGTCACTTTCTCGATGCTTGGCACCTGGTTCAGACCGGATGGGTTTCCCAGGGCCGCGGCCTTGAAATTGGTTCAGGCGGAGGGATTCCTGGCGTGCCGGCCGCTCTTTTAAGCGAGTCGCGCTGGGTTTTGAGTGATTCCGAAGGTCGGAAAGCCGATTTCTTGCGAGCAACCGCCCAAGAGATGAGTTTGAGCCCGCGAGTCGAAGCTTTCTCGGGCAGGGCCGAAGCCTTTCTCAAGAACGAGAGCGTCGACTGGATTGTGGCCCGCGCCGTGGGTCCGGTGGGGCGGATTTTTGCCTGGCTCGAGAATTGTTCCACGTGGAACACGCTGATTCTTCTCAAAGCCCGAGGCTGGGAAGAAGAGTGGAGCTCTCCGGACGCCCGAAAGGCTCGGGCCCGCCTCTTAGTTGCGGCTACTCACGAGTACTCGGTCGGCGCGGATCAGAAGTATCGCGTGATTGTCCGGCTCGAGCGAAAACGTTGACGTGAGTGTTCCACGTGGAACACTCAAAAAAACAACGCTAGCCCCTTGCGTGACCTGGATAGCCCGATTACCCTCTAAGCCATCAGGTGCTGAAAAGCATCGCGCGACCAGCTTGAGGTTGGGTTCCAAGATTCCACTGATTTCATAGAAACGCAAGGCGGACGAGAAATCCAATCCCTTGTAAGTGCTTGAAATTAAAGGGATTTACAAAAGGATAGGGGTAGCCATGGGAAAAGTCATTGCGCTGAGTAACCAAAAAGGGGGCGTGGGGAAGACCACGACCACGGTCAATTTGGCGGCTTCTTTAGCCATTGCTGAAAAGCGCGTGCTTCTTATCGATTTTGACCCCCAAGGAAACGCAAGCTCCGCGCTGGGTGTCGATCGAAACGCGATGAAAGATCGTCCAACCGTTTACCATGCGCTGATCGGACAAGCTCCTTTGTCTCAGGTCATCGTGCCGACCGAGATGGAGTGTTTGTTTGTGGCTCCATCAGACGGCGACTTGGCCGGCGCCGAGATCGAACTCGTGTCGGCCTTTGCGCGGGAAGCAAAACTGAAAGCTGCCGTTGCCGAAATTAAGGATCAATACGACTTCATTCTCATTGATTGCCCGCCTTCGCTTGGGCTTCTCACGGTCAACGCTCTGAACGCTGCGGATAGTTTCTTGGTTCCGCTCCAGTGCGAGTACTTCGCGCTCGAAGGGCTCAGTCAGCTTCTTCACACCGTGAGTTTGATCCGGCAGAGTTTGAATCCGAAGTTGGAAGAAGAGGGAATTCTTCTCACCATGTTTGATGGTCGGAACAATCTGGCCAACGAAGTGGTGAAAGAAGTTCGCACTCATTTTTCGAACCAGGTCTTTGAAACCGTAATTCCCAGAAACGTGCGCTTGAGCGAGTGCTCAAGTTTTGGAAAGCCAGTCCTCCTTTACGACATCGATTCCAAGGGCTGCTTGGCTTACTTGAATTTGGCGAAAGAAGTTTTGGCTCGCAATCAGCCAAAGACCCAAGCGCAGCCTGGCCTCAGTGCAGCTCCTGTTTTGCCGCCCCCCGCGCAGTCCGCATCCGTGAGTGTTGCTGCCGATCCGAGGTGAGTAGTCAGTTCGGTTTGAGTAGTCATTTTTCCCGCGGGACTTGGTCCCGATCGATTTGAGGAGAATCCCCTTGGCCCAGAAGCCCGTACTTGGAAAAGGTCTTGCTTCGCTCCTTCCAGGAGCCGGATCCAACGCTCAGCCGGCACCGCCTCCGTTTGTGGATCCGGGTCCGGTGGTCGCCGGGGCGACTGCCGAATCGACCGCGCCTGCTGCGGCATCGACTTCGCTGGAGACCGGGAATCGGGATCGACATCCCGGGATTGCGTTTGCGCAGCTCGAGGAAATCGTCACGAATCCCTTTCAGCCGCGTCGTGATTTTGATCAGCAGGCTCTCGAGGAACTCAGTGCTTCGATTCAAGCCAACGGCATCATTCAGCCCTTGGTCGTGCGTCGATCCGATAAAGGCTATGAGCTGATCGCGGGTGAGCGGCGCTTGCGCGCTGCGAAGCTTGCGGGCCTGAAGCAAGTCCCGATCGTCGTCCGGAAATCGACGGATCGCGAGTCCTTGGAAATTGCACTCGTTGAAAATATTCAGCGCCAGAACCTGAACTGCATCGATGAGGCGTTGGCCTATCAGCAGCTCATGGATGAATTTAATCTGACTCAGGAAGAAGCTGCAAAACGGGTGGGGAAAGAGCGGGCGACCGTTGCCAACTACCTTCGTCTCTTGAAGCTTCCCGAAGCGCTGGTAGATGACCTCCGGCGTCAGGTACTGAGCTTTGGTCATGGTAAAGCGCTGCTGGGTTTGGAGGACAACGACCAGCGCCTTCTCGCGCGGGCCGAAGTGATCGAAAAGCGACTGAGCGTCCGGGATACTGAAGGCTTAGTGGACCGGATGAAAAAAGGGGTCGCCGCCACGGGTGAAGCGGGGGCTTTGCCTCCTCCTGCGACCGACGGAAAGAATCTGACCCCGGTTCAGCAGCGCCTCAGCAATTTGTCGCAGTCCCTGACCCGACTTTGGAGCTCGCGGGTCGAGATCAAGGGTTCGGACCGAAAAGGAAAACTCGTTTTCCACTACGCCAATCGCCAGGAGCTTGAACGGCTCCTTCAATCCCTGCAGAATCCCAAGTGATGCCAAAAGCTTCTCCTCTTCAAGTTCCAGTTACCCATCTGGCCGTCACGGGCGTGATCGACCAGGGGTGTGAGTTCGAGGGTAAGCTCTGCTTTCAGGGCACGGTTCGCATCAGCGGAACGTTCCGCGGGGAGATCTTCACGCCCGACACCCTGGTGGTGGGCGAGGGCGCTCGAGTGAACGCAAAAATCGAAGCCGGCACTGTCATCATCAGTGGTGAAGTCATCGGATCGATCTCGGCTCGTCACCGGGTTGAAATTCACAAGCCCGCTGTTTTCCGGGGCGACATCGTGACGCCCAGTCTGAAAGTCGACGAAGGCGTGATTTTCGAGGGAAGTTCCCGAATGGTTCAGTCTGCTGTGGCCGGAAACGCTTGATTTCAGGCGCTCTGTCCTTGACCTCCGCAAAAGCCGCGTGTTAACCCGCGTGAGCTTCCCCTAATTGCGGAGACCCCCCGTGAACGGAATCATTCAGCAACTGGAACTGAACCAGTCGTTTTTCATTCAATTCGCCCTCATTGCGGTGACGTTCCTCATCCTCGGAAATTCCTATTTCCGGCCTTTCCAGAAGCTCATCGAGCTTCGTCATAAGCGCTTGGTCGAGGATCGTGAAGCCGCAGAAAAGCTCATGGCGCAAGCCGACGCGAAATTCGAAGAGTATCGCGACCGTCTAGCCGAAGAACGCCAGCGTGCGCGCGCCGAGGTCGAGTCGGTGCTTTTGGCCGCTAAGCGTGAAGAGGCGCAGATTTTAGGCGCAGCTCGTGAAGAAGCGCGCAAGATCACCCAGCAGGCCGCTGAGTCTGCTCAGCAGCAGCAGGAAAAGCTCAAGGCTCAACTCGAAATGGAAGTCGAAGGCTTGGCCAACGCCGCTTCTGAAATTCTTCTCGTGAGGCGCAGCTGAGCATGGAACACCTGATCGGACCCGCGTTTAACTTTTTTGTTTTCGTCGGAATTTTGGCCTATTTGCTGCCGAAACCCGTGAAAGCTTTTGTGACGGGACGTCACGACTTCATTCGTGAAGAAGTGCTTCGCGTTCAGGAAAAGCTTCGCACTTCGCGTGCTCGTTTTGAGGAGTTCTCTTCAAAGCTTAAGGCTGTCGACGCTGAAATTGCTGGGCTTCGCTCGCAAGCTCAACAAGACGCACAAGCTGCTTCGACCCGCGTGGTGACTGAGGCCAAGCGCTTGTCTTCGCAGATTGTGTCGGACGCTGAAACCACCGCTAAGTCACTCTTTGGCGATCTCCGCGCTCAGCTTCGTCAGGAAGTCGTGAGCCGTGTGATTCTTCGCACCGAGGCCATTTTGCGACACCGTTTGACGGGTGATGATCGCGTCCGGATTCGCAAAGAATTTTCCCGTCAACTCGGGGGTACCCAATGAGTCTTTCACGCTCTTACGCGCAAGCTTTGTACCTAGCCGCGCAGGACCGTCAAGTGACCGGAGCCGCCCTAGACCAGCTGGTGGGCCAACTTGAGGCAGCCGTGGGTTGCTTTCAGTCCACTCCGGAGCTGGACCGGGCTCTCACGAGTCCTTTGACTTCGGCCAAAGAAAAAATCGCGATCGTATCGGCACTCTCTAAAAAAGAGGGCTATTCGCCGCTTCTTTGCGATTTCTTGGCATTGGTGGCCCGAAAGCAGCGCTTGGCTTCGCTTTCCGAGATCTCTTTGGCATTTGCCGAAGCTCGGTTGGCAGCCGAGGGCGGCGTGATGGGTACGCTGGTTTCTGCAGACGCCGTCGCACCCGCTGATGTCGAGGAGCTCTCTGCAGCTTATGGAAAAAAGCTCGGCCGTAAGGTTTCGTTCCGGACCCAAGTGGATCCGGAGCTTTTGGCTGGTCTGAAAGTCACTGTTCAAGGTGTCACCTACGACGGCACCCTTCGCACTCAACTTCAGCGCCTTCGGGAAAAACTCCTGGCTGGCGCTTCGCTCTGATTTTTTAACTCGAGGAATTGAAAATGGTTCAAATTCGTCCGGAAGAAATCACCCAGATTTTGAAAGCCCAGTTGGCGGAGTTCGACAAAAAAGTCGACGTCGCCGAGACGGGTAGCGTAGTCACCGTGGGTGACGGCGTCGCTAAAGTCTATGGCTTGGAAAAAGCCATGGCAGGCGAGCTCGTGGACTTCGGCTCGGGAACGACCGGAATGGTGCTGAACCTGGAAGAACAGGGTGTTGGCGTCGTCGTTTTGGGCGATGCAAAGCACGTCAAAGAAGGCACCGTCGTGAAGCGCACGAACAAAATCGTGCAGGTACCGGTGGGTGAAGGCCTCCTGGGTCGCGTGGTGAACGCGCTGGGCGTGGCGATCGACGGAAAAGGCGATTTGAAGTCGTCGGAGTATCGTCGCGTGGAAGTGAAGGCTCCCGGCATCGTGGGCCGTCAATCGGTGAAAGAGCCTCTCCAGACGGGCTACAAAGCCGTGGACGCCATGATCCCGATCGGCCGCGGTCAGCGCGAATTGATCATCGGTGACCGTCAGACCGGCAAGACCGCTTTGGCGATCGACACCATCATCAACCAAAAGGGCAAAGGCGTTTACTGCATTTACGTCGCTATCGGCCAGAAGCAGTCGACCGTTGCTCAGGTGGTGGACAAGCTTCGCCAGCACGGCGCGCT
>JACCEB011771382.1_pt1 | contig 11314 bp, 9 predicted proteins | sample 7454761 | NCBI WGS metagenome assembly JACCEB01 (sample SAMN15323454, study PRJNA562643) | freshwater metagenome | isolation source: river surface water | place: USA:Blue River Watershed | collected 2017-08-18 | reverse complement strand
GAATCTCTTTAAAATAATAAAAAAAATGATTTCCTTTTGAGTCTATTACTTTTTTTATTCCTTATAAAATGGAAGTAAAAAAATTGATTTCAATTTATTCTGTCAAATATATCCATTTATCAATTAACTAAAAAACAAACAAAATGATTAATTGGTCTGAATATAGTATTAAAAAGCAATTTATGATTGCTTTGCCATTATTAACAATAGCTTCATTAATATACATTGGTATATCATGTATAATTTATATAAATATTGCAGGTAATAAAATAAATGATAATTTATACAATGGATGTTTAAATATAGCAGAAAAAGAAATCAAAAATATTTTAATAAATGGTGCAGAAGAATTTGACAATAAACTTCGAATGTTGTCGTCTTCTTTTACAAATATCATGACATATTATACAGAAAATACATTTAGAAATGATTTTCCATATACTTTTAAAAAGAGTCACTACAATTGGCCGAATCAATTAGAAAATTCATTATTCAATCAGAATTATAATGCAAATATAACATATAGACATTCCACATATAATATATATAATATCACATATGATAATATTTATACAGTTTCAAATTCATTATTAAATACAATAAATGTTACTTCAATTATTGATTATGTTTTTCCCTTAGCATTTAATCTTAGTAATGATTTTTTCGCAGGATATTATGCGTCAAATGAACAATTTTTAAGATATTATCCAGGAGCTGTAAATTATAATAATATTAATAAATATATTTTGTATGATAATTTAAATGATTTATGGTATACATCTACGCTTTCTGATTCAAAATCTCCAACATATACTAGTCCATATTTTGATCCAATTGCAAATAATATTATGATTACAATTGCAAACAAAGTTAGAAATCCATACACCGGAGAAGTAAATGGAGCATTTGGTACAGATTTAATTCTAAAAACTTTACAAAATGATATTAAAAGTCTCATATATATGAATAAGAGTAGAACCATATTATTTGAAAAATCGGGTTATGTTATAGCTGATACAAATGTCGATATTATTGATAAATTATATCAATATGAAAATTCTTCAATTACAGACGAATTATGGATTAAACTATTAAATAATTATAATAAACTTGTTAAATATAATCGGAATTATTTTCTATCTACTGAATTAGAAACATCAAATAAAAATTATATACTTGTTTCTATAATTGAAGAAAAACATATTTTAGATGCATTTTCTAAAATTATTAATGACTACAATAAGATTATAAAAAACGAAATAACAATTGTTATAATTGTATTTTTTGTGTCTCTATTTCTCTGTATTCTTTTGTCTGTTTTATTAGCACATAAAATTTCAACTCCTCTACAAAAACTAATAGAAATATCTGAATCTCTTACTAAGAATATTGGAGAGGAATCATTGACAAAGAATGTTAATATGAACATTCCATTATCTGGAATTGATGAAATTGATAGAGCCACTACTCAATTTAGAGAAACAGCAAATTATTTTGGGAACCGTCAAACAAATTCTACATATGAACAAAATCCTATGTATAATATTAATTATATTCCATCTGTAGATTATTTAAATAATGTTATGCCAAGTGCTCCACCAATGGAAGATATTAGTTCTGATTTAAGAGAAACATCATGCTAAAAAAAATTGATATCATTTTAAATCCATTAATTTTTTTAATAGAAATATCTATTAAAAAAATTGATATCATTTTAACTTGTATACTTTTTTTATACCTTATATAAGTAAAAAGATGAAATTCTCAAATATACTAACATACTCAATATTCGCACCTATTATAATAGGTTCTCTTATTATGTTATTAGTTACATTAATTCCGATTAATAAAGAAGAAGATACTTGGAAAAATATGTTAAATAATTATGTTTCAGAATCACAATTAAATTCAAAACTAATTAAATTAGAATTCCAAGGAAACTATATTAATACATTTTTCCGTCAAACAAATAACCATATAAATTTAATTAAAAATAATATTGAACTTCATATTAATGGAAATATATCTATTAATAATTATTACGACACATATTTTGCGGTATCTACAATTGATAGTAGAATTCCACCGATTGATTATAATTCTGATTCATTTTTTACAGGTACATTTATTCGTAATGTTTTTAATCAAAATGATTTGAATAATATTGATCAATATATTTTAAAAAATACTAGTATTTATGATGATATTTTTAGAGCGGTTTATAAATCATCTGAAAACTATGTTAGTGTATATTTTGGATTTGAGAAAAATGGATTTTTTCGTAGATATCCGTATGTCCCACTAAATTCATATCAAAATTTCGCATATAAATGTTATTATAATAATTTAAATATGATTGGTTATGACCCTAGATGTAGAATTTGGTATTCTATTGCTGAAGAAGATACTAAATATACATCACCATACGTTGATGCGCTTACAAATAATGTAATGATTACGGCATCAATAAAGGTTATGAATTCAACTGAAATGTATGGTGTTGTTGGTATTGATTTTGTTATGAATAGTATAAATGATATTATATTAAAATCTTCAACTAATTCAGAATATAACTTTCTAATGGACTCTAATTACAACTTAATATCGCATCCAAATCTAAAATATGATAAAGTTTATAATGCACAAATATTAGAACCAATTCTAAATAATGTAAATTTAATGGATATTAATAAAAAATATCTAAAAATAGATAATAAATATATTTTTGTGAACTATTTGGAAGAACTTGATTATTATTTAATATCAATTTATTCAGAAGATAATATTATAAAAACAACAAATAGTATTTTTAATGATGTTTCAAAGGTTATAAAAGATGGAACTATTTCAATTTCTATTATAATTTGTACAATGATCGTGTTTAATGTATTTTTCATTAGATACTTTTCAAAAAGATATTCAAAGCCAATCAATAGTTTTACAAAAGATATGAAATCTATTAAAGATGTTAATCTTGATATAGAACTTGGAAATAAAGCACCGATTTCATCAGAATTTACAAATGTAAATAATAAACTTCGAACATTAATGACTGCTGTTAAATTTGGTAATGATTTATATTATAATGGTGATCTAAATAAGGCTCTTGATTCGTACAATAGTGCTGAAAGTTTAATGAAAACATTAAATATTAAAAGAGGTCTTAGCATCTGCTATAATAACAAGGCAAATGTATTAAAACAATTAAATAATACAAATGAAGCAGAAAAATTATATCTCGAGTCAATAAGAATAGCAGAAGAATTTATTCAATCAGAAAAAGATCAACTAAAACTAACAGCATGGTACGTAGCATTATCAAATAGAATGATGAATCTTGGTGTATTGTATAAGGATATCTTTAAATTAAATGAAGCAGAAAAATATTTAAATAAAAGTTTAGATTATGCAAATAAATCAGATAATAGTATTGGAAAAACAAAGATAGTAAATAATATATCACAATTATATTTACAAACTGGAAGAATAAATGAAGCTGAAAAAATTATACACGAAACATATCAACAGATTTTAGGGTCAAATTCTGATAAATTTAGTATACAATATGCAGAATTAAATTATGCATTGTTAGAATTGTACAAAAAAAATTATATTCTTGCTAAGAATTATTTTGAAAATATACTTTATAAATATCAAGAGATTGACTCAAACTTGAAGAATGTATGTATTCATAATTTATATACTATTGCACAAAATACAAACAATAAAGATGATATGAATAAATTACAAAGTCATCTATCAGCAAATAATAGTACTAAAAATGTATCATTTCTATTAGATATATCTGGAAGTATGGATGGAAATCCAATTAATCAATGTAAAAATAGTATATTAAATATAATTAATACTTATCTAAGAGATAATGATAATATAAGTATGTTTACATTTAATGAAAATGTAAATTATCTATTTACAAATATGTCAAAAACACTAAATTATGATTTTATGAAAAATTCAATAAATCAAATCAAGGCAAATGGAGGAACAGCATTTTATACGGGATTGGAAAAAGCAATAAATTGTTCGTATGTGAATAGCTGGATTATCGCTTTAACAGATGGAGAAGATAATAGATCTGAAAAAAATTCGTATAACAATATATTTAATCAGCTTAAAAAGAAGAATGTAAATATAGTTGTTATTACAATTGGTAGACTTGATGCTAGAAAGGACATAGAAAAGATATTACATTCTGTTGGGAATAATAATATTGGCAAATTAATTGAAATTAATAATTCAAATGAAGAGATTAATAAAGTATTTCAAAATGTAGCAAAACTTATAACAGGACAATTAAATGTGGAATCTCTTTAAAATAATAAAAAAATTGATTTTCTTTTGAGTCTATTACTTTTTTTATTCCTTATAAAATGGAAGTAAAAAAATTGAAATTTTATTTATACTGATAATATATTTAATAAGTAAAAATACAACAGAATTAGAATGACCAAGACATTCAAGCGTTTCAATCTGAACGATCGTTCAAAGGCCTATCGTCGCAATGATAAGAAGGCATACAGGACACATTTCAAGTCAACTATCCGTGATCATAATGGATTTGATGATTTCGAAATGCCAAATAGGAAGCATTATGGAAAGATTAATTATAAGATGATTAATTTTAATGATACAACTGAAATGAATAGATTTGTATCACCCAAGGATATTAATGGAAATAGTAGTATTATGTCAGAGACAAAGAATAAGTTCTATAAGAATACAACTCAAACAAAGCTTCTTAATGAGTTTAATGAGTTGATTAAGGAGCATGAAAATTTTGACAATGAAGAAAAGGAACACCATGATTCTATTTGGAGAACATTTGATTATTATAGTGATTATTATGAATATCGTTTTAATTGTGGATGTACAAATTGTATTTAATATGAATTGTATTTAATATGAATTGTATTTAATATGAATTATATTTTTTTATTTTTTTATATTATATTTTAATGGAAGATATATTAAGATATTTAAATGATAATAAATTTGAAGAAATTATAAAAATTAAAAATTATAATACAATTAGAATTGATGATAATAATATTTTAGAATTATTAGCAATTAGAGGTAATGAAAAAGGTATTGATTTTTTTATAAAAGATAAATTATTTGATATAAATAAGGGAAATATAAATGGACAAAATATTATACATTTATTATTTAGATATGGATTTGATAAATTAGCAGAAAAGTATTACAAATTATATAGTAATTTATTATTTCATTTTGATTCAGATATTTATTTACCCATAATATATTGTATTGATAGATTTGATACATTTTCAAAATGTTTTGATTATATGATTAAGATTAATAAAGACATAGATATATATAATAATGTATCAATATTTAATGATAATTTATTTAGTAAAATAATAGAACAAAATGAAAATAAAGAAAAATATTCAGAATTACTTATTAAGAATATTGATTTAATAGATTTTGAAAAACCAAAAATGTCACCAATATTAATTCATTCAATAAAATTAAATCGAACTGATTTGATTGAATACTTTATAAAAAATAATAAGGGTATCGATATAAAAGACTATGCGTATTTATTGCCTATAAATATTGCATCCCAGAACAATAATATTAATGTAGTAAAATTAATATTAGAAAAAAATGATAATATTGGATATGGTGGTATTAATAATGAATATTTACCATTAAATATCGCAATTAATAATAATTTTATAGATCTAGCATTAATTTTAGTAGAACATATTAAAAATTATAATACAATTGATAGATATAAAAATACATATTTACATTATATAGCTGATAAGCTTTTATCAGAAGAAACAAAGAATACGGATATTGAGAAAAAGTTAAAGCATATATTAAAAAAAATAATACTTAAAGTTAATATAGATTATAAAAATATAGATAATATTACTCCAAGACAATTATTAACAAATTATATCAAAATGAAGAAAAATAATGATATAAAGAAAATATTAAGCACTATATCAAAAGAAAAGGATTCACCTGGTTCTACTTCTGATAGAATTGATATTATAAATAATAAAACTAAATTTAAAAATGGATTATTTATATCTGATATATTTCATAATATGATATATTGTATGTATTTATTAAATAAATATGACAATCTAATGATACCATTTTATAAATTTGATAAAAATAAATATATAGAAAATATTTCAAATTTTAATATGATAAATATCCCTTATGATAAATATTATAAATTAATGTATGAAATATTAAATGTTACAAATAAATATTTATATCCTTTATTACCATCTGTAATAATATGGAAAAGTAAAGATTTAAATTATATCAATGAAGATTTATTTCAGATTATTAAGAATACATTAAAATTTGAAGGAAAAAGATTTATAATGATAAAAATAACATTAGTTATAGGAGTGCAATATACACATGCTAATGTTATTTTAATTGATTTAAAAGATAATTCCATCAGAAGATTTGAACCATATGGAATTAGTGATATCGATGATGAATTTTATCTTGATAAAATAATTCATGAAAAAGTATCAGAAGTATTAGATAGAAAAATGAAATATTATAGTCCAAGTGATTATCTTGATTTAAGTAAATTTCAATTAATAAGTAATGATGGAAATAATAATTATAGAAAAGCTGGAGACCCGGGAGGATATTGTTTAGCATGGTGTTTTTGGTATGTAGAATTAAAAATTAATAATTCTGAAATTGATGAAGAGAAATTAATGATAAAGGCTGGAAATAAGATTACAAAATATTATAAAAATACAGACAATCCATATTTATATTTTATAAGAGATTATTCGAGAAAATTAAATGATGAAAAAGATAAAATATTAAAAAAAATAAAATTTAAAAATAATGAATTATATGATATAAATTATAAAATTAGCAATTTAGAAAAAGTATTATTATATATGATACATTTTTTTAATAAATTTAATTGATATAATTTTTTATCATAATCTTATCGAATTCATTTAAATTTTTATTGTCAATATTATTATAAATAAATTTCTTTAGCTCTTGTTTATCAATATTTGAAATATAATTCTTCAAACCTTGCTTATTAATGTTTTTAATATTTTTAATATTATCGTTATCAATATTATTTTCAATAATTGCTCTTATTAATTCAATATTTTGATTATCAGTATTAATAGTATTTTTTGATTTTGTTTGTATTATATGGAATAATTTATCAATAAATCCTTTTTTAAGGTTATTAACATCAACAGAAATATAATTCTGTGCAAATACTGATAAAAATATTAATTCAGTTAATGCTATAAAAAATAATGTGATAATATTATGTTTTAATAGTTTACCCCAGAATATTTTTTGTGTCATATTTTGCATATCAAGTTTTTTTGTTAAAATTAAAATTATAAATAAACCAACAACAAGTATAGAAACTGATATAATTATTGAAAGATTTCTTATTTTTTCATTATTTTTAATAACAATTTGGTCTTTTGATTTATCAATTGATTTTTTATGTAGTTCAATATTTTTTTTTATATCTTTACGTAAATTTTCAGGTAATAATATTTTTGCTGATCCTAAAAGATCATCAATTATATAAATAACTTGCTTTTTTGTGACTAATCTTTCAATATAAGACCCATATGTAAAAAAAAATATAGTTAAAAATACTGTCATTAAAACTATATGCATAATAATATTTGAAACATAAAATGCAGAAGGCATATATTATAATTTTATATATTAAATATTTTTAATATAATATAATATTATAATGGATAACATGAATTGTAAACAGAAAACACCAACATTAGAGTTTAGTGTTAATATACTTGTACATATTATATTTTTATTTACTGTATTATCTGTATTATTTATATTTATAATAACAAAAATGTCTTCAAAGTTAATTAATTCAGAATTAAAAGAATTATTAGATGAAGCACTTGAAAAGGATATAAAAATTTCGGATGAATTAAAAGTTAGATTAAACTTTTTAATTAATAAAAATAATCTAACTAATATTTCAGATATATATAAAGAAGAAGAAAAAGCAAGAAAATACAATAATAAAACTTTAATTAAATCAATATACATTACACTAATAACATTAGTATTAGTATTATTATTTGCTATTTTAGCAACAAAATTATTATGTCATAAATTACCTTTAAAACATATATTTACAGAAAATATAATAATATTTACTGGTATAGCAATTGTTGAATTTATATTTTTTAAATATATTATCTTAAAATATATTCCAGTTGAACCATCATATATAGAAACACAATTATTAGATTCTGTAAATAATAAATTATAATAAATTATAACATATTTATATTAAATTTATCTCTTATCGGGGGTAATATATTCCATTCCCAATATATCAAATATTTCTTTTTCGGAACTTACCTCGATAATTTTGTTATTCTCATCATACAATCCATACTCATTCAATGTATAATTCTGCGCAATTGCATTAAGTCTCATATTTTTATTGAAATCTTTTGATCCAGTAAAATATAATATTGCCGAATAATATGATTCATATGGAATAAATCTTATATCAATACGTCTTGGTTTAGAATTTTTCCATTTAAAAATTCCCATATATTTAGTTTTAACATCTGTTTTAGTAAGAGATTCAATAATTATTTTTTCCTTAATAAGATAATTTACAAAAAGGTCGATATAATTTATTTTTATTTTATCATTTAATTTTTTGTAGTCTGTATGAACAATAATAAGATCAACATCTCCTGATGTTTCTTTTAATCTTCTATAAGAACCACAAATCGTTCCAAATAATTTCAAATCTATTTTTAAAAGAATATCTAAAATATATTCCCTAAATTCATCTATTTCTGTACGTGGAATTTTTGTATCTAATTTATTTACATACTTTAATCCTATTTTTATATTATCAGAAACTTTTATTTCACCACTGTTTACTTTGTTTATAAGCTCATCTATTGATTTTATTTTATATTCCTTAAAAAGTTTATATGCTGTAATTCTCCCAATACCATATATTTCTTCTAATTCTTCTATCATTTTTAAATAAATTTTATCATCTTTAGTAATTTTTATTTCTTTTAATTTTCCTGTTTCTATAATTTCTTTAATTCTTTTTATTGTTCCTTCTCCAACTCCTTTAATTTTTATCAATTCATTAAGATCTGAAAGTTTAAATTTATTTTTATTATATTTTTCAATAGATTTTATAGCAGTAGTTATTGATTTTAATCTATATTGATTAATTAATTTAATCTTTCCGGTTGTATTATCAATATCAAATATAATTTGGTCTTGTAGTTTTTTAAATTCATTTAAAATTTTACTTTTATCCATATTAAATTATGTATATAAAAAAATTGAAATATTATATTCTTAACAATAGTATATATAATTAATATTATTATAAAAATATGTCAACTATTGAAGAAAAGGATAAACGAGGTTTGTCTGGATTGCATAATTTAGGCAATACCTGTTATATGAATGCAACATTACAATGCTTATTTGCAACAGACTTATTTAATTATTATTTAAAAAAGAAAAAATTTAAATCAGAATTAAGAGACGGAGTTATTAATATGGAGATACAAAAATGCAAAGATATATTAAAACTTAATCCACATATATCATTAGATCAATTAATTGAATTTATTAATAGTAAAAAAACATTACTCAAAGAAAAATTCAAGTCAAGTCTTACATATTCAATGTATCAAGTATTTACAATTATGTGGAATTCAAATTGTATTGTAAAACCAAAAAATCTAAAAGATACTATTTCTAAATATTTCCCAAAATTTGAAGGATTTAATCAACATGATAGTGAAGAATTATTATATGCGATATTTGAGAGACTTCACGACGAAACAAAATCTGATATTAAAAATAAAAGATTTAAAGTATCATCAGAAATTTCAGAATATTTTTTAAAAAAGAAGGAATTAGAAAAAAAACTTAAACTAGAACCAGATAATAAATCATCCCAAGAAGAATTAAAAAAATTAATTAAAGAAAATTATAATTCAGATGTTGTTGTAAGGTCATTAGAATTTTGGAAAAATTACCTTGAATCAAATAATTCAATTATTACAACAATATTTACTGGATTGTTTGCGTCGGATGTGGTGTGTAAAAATTGTTCAAATAAAAATGTAAATTTTGAAGCATTCAATATATTAGAACTATCATTATCAGATAAAGATAATAAATTAGATAATTTAGAAGATTGTATAAAAAATTTCTGTAAAAATGAAGAAGTAGAAAATTATAAATGTGATTCGTGCAATAATACTGGAATAGCTACAAAAAGAATGACTATATTTCAATTACCACCAAAACTTATAATCCAATTGAAACGTTTCGACGGAAAAAAACATAAAATTAATGATCTAATTAAATTTCCACTCAATGATTTGGATATGAGTATTGCACAAAATGAAATAAAACCAATAAATAAAAAATATAATCTATATGCAACAATAAATCACAGTGGTAGTTTAAATGGAGGACATTATGTAGCACATTGTAAAAATTTAATTGATAAAAAATGGTATTATTTTAATGATTCTTCAATTTCATATGTCGATGAATCAGATGAAATTATTGATAATTCTGCATATGTTTTATTTTACGAGAAGGCCTAATCGATCAAAATGATGTCTAGATTGAAGACCCATTAAAGCATCAACAATTATTAATAAACCAGCAAGATTGTTATATTTTTCTTTATATATTAAACTTGAAACCGCAACTAAACCATAAACCAAAACTGTTCTCATATATACTTTCCATACATTTTGAAGTTTAAAAAATTTATTTAAAAACATAATAACAGTCAATACAGATAATATAATAATTACTATATTTGGTATTTTATTCAATATAAGAAGACTTCCGATTGTAATTCTTAATAACACACAAAAAAGATGTGTATATTGTGTGTGGTCTTTTTTAATTGTGGTATTATCTTTATATATTTCAGGTATCATATATAATTAATTTAGAATATTATATATTTAATTTAATTTTAATTTAATTTAATTGAATTAATTTGTATATTCGATTAATACTCTCTAATGAACCTTCTACCCATCCTTGGCGTTTTGATAACATTTCACCTCCAATATAAAGACCTTTCATTGGATTTTGTAATTTTTTAATAGTCTGTTCAACACTTAGACCATTTGGTTTAAAATAATGTATTCCTTCTTCCCAATATTTTATAAGAATATCATCAATTTCAATTTTAATATTAAATAATTTTTTTATTTCATTTTTTAATATATCTTTT
>JACCEB011376922.1_pt1 | contig 11316 bp, 12 predicted proteins | sample 7454761 | NCBI WGS metagenome assembly JACCEB01 (sample SAMN15323454, study PRJNA562643) | freshwater metagenome | isolation source: river surface water | place: USA:Blue River Watershed | collected 2017-08-18 | reverse complement strand
GGTGATTTAACCATCGAATCCTTAGTCGCTCGGGTAGCCTCTGGGAAGGTTTCTGAGGTGATTTTAGGCCTTAGTCCTACGATGGAAGGAGATACGACCGCATTTTATTTGACCAAAAAATTAAAAGAGTTCCCTGTTAAATTATCAACGATCGCGCGTGGAATCCCGATCGGGGGTGATTTAGAGTATACAGACGAGATTACATTGGGCCGAAGTATAGTAGGTCGAATTGTATACGAGTAACGTATGAATAGTATAAACCAAAAAACGATGAAACGTGCTGAATTTCTTAAACAATCGGTAGTTCTTGCGGGAGCTAGTCTGGTATTGCCTTCTTTTTCTGCACCAGCAGCAGACTCGTTTACTTTACCTGCTTTGCCTTATTCTTTTGATGCTTTAGAGCCTCATATCGATCGTTTAACGATGGAAATTCACCACGATCGCCACCACAAGGCCTACGTGGATAATTTGAATAAGGCTTTGCCAGGAGCTACAAAGTCAATAGAAGAAATTTTAGCCACCGTTTCCACTCAACCTGTTGCGGTGCGCAACAATGGGGGAGGGCACTGGAATCACAGTTTTTTCTGGAATGTAATAGGGCCAGCTACAGGGACTAAACCTTCAGCTGCGTTAGCCAAGCAAATCGATGTCGATTTCGGCTCATTTGATGCTTTTAAGGCTGAATTTACGAAAGCGGCAACGTCACGTTTTGGATCGGGCTGGGCTTGGTTAATCAAGAAAGACGGCAAATTAGTGATCTCTTCCACACCTAATCAAGACAATCCTTTGATGGATGTGGCAGAAGTGAAAGGGCAACCGATTTTAGCGTTAGACGTGTGGGAACATGCGTATTATTTAAAATATATGAACAAGCGTGCGGACTATATCGCAGCTTTTTGGAACCTAGTTAACTGGGACTTTGTATCAACAAACTATAGTAAATAATATGTTATTAGATGAAATTCCTTCATTGGATTTAGCAGATTTTCTTTCGGGAGACGCGGGTCGTAAGGCGAAATTTGTACAAGAATTAGGCGGTGCCTTCAATACGATTGGTTTTGTGGCCATTAAGGGTCATGGATTAACGAATGAATTTACATCCAAACTTTATAGTGAAGTAGAGCAATTCTTTCAATCGCCAGATGCGTTGAAGCAATCCTATGAAATCGAAGGAATCGCAGGTCAGCGTGGCTATATAGGTAAGCGAAAAGAAACGGCGAAAGGTTTCAAGGTGCCTGATTTGAAGGAGTTCTATCACGTGGGTCAACCACGGAAAGAGGATGGGGATTCGGTTTGGTCAGAATACCCAGAGAATGTATTCCCAGCGGAATATCCAGATTTCGAAAAGTATACGGTAGAGGCTTATCAAACCTTAGAAAAGGCAGGGAAGGCCTTATTGCAAGCGATTGCGCTGTATTTAGAATTACCCGAAGATTATTTTGAATCACGTGTAATAAATGGGAATTCCATTCTTCGTGCGATTCATTATTTTCCTATTTTAGACCCAGATTCTTTACCTGAGGGTGCTGTGAGAGCAGCGGCTCATGGTGACATTAACTTAATTACCTTGTTAATGGGTGCATCTGCAGAGGGTTTAGAAGTTTTGCGCATGGATGGAAAATGGATTCCTATCACAGCGCTTCCAGATCAGGTAGTGGTAAATGTAGGTGATATGTTAGATCGTCTGACGAATCACAAGTTGAAATCGACGATACACCGCGTAGTGAATCCGCCTCGCGAAAAAATGGGAACGTCGCGTTATTCGATTCCCTTCTTTATGCATCCACGTTCTGAAATGGATTTAACTTGTTTGCCTTCTTGTGTGTCTTCGGAGTACCCTAAAATATACACCAATATGACGGCTGGGGAGTTTTTGAATGAGCGATTAATTGAGCTAGGACTTAAAAAAGCATAAATGAGACGGCTAAAACATGGGGATTTCCTGCTGGATGTCTTATTTTTAGCCTGCACCTCTTTTGGTGGCCCTCAAGTGCATTTTGCCCTCTTTTTAGATCGATTAGTGAAGAAGAGGGCTTATTTATCTGAGGAAGAGTTATTTGAAATTCAAGCCCTCTGCTCCGTTTTGCCAGGTCCTACCTCCACTCAAATGATTACGGCCATTGGTTTGAAGAGAGGGGGAACCTCTTTGGCTTATTTTACTTTGCTTTGTTGGATTTTGCCTGCAGTCTTGATTATGACTGCAGCGGCCTTTGGGATGACTTTCTTACGTAATCCTTCGATTTTACATTACGTTCTTCCCGTGGGTATAGGTCTAATTTTACAGGCAGGCTGGTTTATGGCCAAAAAAGTCATCACAGGCCCCACCTATGTCATCATTTTATTAGTGTCCTTGTTTTTAGGAATCGCATTTCATAGCCCCTATATCTTCCCTTTAGTATTGCTTTTAGGAGGAATCGTCTCCTCGTTTAACTACCAAGATTTTCCACGTCAAACGAAACACAGATTTATTATTCCGTGGGCCAATTTCCATTTGTATTGGGGATTTTTAGTGTTTTTAGCTCTATTAGGTCACTTTACGGATTATTTCCCGATTCGACTTTTTGAAAACTTTTATCGAAATGGGTCCTTGGTTTTTGGGGGTGGGCATATCTTGGCTCCTGTGCTTTACACCGAATTCGTAGAGTTTAAACAGCTCATTAATTCGGACGTTTTTTTAACGGGAATGGCCTTATCACAAACACTTCCAGGACCCGTGTTTGCCTTGACGTCTTATTTAGGGGTCTTATTGATGAAAGACTATGGTGTAGTAGGAGAAATAGCCGGGTCGGTGATTGGGGCTTTAGGAATATTCTTGCCTGGGACGTTTTTGATTTTCTTTGTCTTTCGAATTTGGTCACAATTAAAGCAGTATCGCTTCATTCGAGCTTCTCTAGCTGGTATTCAGGCTGCTTCTGTTGGATTAACTTTAGTGGCAGTGTTTACTTTCACGAGACCTATGGTGGAGGGAGCTCAAGTTGTTTCTTTGGGCATTGTGGCGGCCGCATTTATTCTTGCAGAGAAAACAAAAATTCCCGCCATCTTGCTGTTTACGTTAGCTTTGATAGCGGGAATTATGGGATTTTAAGGCCGTTTAGGCGATTAAATTCAATAAATATTGACCGTAACCACTCTTTACAAGCGGCTCTGCAATCTTCTTCAATTGTGTTTTATCTATATAACCCATGCGATAGGCTACTTCCTCGATACAACCTACCTTCATGCCTTGGCGCTCTTCGATTACCTGAACGAATTGTCCGGCTTGCATCAAAGAAGCGAAAGTACCTGTATCTAGCCAAGCTGTTCCCCGGTTCAAAATACCCACCGAAAGTTTTCCTCTCTTCAAATATTCCTTGTTTACGTCCGTGATTTCGTATTCTCCGCGCGGCGATGGGGCGATGTTTTTGGCAATCTCCACTACGTCATTATCGTAGAAATATAAGCCTGGAACCGCATAATTAGACTTAGGATTCGCCGGTTTCTCTTCGATAGAGATTACTTTGTTATCTGCATCAAATTCCACCACGCCATAGCGCTCTGGATCGTTCACAGAATAAGCATATACCACGCCTCCAGAAGGATCATTGTTAGCTTGTAATAACTTGCTCAGGCCAGAGCCATAGAAGATGTTATCCCCTAAAACCAACGCCACCTTATCTTTTCCAATGAATTTCTCACCGATAACGAATGCTTGTGCTAAACCATTTGGTTCTGGTTGTACGGCATATTCGAAGCGACAGCCTATTTGGGATCCATTCCCTAATAACTTCTCAAAATGAGGCAAATCATGTGGTGTAGAGATAATTAAAATCTCTTTAATACCCGAAAGCATCAAGATTGACAACGGATAATAGATCATCGGCTTGTCGTAAACCGGCATTAATTGCTTGCTAACTGCTAAAGTCAATGGGTGTAATCTTGTTCCCGATCCACCTGCTAAAATAATTCCTTTCATCTTATCTGCCTGCGTAGTTTTTTTCGTAATATTTTTGATAATCTCCCGATGTAACCTCATCTAGCCATTTTTCATTCGCTAAATACCAGTCCACCGTTTTCTCTAAACCTTCTGCAAATTGTAAACTAGGCTCCCAGCCTAATTCCTTCATAATCTTATTCGCATCGATCGCATAACGTAAATCGTGACCCGCACGATCCGTCACATAGGTAATCAATTGAACCGATGTTCCTTCCGGGCGACCTAATTTCTCGTCCATGATTTTGCACAATAAATGCACTAAATCAATGTTTTTCCACTCATTAAAGCCACCGATGTTATAGGTTTCTCCGATTTTGCCATCGTGGAAAACCGTATCAATCGCACGTGCATGGTCAATCACAAATAACCAATCGCGCACGTTTTCGCCCTTTCCGTACACAGGGAGTGGTTTGTTGTTCATTATATTATGGATCATCAACGGGATTAACTTCTCCGGGAAGTGATTCGGGCCATAATTATTCGAGCAGTTCGTAATTACCGTCGGTAAACCGTAAGTCTCGTGGTAGGCACGAACGAAGTGATCAGAACTCGCTTTAGACGCTGAATAGGGAGAACGAGGATCGTATGAAGTGGTTTCCAAAAAGAATTCCTTCGGATCATGCAATTCACCATAGACCTCATCTGTGGAGATATGGTAGAAACGTTTGCCTTCCATTTTGCCTGCCCAATGTTTCTTCGCGGCCTGTAATAAATTCACCGTTCCAATTACATTCGTTCTTACAAAGGCTAAAGGATCCGTAATCGAGCGATCTACATGAGATTCTGCCGCCAGGTGCAATACGCCATCAAATTGATGTTCTGCAAAAAGGGCATCGATGTGATCTGCATCCGTAATATCTGCCTTAATGAAGTGGTAATTAGGGGAAGACGCCACATCTTCATTGTTCGCTAGGTTGCCCGCATAGGTCAAGGCATCCAAATTGTAAATCTGGTAGTCTGGGTATTTGTTAACAAACAAACGAACGACATGTGACCCAATAAATCCGGCACCGCCGGTAATAACTAATTTTTTCATCTTATTGATTGATTGCCTCCTGCCATTTCCAGGCGTCTTGTAAGGCTTTTTCTAAACTAAATTGTGTTTTCCAACCTAAAACCTGGTTGGATTTATCTGTTGAAGCATAAACGGCAGTGATATCACCCGCTCTGCGATCTCTAATTTCATAGGGAACTTTTTTGCCTGTCGCTCTCTCAAAAGCTAAAATAACCTCCATCACTGAGCTACCTTGACCCGTTCCAATATTGAAGAAATCATAATTTAAAGCTGATTTACCCTCGATTAAGTGAGCCAAAGCCTTCACATGCGCTCCTGCTAAATCAACCACATGTATGTAATCTCGAATCGCTGTACCGTCTGGTGTGGGATAATCCGTTCCCCATACCTGTAATGGTCCCCGGATACCTGCTACCGATTGTGTTAAGAACGGTATCAAATTCGCTGGCGGTCCTATAGGTAATTCACCAATTAATGCCGATTCGTGAGCCCCAATGGGATTAAAATAGCGCAAAGCAATGGCTTTTAATTGCGTAGACGCTGCTACAGTATCGCGAATGATCTCTTCACAAATTTGTTTCGAGTTGCCATAAGGTGAAGTAGCTGGTTGAACGGGCGATTCTTCTGTGGCAGGAAGCGTCTCCGGTTGACCGTACACGGTGCAAGAGGATGAAAATACTAGATTAGAAAGGCCGTATTGAGCCATTTTTTCTAATAACAGCACGGTGGCCGCCACGTTATTACGGTAATATTTTAACGGATTCTCCACGGATTCTCCTACGGCCTTAGAAGCTGCGAAATGGATAATTCCTTTGATATCGTATTTTGTGAATAAATGATCGTAGGTCTCCGGGTTGTTGACATCTCCTTCTTCGAAAATCACAGGTTCTTTTGTGATGATTTCTAAGTTATTTATGACCTTTTTGGATGAATTGGAGAAATTATCTACGATGATAGGAGTGTAGCCATTTTCTTTCAAAACCACATAAGTATGTGATCCAATAAAGCCAGCACCACCCGTAATTAAAATTTGCATACTAAATTGTAAGAATTAAAGACAAATTTAAGTGAAAATAGGCCAATTGTCTTTAATTTTGTCAAAAATATACGTTACCTATGACGGATGCTGCCATTAAAGCAATGATTCATTTATTAGACGATTCTGATCAAGAAGTCGTTAGCATGGTGGAACAGCAAATTCGAACCTTAGGCCCGTCTATTATTCCGGTATTAGAGTCGGAATGGGAGACGGAAAGTCTAAATCCCCTCCTTCAAACTAAAATTGAGAACTTGATTCATGATTTCCAGTGGCAGTCGGTGAAGACTCGTTTGCAGCTTTGGAAAGAATCGGGCGGGATGGATCTTTTAGAGGGAATGTGGATTTTAGCGACGTATCGGTACCCTGATTACCGTTTTGACCAGTTGAAATTAGAGATGGATCAGCTGTATTATGAGGTTTGGCCTCAAATGCGCGAGGAATTGCATCCCATGGATCAGGTAAAAGTATTGAATACGGCTATTTTTGAGCAGTTGAAGTTTGGTCCTAATTCGAAGAACTTTCACGCGGCGAATAACTCGTTCATAAACAATGTGTTATCGTCCAAAAAAGGGAATCCCATCAGCCTTTGTGTTATCTATATGTGGATCGCCCAAAAATTAGGAATGCCCATATACGGAGTAAATTTGCCTAATCTTTTCGTTTTGACCTATAAACAAAACGGCCTGCAGTTTTACATCAATGTATTCAACAAAGGTTTGATCTTTAACAAGATCGACATCGATAATTACATCGCTCAATTGAATTTAACGCCTAACGAAATCTATTATAATCCTTGTTCAAACTTGGAAATCATTCGACGGGTCATTAGAAACTTGATGATGGCTTTCGAAAAATCAGGCGAGACCGATTACAAAGATGAATTATCTGAGCTGATTGATTTGTTAGAGTAGGGCTACGGTTAGGCTGAAATCTGGGTATTCGTCCCAATATAAGCTAATTTCCTCTCCGGTGATTAGGTGAGCTTTACTGGGATTTTGATCAAAATCACTAATTATAATTTCATTTTGAAACGATAATCCCGGTTTTCCCACTGCTTTGTAGACTGATTCCTTAGCTGACCAGGCCAAAGTCAATAAATTCGATGATTCATTCCATTTTTCTAATTCCGTAGGGCTCAAAAATCGAGGGGCAATTTTCTCAATATTTCTCCCTGGTTTCTCAATATCTACCCCGATCCGATATTTTCTAGAACAAGCTGCTGCCACGTAGGGGTAGGAGTGAGTTAAGCTGATGTGCCAGTCAGAATGCTGAAAAAAGGGCCTATTTCGGTCGTTTTGGACAAGAATTAGTCTGTCAAATTCAGATGAAAGCTGATGCAAACAAAACCTCGCAGCCATCGATTCTAGTTTTTTAATCGGATTTTCTATGGCTGGAGTTGACCAGGACGCCGGAAATGTTTCAAAAAAAGCCAATGGTTCGTCTATTTTCCAAACCAATATTTGGAAATCAACGTCGCTTATTTTTGAAAAAAATTGGGGCATAAAAGGGAATAATTGGACGTAAAATTATCATTTTTGTAGCTAAATCGATTTAAATTATTTGAGCACGTTGCAAATTGAACGTATTGATACCTTTTCAGGACACCGAGGACCCGTTTATGCACTAGAAAAGGGATTGGAATCTCTGTTTTATTCAGCAGGTTCTGATGGCTGGGTGGTGCAATGGAATCTGGCAAAACCAGATTTGGGGAAAGTAATTGCCCAAATCGATGGCTCCGTTTACGCGATGAAGCTTGATGCTTCAGGAATCTTGTGGATAGGTCATAATTATGAGGGAATTCAAGGAATTCAAGTCACTGATCAAACTAAAGTTTTCTCGATTCCGACTAAAGGCTTATCCATCTTTTCTATTGTATTTGTAGGTTCTACTGCTTGGATAGGGCATAATGAGGGTTTGATTACCGTAGTGGATATCGCAACGAAATCCATCATAAAGCATATCAAGGCGAGTGATAAAAGTGTTCGATGTTTCTGCGTTTTAGCTGATGATCAAGTCGCTGTAGGCTATTCGGATGGATTTATTCGGATTTTTGATACGTCCTTTCAATTAGTAAAAGCATTTCAGGCGCATGATTCATCTGTTTTTTCCCTCCAAAATAGGGGAGAGGAGCTCTACAGCGTAGGGAAAGATGCAAGAATTAAACATTGGTCTGCTGATTTTTCCTTATCTAACGAGGTGATAGGGCATATTTATGCCATTCATGATTTACAGATTTCTCCAGATGGAAAATGGATAGCCACCGCTAGTATGGACAAGACGATTAAGATTTGGGAATCCGCGGGTTTGAAATTGCGTAAAGTGCTAGATGCGTCTCGTCACGGAGGACATAAAAATTCAGTTAATAAACTAATTTGGTCTTCATTTGATGATTTATTGGTTTCAGCCTCGGATGATAAAAATCTTTCTATTTGGAAAATTCTTTAATTTTTTTCCTATTTTAGCATTTGTATACCTAAATCTATCTCAATTTGGAAGCTTCATTTTCAAAATCTTTTCGCGGTTATGACGTCTCAGAAGTAGACGCCTATGTTCAAAGTGTACAGCATCAGGAGACCGAATCTCAAAATGCATTAGCAAAATCGAATCAGAAAACAGCCGAATTAGAAGCTGAGGTAGCTCGATTAAGAGAAATTGAATCTAGTTTATTTAGAGCCTTGAAATTAGCTGAAGAAAGCCAGCAAAATTTCGCGGCCAAGATGGAGAAAGAAGCGAAATCGATCTTAGATAAAGCATCAAAAGAAGCTGAGGCGATTAAAAAGAAGGCTGATACGGAAGCCCAAAAGCAGGCCGTATTGACCGAAAATGAGCGTAAACAAACTTTAGCACAAGCAAATCAAGAATTAAAGGAGCAGGAGCGTCAATTGCGCAATCTCCAAGAGGCAAAAATTGAAATAGCCAAACAACTAAAGCAAATTTCGGAGCAAACCTTGGGTTCAATTGCTTCTTGGGATATTATTAAGGATGTAACTGAGGCTGGAGTTCAGCCTCTTTTAGCACCAGCGGCGGCCGCTAAGAGAGGTCGCAAACCTGGGGTTAAAAATAAGCCTAAAGCTAAATCTGGCGCCAAGCAGAAAACTACTGTTAAAGTAAAACCTGCGGCTAAAGTAAAACCTGCGGCGAAGGTAAAACCTGTAACTAAGGCCACCCCAGCAAAACGAGGTCCTAAGCCGAAATTGCAAGCTGAATTGAAATTGAGTCCTGATAATCAGGCAATTAAGCCTTCCGATAAGGTCGCTAAACCTGCTAAACCAGCTGCTAAAAAAGTTGCTAAGCCCGCTTCCAAGGTCGCTAAACCAGCCGCTAAACCTGCTGCTAAGCGTGGTCCTAAACCAAAAGCTAAATCTGCCGAAAAGCCTACCGCAAAACGTGGTCCTAAGCCTAAAATAAGCTTAGAAACCGTTTCGGATGATGGTTTGCCTACTTTAAACAAGGTATTAGAGGCTTATGCAAAATCAACAGGGCCAAGAGGTAAAGTAGGGGAGATCAATTAATTTATGGCTAGCTACCAAGTTTCTATTGATGATATACGCATTTTTGCCTTTCACGGATTGTATCCGGAGGAGCGAATTTTAGGAAATTGGTATACGTTAGATGTCTTGGTCGAAGCTGAATCTCAGCCTAATTTCTCAGATGATATCGCTAATACTATTGATTATTCGCTGATTTATTTGATTTGCAAGCAAGTAATGTCCATTCCTGTTGATTTATTAGAAACTGTAGCAGAAAATATTGCCCAAAAAATTAAAGCAGAACTTTCTGAAGAAGTAGCCATTCTAGTACAAATTTCAAAGGAAAATCCACCTATGGGAATCTCCAAAGGTAAAAGTACAGTCGTTTATCGTCTTGATTGAATTTTGTAAAGATTTATTGTGTAATTTTGGATAAGCTAACTACTACAAATGCGTCACCAAGTTACCATTAAAGATATTGCCAAACAGCTGGGTGTTTCAGTGGCAACCGTATCCAGGGCTTTACGTGATTTACCAGATATCCATCCCGATACTAAAAAGTTAGTACTTGATTTAGCTCAAGAACTTGATTATCAGCCTAATGTTCTTGCAACTAGTTTAGTTAAGTCTAAAACGAAAACACTTGGATTAATCGTTCCAGATCTAGGATATTATTTCTTTTCAACCGTTGTTAAAGCGATAGAGGATGCCGCTATTGCAGCCGGCTATTCATTACTTATTGCTCAAACCCAAGAATCGTTCGAACGGGAATTAACTAACATACAAAACTTGTCTCGTTCTCAAGTGGAAGGGATTATTATTTCCTTGTCACGTGAAACCGTGAATTTTGATCATTTGACTCGATTACAGCGTAAGGGTATTCCCTTGGTCTTTTTTGACCGGGATAGTGAAGAAATTGATGCTTCCAAAGTGATGGTGGATAATGAGCAGTCAGCCTATGAAGCAGTCAAACACTTGATTGAAAATGGGTGTAAGCGGATTGCTTTTTTAGCAGGTCCTAAAAATGTTTCAGTAAGTAATCAACGTCGTTTAGGGTATTTACGAGCGATAGGAGAGGCAGGGATTGAGGCGGATGCTAATTTAATTATCCATAGTGATTACTTCCAAGATTCAGCTATCGCAAAGACTCACCAACTCATGAAAGAGGTGAATCGACCTGATGGTATATTAGTGGTTTCGGATCGACTAGCTATCGGTGTTTTAATTGCCTTACGCGAGTTAAATATTTCTGTTCCGGAAGAACTAAAAATTGTCAGCTTTAACAATGAACCGATCTGTTCTTTAGTCTCACCCACAATTTCCTCTATTGCTCAGCCGCTGGAAGAAATAGGTCGATTATCTGTAGAATTACTGTTAGAGCAGATCGAACAAAAAACCGATAATCCGGTTCCTAGAGTGGAAGTTTTGAAGACAAAATTGATTGTACGGGAATCTTCTGTACGCAAAAAATAATCCCCTCATTTTAGCATCATTTTTTCTTGGAAAAATAGGCAAAATTTAAGATATTTGTTCTATTGAAAAATACCGCTTTTTGTTGTGTTTTTCTTTTGAATCAAAACAGTTTTTATGTCATTACAAAGCAATGTTATCCCTATCAACATCGAAGATGAAATGAGAGGGGCGTACATCGATTATTCGATGTCAGTTATTGTGTCTCGTGCGCTTCCAGATGTGCGAGATGGATTAAAGCCAGTTCATAGAAGGGTATTATTCGGAATGGAGGAACTGGGGGTTAGTTACAACAAATCCTATAAGAAGTCTGCTCGTATTGTCGGGGAGGTACTTGGTAAGTATCACC
>JACCEB010804558.1_pt1 | contig 11322 bp, 12 predicted proteins | sample 7454761 | NCBI WGS metagenome assembly JACCEB01 (sample SAMN15323454, study PRJNA562643) | freshwater metagenome | isolation source: river surface water | place: USA:Blue River Watershed | collected 2017-08-18 | reverse complement strand
GGGCTTGACCTTGCCGGTACCGGCTCCACAAGAGTCGGCAACGGCGATCCGTCAACTCAAAGCCCTTGCTCAAGGCCTGCATCGCCGACTCCAGATGGAGCGCGGGTGGTGCCGGCGGGTAAGGATCACTGGATCTTGATAGGACCTACAACCTATGGAAATTACCGGCGCAGAAATCGTCGTGCGCTGCCTGCATGAAGAGCAGGTGGACCACATCTTCGGATACCCCGGCGGGGCCGTCCTCTACATCTACGACGAAATTTATAAGCAAGACAAATTCAAGCACATCTTGGTGCGTCATGAGCAGGCGGCTGTCCATGCTGCAGACGCCTATGCGCGGGCTACCGAGAGTGTCGGCGTTGCCCTGGTGACCAGTGGACCCGGGGTCACGAATGCGGTCACCGGAATTGCCACTGCTTTTATGGATTCCATTCCCATGGTGATCCTCTCTGGCCAGGTGCCGACTCATGCGATTGGCCTGGATGCGTTTCAGGAGTGCGACACCGTCGGCATCACGCGGCCGTGTGTGAAACACAATTTTCTTGTTAAAGATGTAAAGGATCTGGCCATCACGATTAAGAAGGCCTTTCACCTTGCCCGCACGGGCCGGCCTGGGCCGGTGCTTGTGGATATTCCAAAGGACATTACGCGCAATCGTTGTAAGTTCGAGTACCCCAAAGAAGTCACCATGCGGTCCTATAACCCCGTGGTGAAGGGCCACTCTGGCCAGATTAAAAAAGCTGTTCAGTTAATTTTGTCGGCCGAGCGGCCGATGATCTACACCGGCGGCGGCATCATCTTGGGCAATGCTTCAGCCGCGCTGCGCGAGCTCGTGGATCTGCTGGGCTATCCCTGCACCAACACGCTGATGGGCTTAGGTGCTTATCCCGCCACGAACCCGAAGTTTCTCGGCATGCCGGGCATGCATGGTACTTATGAGTGCAATATGGCCATGCAGCACTGTGACGTGTTGGTGGGCATCGGCGCTCGATTTGATGATCGCGTGATCGGCAATCCCAAGCACTTTGCACAAAATCCACGCAAGATCATTCACGTGGATATTGATCCGTCTTCCATCTCGAAGCGGGTGAAGGTGGATGTGCCGATTGTGGGTGATGTGGGCGAGGTCATGCGCGAGATGATTGCGCAAATTAAAGAAGCGATTGCCGCAGGCCACGGCCCGGATCGCAAGGCCATTGCACCCTGGTGGGCCCAGATTGAAGAGTGGCGCAAGCGCGATTGCCTTCGCTACAAACAAAATGATGATGTCATCAAGCCGCAGTATGTGGTGGAAAAACTCTGGGAAGTCACCAAAGGCGAAGCCTTTGTGACCTCGGATGTTGGCCAGCATCAGATGTTCGCTGCGCAGTATTACAAGTTTGACTATCCGCGCCGCTGGATCAACTCCGGCGGTCTGGGCACGATGGGCGTGGGCCTTCCCTATGCGATGGGCGTTAAGCTGGCCCATCCGGAGGCGGAAGTGGCTTGCATCACAGGCGAGGGCTCGATACAAATGTGCATCCAAGAGCTCTCCACCTGTCAGCAATACCGTCTTCCGGTCAAGGTCGTGAACCTGAACAACCGCTATCTGGGTATGGTGCGGCAGTGGCAGGAGATTGAGTACGAGAGCCGATATGCTGAGTCATATATGGATTCACTGCCGGATTTTGTGAAACTTGCTGAGGCCTATGGCCATGTGGGCATGCAGATTCACAAGCCAGCAGATGTCGAGCCTGCTTTACGCGAGGCATTCAAGATGAAAGATCGTCTCGTGTTCATGGACTTCATCACCGATCAGGAAGAAAACGTCTGGCCAATGGTGCAGGCTGGAAAAGGGCTGACCGAGATGCTGCTCGGCTCCGAGGACCTCTAGGAGCCCACGATGAGACACATCATTTCAATTCTTCTGGAAAACGAGCCCGGCGCCTTATCTCGTGTGGTCGATCTATTTGCGGCCCGCGCTTACAACATTGAGACCCTCACGGTGGCACCCACCGAAGACCAGTCCCTCTCGCGCATGACCATCTCGACCATCGGATCGGATGACACCATTGAGCAGATCACTAAGCACTTAAATCGTCTCGTGGAGGTGGTCAAGGTCGTCGATCTGATCGAGAACCCCTACATCGAGCGCGAGCTGATGTTGATTAAAGTGCGGGCTGTAGGTAAAGAGCGCGAAGAAATGAAGCGGATGGCCGATATTTTTCGCGGCCGCATCATTGATGTCACCGAGAAGACCTACACCGTGGAGCTCACTGGTGACAGCAGTAAGTTGGATGCCTTCATCGAGGCCCTCGAAGAAGGCAGCATCCTGGAGACCGTGAGAACCGGCTGCTCCGGTATTGCCCGTGGAGATCGGGTGCTTAAGGCTTAGCGGCCATTCTTTATTTCGACAAGGAATACGACATGAATGTTTTTTACGACAAAGACGCCGACCTGGCACTGATTAAAGGCAAAAAGATTGCCATTATTGGCTACGGTTCACAGGGCCATGCCCATGCCCAAAACTTAAACGACAGCGGCTGCAACGTGGTGGTGGGTGTTCGCAAAGGCGGGCCCAGCTGGGCGAAGGTGGAGAAGGCGGGGCTGAAGGCGGCAGAAATTAAAGATGCGGTCAAAGATGCCGATGTCGTTATGCTGCTGATGCCCGATGAGCATATCGCTGCGGTATACGCAGCAGAAATCGCGCCGGTGATTAAGCAAAATGCGGCGCTCGCATTTGCCCATGGTTTCAATGTGCATTACGGCCAGGTCTCGCCCCGCGCCGATTTGGATGTGATCATGATTGCGCCCAAGGCGCCTGGCCACACCGTACGCTCCACCTATGCTCAGGGCGGCGGTGTTCCCTGCCTGATCGCGATTCATCAGGATACGACCGGCAATGCCCGGGCGATCGCGCTGTCTTATGCCAGTGCAATAGGCGGCGGTAAGGCCGGCATTATTCAGACCAACTTTCGCGAAGAGACCGAGACCGATCTCTTTGGCGAGCAGGCCGTGCTCTGCGGCGGTACCGTTGAGTTAATTAAGGCCGGTTTTGAGACCCTGGTCGAGGCGGGCTATGCCCCAGAGATGGCCTATTTCGAGTGCCTGCACGAACTCAAACTGATCGTCGACCTGATTTATGAAGGCGGAATCGCCAACATGAACTATTCGATCTCCAATAACGCTGAGTTTGGTGAATACGTGACGGGCCCGAAGGTGGTTACCGAGCAAACCAAGCAGGCGATGCGGGAGGCCTTAACCCGAATCCAGACGGGTGAGTATGCCAAGGAGTTCATTCTCGAAAACCGCGCTGGCGCACCAACACTTTTATCGCGGCGCCGTCTGACTGCGCAGCACCCGATTGAGCAAGTCGGCGAGAAACTGCGAGCCATGATGCCCTGGATCAAGGCCAATCGGCTGGTGGATCAGACCCGTAACTGATGGCCGCTGACGACGTTCGCCTTTATCCTCATCCGATTATCGCCCGGGAGGGCTGGCCCTTTGTGGGCCTCACGGTCGGACTGGCCCTCGTGGCCACCTGGCTTGACTGGACCGTGATCGCTGTCTTGCTTTGGCTAGTCGCGGTCTTTGTCATTCAGTTTTTTCGTGATCCTGCGCGCACGCCGCCGGTAGGTGAGGGCCTGATTACGTCGCCGGCGGATGGTCGAATTGTTGTAGTGGGCAAGGCCGCTGATCCGATGACTGGTCAGGAGTGCCTAAAGATCAGCGTGTTTATGAATGTGTTTAATGTGCACTCGAACCGCGCGCCGATTCAGGGCCGCGTGATGGATGTGCAGTATTTCCCAGGCGCCTTTTTTAATGCAGCAATCGATAAGGCATCTGAGCAAAATGAGCGCAGTGCCATGGTAATTGAGGATCCACAGGGCCGGCGCCTCACCTGTATACAGATTGCCGGCTTGGTTGCGCGCAGAATTCTGTGTTACGTCAAGCCGGGCGACAGCCTTTTGCGGGGAGCCCGCTATGGGTTTATCCGCTTTGGTTCGCGGGTGGATGTCTATTGCCCGTCCGGCACGCAGGCGTTAGTCTCCGTGGGAGACAAGGTCTACGCCCACTCAACCGCCTTGGCCCGATGGTAATGGGCCGATAGTCAGCGGCTGAATTGGAGTCGGATCGCGACGAAAGCCATCATGAATCAACGACTGCCCCGACGCCGCACCAGCATTTACTTGCTGCCCAATCTGTTTACCACGGGCTGCCTGTTTGCGGGATTTTTCGCCATTGTTCAGGCCATGCATGGCCGATTCACTGAGGCGGCGATTGCGATCTTTGTGGCCATGGTGCTCGACAGTTTGGATGGGCGCGTGGCCCGGCTGACCAATACCACCTCGGATTTTGGTGCTCAGTACGACAGCCTGGCGGATATGGTGGCCTTTGGCGCAGCGCCTGCGTTGATTATTTACATGTGGTCTTTGCAGAGCTTGGGGAAGTTTGGTTGGCTTGCAGCTTTCGTTTATGTAGCAGGCGCTGCGTTGCGACTAGCCCGATTCAATACCAACATCACGATTGTCGATAAACGATTTTTTCAGGGCCTGCCGAGCCCGGCCGCCGCTGCATTGCTGGCGGGGCTGGTCTGGGTAGCAACCGATCTGCGTGAGACGCGATGGATTGATTATTCAGCCGCTGATTTGCGCTGGGTTGCTTGGACCGTTGCGGTCTACGCAGGCCTATCGATGGTCTCGAGTGTGCCGTTTTACAGCTTCAAGGATCTCAATCTTCGGCGCAGTGTCCCGTACGTTATGATTTTTTTGGTTGCCCTGGGACTGGTGCTGATTTCTCAGGATCCTCCCAGCATGTTGTTTCTGCTCATGCTGGCCTATGGGCTCTCGGGCTGGCTGTTGTTTTTTTGGCGAAAGGCCCGCGGCGAGAAGGTTGAGGTATTTGCAGAGCCCGATCAAAAGGATTTATAGTCTCAGCCATGCAATCTTTGCTTCTTCGGTCTGCTCTCGCTCTACTTCTCCCCCTGGGTCGACTGCGCCTCGGGCGCTAACTATCGACCCCCACCCGGCATGGTCTGCGCCGGAAAAAGAATCGTCAGACCCCCTAAAAGAAATGACTACCCCGGCGATGCGCCTTCATATGCGTTGTGCTCGGGATGGATAGGACTGCAAAGGACACCACGACATGACCGACCGATTGATTATTTTCGACACCACCTTGCGCGACGGGGAGCAGAGCCCAGGCGCATCGATGACTAAGGATGAAAAGATTCGTATCGCCCGGCAGCTGGAGCGGCTGCGGGTCGACGTGATTGAGGCGGGCTTTGCCGCCTCGAGTCCAGGAGATTTCGATGCGATTCGTTCCATTGCGGAAACTATCAAGTCCAGCACGGTCTGTTCGCTGGCGCGGGTCTCAGAAAAAGATATTCGCGCCGCCGGTGAGGCTATTCGCCCCGCTGCAAAGGGCCGAATCCACACCTTCATCGCAACCAGTCCAATCCATATGGAAAAAAAGCTGCGCATGCATCCCGATCAAGTCGTGGAGGCGGCAGTGCAAGGCGTCAAGATGGCGCGTGAATATACCGATGATGTGGAGTTCTCTGCAGAAGATGCGATTCGCAGCGACCTTGATTTTCTTGTGCGTATCTTTGGCGAAGTGATTAAGGCGGGTGCCAAGACCATCAATGTGCCGGATACGGTGGGCTACAGCGTTCCGGGCGTGATTGGTGAGTGGTTCCGGCAATTGATCGCGCGTACCCCGGGCGCTGATCGGGTGGTCTGGTCGGCCCACTGCCATAACGATCTGGGAATGGCAGTCGCCAATTCTTTATCAGCGGTGCTCAATGGGGCGCGGCAGGTAGAGTGCACGATTAATGGTCTTGGTGAGCGGGCCGGCAATGCCAGCCTCGAGGAGATCGTTATGGCGGTAAAGGTCCGCCAGGATGTTTTTAAGTGCGACTCGCAGATTGATACCACCCAAATTGTGGCCAGCTCCCGACTGGTGTCTCAGATTACGGGGTATCCCGTGCAGCCCAATAAGGCCGTAGTGGGGGCCAATGCTTTCGCACATGAGTCCGGTATTCACCAAGATGGTGTTTTGAAGCACCGCGAGACATACGAAATTATGCGGGCCCAGGATGTGGGCTGGTCCGCAAATAAGATCTCGTTGGGCAAGCTATCGGGCCGTAACGCCTTTAAGCAGCGGCTCACCGATCTGGGCATTGACTTTGATTCCGAGCAAGAACTTAACGAGGCGTTTAGCCGCTTTAAGGATCTGGCCGATCGAAAATCTGAGATCTTTGATGAGGACCTGCAGGCCCTGGTGTCGGGTGAGTCGCTTGAGCATGCCCAGGAGCGTTATCGATTTTTGTCGCTCTCCCAGCGCTCAGAGACCGGAGAGCGCCCTCAGGCGCGGGTGGTTTTTTCGGTACAGGGAGAGGAGATTGCGGCAGAGGGTCAGGGCAACGGCCCGGTCGATGCCACCGTCAATGCGATCGAGTCCCGAGTCGGCAGCGGCTCAGAGCTGCTACTTTTTTCGGTAAATGCGATCACCACAGGCACCCAATCCCAGGGCGAGGTGACCATGCGGCTCTCCAAGGCGGGTCGAATCGTCAATGGCGTGGGGGCGGATCCGGACATCGTGGTTGCATCGGCCAAGGCGTACCTGAATGCCTTAAATAAGCTGGAGAGCAGGGCCGAGAAGCTTAATCCGCAGCTAGTCTAGAAATCCCTTATAATTCAATAAGTTGCTGGGCGGTGTTCGCTCTGCAGCTAGCGCGTGGGGCCCAGCCTCACGCGGTTCGCACGGCGGGCCCTGGCAGGCCCGGCCGCAAGTCCCAAGGCATCTACAGGAGATTGACATGCCCGTCGCCACGTTAAATAAGCCTGAAATCATGGCGCAGTACCAGCGCGCCAAAAATGACACCGGAAGTCCTGAGGTACAGGTCGCGCTGTTGACCGCCCGCATTAATGACCTCACTGATCATTTCAAAAACCACGCCAAAGACCACCACTCCCGTCGTGGCTTGTTGAAGATGGTAAGCCGGCGTCGAAAGCTTTTGGACTACCTAAAGCGCACTGATGTCCAGGGCTATCGGACCCTGATCGAGCGTCTGGGCCTGCGGAAATAGGGTTGGGACTGAAACGCCCCGCGATTCGGCCGCCCCGCCTGATGCAAACCCCAAAGAAAATGCCTGCCCGGTTTTGCCGCGCGGGCATTTTTTGTGGCCGATTTACCCAAGTGAATGTTGACTGAGAGAGAAGGAAGCGTCGTGTTCAATATTGCAAAAGAAGAGTTTCAGTACGGCCAGCACAAGGTCATTTTAGAAACGGGTGAGATTGCCCGCCAGGCCTCGGGCGCAGTAGTTGTGAATGTCGAAGACACGATCGTCTTAGCGACCGTCGTGGCCGCCAAGAGCGCTAAACCCGGCCAGGATTTTTTCCCGCTGACGGTGGATTACATGGAAAAGACTTACGCGGCCGGAAAAATTCCCGGTGGATTTTTTAAGCGTGAGGGCCGCCCATCAGAAAAAGAAACCCTGACTTCTCGGCTGATCGACCGGCCCCTGCGGCCGCTCTTTCCTGATGGTTTTTACAACGAAGTGCAGGTGGTCTGCACCGTGCTGTCGCTTAACCCTGAGATCGATCCCGATATCCCCGCGATGATTGGCGCCTCGGCTGCAATGGCCATTTCTGGAGTGCCGTTTAACGGCCCAATTGGCGCAGCCCGTGTTGGCTATATCGATGGCCAGTATGTGCTGAACCCCACGGCCTCGCAGCTAAAGGCCTCGCAGATGGACCTCGTGGTCTCGGGCACCGAGTCGGCGGTGCTGATGGTCGAGTCCGAGGCGCAGCAGTTATCAGAGGACGTCATGCTGGGCGGCGTTGTGTTTGGCCATGAGCAAGGCAGGCTGGCGATTGCCGCGATTAATCGATTGGTGGAGAAGGCCGGCAAGCCGGAGTGGGACTGGAAGCCCGCCGAAAAGGACGAGGCTCTGATCTCTCGAGTGAAATCCTTAGCTGAGGCACCACTGCGTGAGGCCTACAGCATGCGCAATAAGCAGGAGCGCTCCCAGAAGCTGAAAACCATTTACGCAGAGATCGAGGCCAAGATTGCCGAGGAGTCCTCTGCTGCGGGCAAGGCCGTAGATGGCAATCTTGTCTCCGAGACCCTTTTCTCGATCGAGGCCAATGTTGTGCGTTCGCAGATTCTGAATGGTGAGCCACGCATCGATGGACGCGACACGCGTACGGTGCGGCCGATTTCAATTCGCACTGGCGTGTTGCCGAGAACCCACGGCACAGCACTCTTTACGCGTGGTGAAACCCAGGCGCTAGTGGTGGCCACATTGGGGACCACACGTGATGAGCAAATTATTGATGCCCTATCGGGTGAGTACCGTGACCGCTTCATGCTCCACTACAACATGCCTCCATTTGCTACAGGAGAGACTGGCCGGGTCGGATCCCCCAAGCGTCGCGAGATTGGCCACGGCCGGCTTGCTAAACGGGCCTTGGTCGCGGTGCTGCCGAGCCCCGAGGAGTTCGCCTATTCCATGCGCGTGGTTTCGGAAATTACTGAGTCCAATGGCTCTTCATCAATGGCTTCCGTCTGCGGCGGATGTCTGGCCCTGATGGATGCGGGCGTGCCGCTTAAGGCCCACGTGGCGGGCATTGCAATGGGACTCATCAAAGAGGGTGGCCGATTCGCTGTGCTGACCGACATCCTGGGCGATGAGGATCATCTCGGCGATATGGATTTCAAGGTTGCCGGTACAGAGCAGGGCGTGACCGCACTGCAGATGGACATCAAGATCCAAGGCATCACCAAGGAAATCATGCAGGTTGCTTTGGCCCAGGCCCGGGACGGCCGCATGCATATTCTTGGAAAAATGAAGGCTACTCTGGATCACGCGCGCGAGGAGCTCTCTGAGTTTGCGCCGCGGCTCTACACCATGAAGATCAATCCGGAGCGTATCCGCGATGTGATCGGTAAAGGTGGCGCAACCATTCGCGCCATCACCGAGGAGACCGGCACCACGATTGACATCTCTGAAGACGGTTCGATCACGATTGCAGCTACAACAGCGGATGCCGCACGGGCTGCGCAAAAGCGTATCGAGGAGCTGACTGCCGAGGTCGAGGTGGGCAAGGTCTACGATGGCACGGTGCTGCGTCTGCTGGAGTTCGGCGCGATCGTCTCCATCCTGCCGGGTAAAGATGGACTGCTGCACATTTCGCAGATTGCTAACGAGCGCGTGAATCAGGTTTCCGATTACCTCAAAGAGGGCCAGTCCATTCGGGTCAAGGTCCTCGAGGCTGACGATAAAGGCCGCCTCAGGCTGTCGATGAAGGCCCTGCTGGAGTCGCCAGCAGCAGCGGCAGAGCCGGCGGCAGGCGGAGCGGCCACACCAGCGGCCTGATGATAAACTCTGCTGCAGTGCAGCGATCGCCGTGGGTGGTCGGCAACTGGAAGATGAACGGCGGGCTTTCGGATAACGAGGCCCTGCTGTCAGGGCTGCTCGGCCTGCTTGAGGCCCATGCTGGCCGCCCGGTTGCGCAATGCGCAGTCGCCGTACCCGCCCCCTATCTCTTCCAGAGCATGGTGCGGCTATCCGGCCACTCTGTAGGCTGGGGCAGCCAGGACGTATCAGCCGAGCGCTCGGGTGCGTTTACTGGGGAGTTCTCGGTGGCGATGCTGCAGGATTTTGAGGCCCAGTTTTCGATTGTTGGGCACTCAGAGCGTCGGGCCCGACATGCGGAGACCGACGCAGTGGTTGCTGCAAAGGCTGTGGCATTGGCCGACGCGGGTCTGGTGCCGCTGATCTGCGTGGGTGAGCCGATCCAGGTTCGCGACAGTGGCAAGGCGGTGGAGTCGGTCTGTCAGCAGGTTCAGCAGGTTGCGCAGGCCCTGCAGGCAAAGGCTCTGTTAAGCCAGGCGGTGTTTGCCTATGAGCCCATTTGGGCAATTGGCACGGGCCGCAGTGCCGCGCCCGAGCAGGCCCAAGAGATGCATGCGGCGATTCGGCAGACACTGTCCGAAATTGATGCGCAGGCCGCAGCGCAAATTCGCCTGTTGTATGGCGGCAGTGTGAAAGCGGCTTCGGCAGCGGCCCTGGCGGCTCAGCCGGATGTCGATGGTGCCCTTGTGGGCGGCGCCTCATTGGAGGCGAAAGAATTTTTTGATATCGCGTGTGCGATGTCGGGTCAGTAAAAGGAAACCGCTATGGGATGGTTGATGAATCTGGTGTTAACGCTGCAGGTCTTGTCGGCCATTGGCATCATTGTCTTGGTCTTGCTGCAGCAGGGTAAGGGTGCAGATATGGGCGCAGCCTTCGGGTCGGGCACATCGGGCAGCTTATTTGGCGCCACGGGCTCATCGAATTTTTTAAGCCGAACAACTGCTGTGCTTGCAACTGTATTTTTTATTGCAACCCTTGCGTTGTCGTATCTCGCAACGCAGGCCCGCCAGCCTGCAGGCGCAGGCAGCGTGATGCAAAACACATCCGAGGTGCCGGCAGCACCGCCGGCTGCGCCCGCGCCCGCAGATGCTCCTGCGGCCTCGCAGGTGCCCGGTGCGCCTGCAAATTCGGGAGCCAAAAAGTAGGGTGAAATCAAAAAAGTTGTCGCAGTCAGGTAGACTCAGTTTTAGGGAGCTTTTAAGGCCGACGTGGTGAAATTGGTAGACACGCTGTCTTGAGGGGGCAGTGGCGCAAGCTGTGCGAGTTCGAGTCTCGCCGTCGGCACCAACTATAAAAAGTCCGGGGATTGAGTCGTGAACCTTGAGCAATACCTTCCGGTGATGATGTTTATTCTCGTCGGCATCGCTGTGGGCGTCGGCCCCATGGCTATTGGCAAACTGATCGGCCCCAGTAAGCCTGACAGCGAGAAGCTTTCCCCCTATGAGTGTGGCTTTGAGGCCTTTGAAGATGCCCGGGTGCAGTTTGATGTGCGCTATTACCTGGTGGCAATTTTATTTATTCTTTTTGATCTTGAGATTGCGTTTTTATTTCCGTGGGCAGTGGCCTTAAAAGACATTGGTTTTTTTGGTTTTGCGGCCATGATGCTTTTTCTAGCCATTCTGGTGCTGGGCTTCATCTATGAATGGATGAAGGGCGCCTTAGACTGGGAATAAAAGGAAAGACTCAAAATGACACCAGTAGCCAACCAACCAAAGAAGATGCGATATGGCAATTGATGGCGTCTTAAAGCAGGGTTTTATCACCACCTCTGCTGACCAGATCATTAACTGGACGCGCACGGGGTCGCTGTGGCCAATGACCTTTGGTCTTGCATGCTGCGCTGTTGAGATGATGCATGCCGGTGCCTCACGCTAGGACTTAGAGCGGTTTGGTGTGGTCTTTCGCCCAAGCCCCCGGCAGTC
>JACCEB010384104.1_pt1 | contig 11323 bp, 6 predicted proteins | sample 7454761 | NCBI WGS metagenome assembly JACCEB01 (sample SAMN15323454, study PRJNA562643) | freshwater metagenome | isolation source: river surface water | place: USA:Blue River Watershed | collected 2017-08-18 | reverse complement strand
ATTTTTTGTTTTTTATCTTTTATATAAATAAAATTAAAATTAAAATCAAAAATAATGTATTCAATTGAATGTAAAATAAAATTAATCATTTTATCAGTATGAATTAAATTATCAGATAATATATCAGGTTTTAAAAAGTATAAATTATCAGATTTATATAAGGATATATGTAAATATTTATAGTTATCTTCAAAATATTTAAGAGTATCTTCATTTTTTTCAAATATATTTTTTATAAAATCAGTTAAATCTTTATGATCGAAATTCATATATAAATTATATTATATAATCGACATTAATAAAAAACGAATATATTTTAATTTAATATAAAAATTTATCTTATAATTTTTCTATGTTTATAATATATTAATCAAAATGTATATTGATAAAATAGATGATTTTATTGACAAAGTAATTGATGATTTTTATAATATTTTAGTTTCTGATTCACGTATAATAAAAATTATAAAAGAATTAAATTTTGTAAAATTTCAAAGTGATTTAAATGATATATTTAAAAAATATATTTCTGGATTAAATTTGAGTAGTATAAAGGAAAATGTTTCAAATAATGATATTCTTAATAAGATTATTGAAGTTGTTAAAAAATACATAACTATTTATACATTTTTATTTATTGGATTTTATTTTAAAGGTACTGATACAATTTATTCAAATAATATAATTGAATTTAGTAAAAATCAGCCTGAATTTGGTTTTAAAATAAAAGAATTTTTTAATTCTGAAAGTAATTCAGTTGTTGTTGAATTATATAGTTTTGTTAAAAAAATATTAAACATCATAGACGCAGAATCAAAGCAAAGAAAAGAAACCTTATCTAATCGTCCAGATTATAAAGAAGTTAATAAATTTTTAACAGTATTGGGTGATCAATTTGTAGAAGTTGCTTTTAATATTGAAGATAAAAATTATATTAGAGCCCACAATATTATTAAAACTATTATTCTTTTAAAAATATATAAAGGTAATGAAAAGAAAGATTTATTTAGAATATTAGATTTACTTGAAAATACTGATACAGAATTTACTTTTATTGATATAGTTATTCCTATAAAAGATATAATTGATATTTCTACAATTGAATCACTTCTTTCCAAAAAAGAGATACAAAGTGGAATGGCAAAAGTAATTTGGGAATATATATATGAAAGTGAAATTGATGAAACAAAATTAGGAAAAAATAATGACGAAAAAATTAATGAAATAATAAATTCAAAATTATTTGTTCCAATTGTTGATGATATACTTTTATTTCACAATCAAAATGAACAATATGAAAAAAATGTAGAAGATTCAAAAACAAAAAAAAGAGAAGATACAAGAATAAGATATATTATTGATAAAATAGATATGGCAACAAATCTTAATATACCTGAAAAACATTCAGAAGCAAAAAAATTATATTCACAGCCATTATATAACAGAAAAGCAGTACTTATAAATAATTTTGAAGACACAAAAATAATAAACAAATTTATTAATATTGGTAAATTAAGTTCAGAAAATAGTGAATATTTAAAAGATTTAGAACATATTGTTATTTATCCATACATCAATCTAAGAGATTCTACAAATGGTGTGTTTGTACCACTTACAAAAACAATAGACGCTCTTAGATATATTAATTTTGAAAGTTCAACAGAATTTAAACAAAGACCAAATTCATATATAGAAAATAGAGTTGGTAGCAAAGATAATTTTATAAATATTGTTGGTTTTCTTCTAAGACCTTCTAATTCTATTTATTGTATTAAAAATAAAGATCTAACACAGATAACAGATTCTAAAGAAAAAAATGGATACAAATCATGTTTAAATGTTATTGAAGCACTTGTAAATGGTGAAAATATTGATCGAAATATATATTGGCTTTTTGATCCAGATAATGATAAAATCGAAACTTTAACATATGAACAACAAAATAAATTTACAAGACAAGACCAAATTAAGCACGTAATTGTATCTTTATACGATTCATTAGAAAAATTAACATATGATACAATTTTAAGTGAGATTAAAAAATTAAAAAATCCATATATTGAACAAATAGAAAATGTAATTAATAAATTTTATAATAATATTTTAAAGGTTGAAAAAAAACAATTACTTGAACAAATGGAAAATGAAATTTATAGCAAGTTAATTAAAACTGGCTCAATAAAATATGATGAACTTGATGATATAGTTAATGGTCTTTCAAAGGATTCTATTGAATTGCCAAAAATGAAAAAACATATTTCGAATAAACTTAATAAGATTTCAATAAATTTATCACAATTATCAGAAACAGGTACATATGAAGAAAAAGAAAAAGTAGAAGGTGTTTGTCAACACAATATAACATGGGATAGATTAGGAATGTTAAAAAAGGAAAATCCAAAATTATTTTTAGATGAATTATATATATTTGTACAACAATATGTGATGGAAAATGTAGAACATGATTTTGTATGTAAAAGTTGTGGATTCTTTTTAAACATTAAAAAATATGTAGCCGATGGTTCATTTGACGATAATCATCATTTTATTACATATAGTATGCCTCTTGATACACCATTAGAAGATATTCCAGAATATGAAAAATATAAAGGTTCTATTCGTAATATTGATAAATATATTGAAAAAATTGCATTAATTACAAATATACCATATTTTACAGGTACAAATCCAACAGTTAAATCTCGTAGAAAATTAGTAGTAAGAGATGCAATTGATATTATACTTGCAAATAATATTAAATTAAAAAAAATATTAAAAGAGCGTAATGAATTAGCAAGTAAAATTTATGGAATAAATAGAAGCTTTTCAAATTTATTCGTCTTTGAATTAGAAAACTCTATATTTATCTTCTCAAGTAAGGATTCTGATTTCTATAAACCAATTAAACAAAACAATATTTTAGGTTATATCATTTATTTATTATTATTAGAAATCAATGAATCACAAATATTATATTTTAATAATGATAAAAAAGGATATTGTAATTTTGAAATTTTTGATAAAGTATTTAACACATTATTTGAAGGATTAAAATTTAGAAAAAATAATAAAGGTGATACAATGAATGTTAAAGATTTTCCAGTATTTTGTTATATGCTTTATATGGTATCTTGCTATTGTGTAAAATATAATTTATGGTATTATGATTATAAAGATAAAGTAAATGATAAAGCAACCAGACTTAAATTATTACCAGTTGTTCAAAAAATTATTATTCATACAGTAATTGATATAATTAATAGTTGTATTGAAAATTCAGAAGAAAATGATAAAAAGAATAAGATTTTTGAAATATTAAAGAGTAAATTTTATAAGAAATTAAATTCAACATTTTCGAATAAAGAATTATATAATAGATTAAGAGAACAAAATATGCCATCAACTATTGGAGATAAAAAACAATTTATAATGACAAAAACAGAAGCATTTATTTTAAATGGAAAATATCTTACAGAATATGACCCAATTAATACATGGAGAAAGATTAAATCACATACATTACAAATGGAAATAAAATCAAGACAAATTGAAAAATATGATAGTATTAATAATGTTACAAACTGTGAAAATGGTACATTTCATAATTGGAGTTTTGATGGAAATACATTTAAATGTAAAAATTGTAATGTTAAATCAAATGAAATTAAATATGATGAAAAAGTTACAGATAAAATTCAAAATAAGTTTCATATAGTTGAATTAAAATCTCTTTCAAAGAAATATTGTTATATAGATGGATTTTTTCATGAATATATTGCTGATAAATCTGGACAAAAAGTATGTACAAAATGTAAATCAGCTGAATCTAAAGATTTTACAGATAGTGAATTAGAAAAATTAGATAAGATGTTGATTAAAAATAAAGAAAATTCTATTGAAAAACAATTAGAATTAACAAAAGAAATAAATGAAGAAAATAAAAAATATGAAGAATACATTCAAAAATTAAAATCAAAAGTAAATGAAGAATATAATTTAATAAAAGATAAATATTTTGACGAATTAACAGAATTATTAGAACAGAATATGAATGATGATATAATTAAAACAAATGTATCTATTAAATACAATACATATATATTTGACCATGATTTTCTTGGAGCAAAACTTGATAAAGAAATATTTATAAGTGAAAAAGAAAATAAAATACAATTTAAACCATCCCATCCTTTTTTTAATACAGATGTAATATTCTATAGTGTTTACAAAAATGGTAAAGTTGATGTATTCTATGATTCTATTACAAAAATATTATTAGGTTATAAAGAAGAAAATAAAAATTTTGTGATGAATATTAAATCTGATAAAAAAATTAAAATAGTTTATTCAATTAAAAATAAAATAAGAATATTAGGATATAAATATCAATTCTACACATTAACAGAAGAAGATAAAAATGAAGAAATCTCAAATATTATTCGTGAACGTCATTCATTATTAAATTGTTTAATTTATAGATTTCAAAGATTATTATATAGATGTATAAATAACTATTATATTAAGAAAAAAGTAAGGGATGATGAAATTGTTAATGAAGAAGAAGAATTTTTTAATAATAAATATGAAAATTTAATAGAAAAATATGGAAAGAAACTTACCGAATTAAATACGGTTAGTCAAAAAGGTACTCATTTAGTTTTTAAACATTGGAAAAATTATTCAGATAATATGATACCAGATATTAATAATATTGGAGAGATTGATACTGATAAATTGAATATAATTAATTATGAAAAATTAAATAAATTAGATGATAATGGTAATTTAATATTGTTTTATTTTATAAATGAACTTATAAAATTATATAAATATAATGAAAATAAAGTTATTAGAATGAATTTAACATCTCTTATTATTGATTATATAAACATAAATTATGGTATTTATAATGAAGAAAAAACACAAAATAATAAAGATTATAAGAGATTTCTTTATATTATAAATTCTGATTTATATCTTGATGAAATTAAGGATAAGATTGGTGAAACAGAAGGTATTTATGAAGAATCAGTAGATCCAGATAAGAAAGAATTAACTCAAGAAGAACAAGACGCATTAGATGATGCAAATGAAGAAGATAATGCATTAGATGTTGAAGGTGGAGAATATGATTATGAAGCTGGATACGAAAGAAATTTAGAGAGACCATTTGATGATGGTTTTGTTGAATCTTATAAAGTTAACTTTTTAGATTATGTTTCAAATATAGCATAAATATGAATAAATTTTTACACAACATGCATTGCAATATCGCAACTATTCCTGCAAATATCATTAAATTTATCCAAAATATATTCATCTGTTTTTTGTTCATCATTTTTAAAAATTAATTCATATTTATTTAGTCCACGTAACTCTTTATTTTCTTCTTTATAAATATCATTATATTCATTTAATAAACTCCATAATGTTTCTTTTATATCTGGATCATTTAAAATTTCTCTCCAAAATGCAATAATTACTCTTATATTATTACCCCAAATATTAGCAATATCATTCATTATGTTTTTATTTCTTTTATTTTTAATTTCTATATCATCTGTAAAATATTTTATATTAGGAGATTGAAATTTATCAAACCATTTTGTTTGACCAAATGAATTTACCATATAAATTTGTGCAAATGATTGACAAAATTGATTTGTATGATTTTGTTGATGTAGTCGTTTGTATGAATTCCATTCAATTCCATAGTTATCAATAAATACCCAATGTCCAATACCATTGCCTTCTCCATTTTTGTCTGTTTTTTCAATAAAATATATTGTATTTGGTTCTGGTTTTATTCTTAAATATTCTGGTTCTAACATGATAACTCTTTTTACTTGATCACCTGTGTATTTTTGTATAACATAATTCATTATATTTTCAGAACCTGCTATATCAATTAACCATTGTATTTTTCCACATAAAGTATTTATTTTATCGTCATTGGTAATAGGATCAAATATAGAATTTGTATTGATACATTCTAATAATATATCATTATCTACTTCTTCTACTTCTTCTACTTCTTCTACTTCTTCTACTTCTTCTACTTCTTTTGGCTGTTTCATTCTTTCTCCTATCCTTTTTATTCTAGTTTCTCTACTATTTTCATTTCTTATATTTCTTATTTTTTTACGTTTTTCTTTAGCACCACCTATATATTTTTTTAATTCTAAATATTTTGTTTTATATTTCATATATTTTTCGTAATATATGTCATTCATTTATATATAATAGAAATATTTTATTTTTTTTATATTTTATTTTTTTATCACTAATTATTATATGGCTGAATTATTAAATGTTATAATAATACTTGTTGTAATTGTATTTGCATATATGGTTTTAAATAAAAAAGAAAATATAACAACAAAAAAAAATGATCTGTATAATGATGAAGATTATACTTATTTGGATGATGTGTTCAATAATATTCCATATAAAAAATCAGTTATTAAAACAAAATCTAATGAAATTGAAATTAAACCATATTTTATTGAAATGAGAGTACATAATGATTATAGAGATACTTTAACTGCTTTTAATAATGTTGCTCCAGACCAAAGACCAATTTTTAATCGTTCTGTTTTGCCAGTTAAGCAGATTGATGTTGATCCAATAGAAGTTAAGCCTCTTGTAAAAGCATTTATTAAAAGAGTAAATGATGAAGTAAGATATATGCCAGATACTCAAAATGAAAATTCTGGATGGGATGAATTAGCTCCAGAAAAGAAAAAAAATGGATGGGGAGATTATATGAATGATTTAGGATTACCAGAATCTATCTTTAATGAACCTGCTAAACGTGCAAAGATAAAACTTGTAAAAATCGATCAGGTTCAAAAATTTGCAACAGAACAACAATTAAATTTTATTGTACATATGATTATACAAAAGAAAAACACTTCAGACCAAATGGTTGTGAAAGTATCATATGTAATGGACAATGTTGATTTAAATGCTGAACGTAATTTTAATAAAACAGATTTTAATGTTGATTTTAATGTTAAAATAGAAGAAATCGCTATAATAGGTTTTATGACTGATCATTCATATGGTACTAAAACAGAAAGAAAAGATTTTTATGAATTTGTTAATATTGAAAAAGATAATATAATGAATGACGAAGCAATATTAAAACAATTACAAGAAAAATATAAACAAAGACAAATTGAATCAGATGGATTTAATGTAACAATTTCTCCTAAAGAATTAAATAATATTGCTATGTTTAGACTCTCAAGAAATGCCCAATTAAAACCAATGGATCAATGTTAATTTCTTAATTTATTTTTATTATTTATATTTATATAATGTTTTCTAATCCATTATTTTCTACATTAAAAATATACATTATTGTAATAATAATTTTAATAATTTTTAAACCTGAATTTATATATTCAAGTAAAAGAAATAAATATAAAAAATTTGGAATAAAAAAAAATCAAACTTTATTCACTTTACCCGTTTTATCTGTCATATTACCCATTATTATTTATATTGTGGTATTGTTTGTTTATAAATTTAATCAATCTTATCAGAATCAATCTTATCATAATCAATCTTATCAAACTCAATTTAATCCATCTTATCAAACTCAATTTAATGCAATTCCATTATATCATATTCCAATGTATTTAAATCAAAATCAATCTAATCAGAATCATTCTAATCATAATCAAATAAATCAATTTAATCAGAATCAAATGAATCAATTTAATCAAAATCAATCTAATCAGAATTAAATAAATGAAAATAAAATTTATTCTGCTTTATAAACACTAAGAACTCTAGCAGATGGTTCTTTTACATTACCCCATTTAGGAAGCCAGAATCTTGGAATTACATTACTTTGAAAATCTGAAAATTTTTCATTAAATTTTAATCTGTAATGAAGTGATTCTTTTGTATATGGGGTATTTATCTTCAATTGTGAAGCAACAATAAGATCGGTATCTGTATATTTTGAATCAAAATAATCCAATACAATTTTATACCATGATTTTTTTACAGCAGATACTCCATCAGAAAATGCTTCTTTTGGTCTCCATAATACTTCTGATGGAATGATGCCTTTTCCGTCGAATGCTTTTCGTAATAGATATTTTTCACAACCATTTTTAGGTTTTCTAAGTTCTGGATCAATCGAAAGATACAACTTAATAAATCTGTGATCTCCAAATGGAAGGCGTGCCTCGAGGCCACTTCCACCTACACAACGATCTACACGTTGACCATCAAAGTATATAATTTCTTCTGTTAATTCATAAATTCTCTCAGCAAAATCATCTGTTGTTGGTGCATATTTTGTTTCATTATATCCTCCACATACTTCATCTGCATAATCACCGACAATAACAACCTTACAATTTGTTTGATCCCTAATTTTTTGAGCAGATATCAATTGAGGAACACTTGCTCTGTTTGTTGTGATATCATAAGATTCTATTTGGAATGTGATATCTTCTTCAGCACATTTTATAAATTCTTCTTCGGTACATAGAATATGCATATGGTCTGATTGAATATGTTCTGCAACCATTTTAGCAAATTTTTCATCTGTTCCACCTTCCATTCCAATAGAAATAGTTTTTATCTTATTTTCAAAGCCTTTACTTTTTAAAAGGTGAGCACCAACACAAGCACATAAACTTGAATCAAGTCCACCACTTGTCATAAATGCTACTTCTCTATCAGATACCATTTGATCTTCTATAATTCTATAAAATGTTTCATATAATTTATCACATGCTTCTTTTTCATCAAAAATAGTAATAGGTATACTTCTTAAATCAAATGTATGTTCTTCTTTTTTAAACATATAATTTTCTTTTACAATGTATGTACCATATGTAGAACCTTTTACTTGTTCAGTATGTTTAAAAGGATAATCTTTAAAAGGTATTCCACATAATTGTGAAGTTATGCATAATGAATTTAATTCCGTATGGAATGCGTCATATCCACTGTTAACAAAATATTCCGCTTTATACATTGGTCTCTTTCCACAAAAATCTCTAATATAATGAATTTGTAATTCATTTTGAATGAAATGAAGAATAATAATAGAGAATTCACCACTTACATCGTTTCTAGTGGTAAGAATATCATATAAACCCTTTACTCCAAGCTTTTGATAAAGATGAATAAGAACTTCACAATCAGAATGAGATTTCATAAGTTCCTCTAAATGAAATTCCTTCACCAGATTTTGATATCCATAAATTTCTCCGTTACACATTAAATATATTTCTTCATCATCGGTTGGTTTCAAATAGAATGGCTGATCTCCTAGTGGAGTAAGATCCATAATCGCAAGTCTATGAAATGTCATAAATATTTCATATTCTCCGAATGTAAAGTATTTAGAAATTGACCGATCAGGTCCTCTTTTTTGAATTTCTTTTGAAGCCTCATTTAAATCAGAATGATTAGATTCATTCTTAGGTTGGATATAGAACCATATACCACACATAATATTATTATTATTGGATAAATGATTAAATGTATTCAATTAAAATTTAAATCAATTTTTTTATTATTAAGTAATTAGGAAAAAAAGTAATGAATTTAAAATGAATCTAAAATGAATCAATTTTTTATAAAGTAATAATATTCATAATACTAACTATAAGATTATCAAATTGATTAATTTCACGTCTTCCTTTAATAATACCATATTCAGAGTCTTTACACACTTCTAATATTTTTATTTTTTTATATAACTCTATTTTTTCATCATTTATTATTATTTGTGCTAATTTTTTAATTATTTCTGTCCCAGTAATATTGGTTATCAATAGATTAAATATTATGTTTCTGATGTTATTGATGTTTTTTAAATCACATGATTTAATATATTTATAAAATTGTCTAAATATATAATCTTGTGATGTCAATGGATCCAATAGACTTGTAAGTTGTAATATCTCTAAAAATAATATTCCAATTTTACACAACACATCATCATGTTTATTTTTTTTATCATAAAAATTATATTTTTTCTTTTTATTAATTATATTATTAACTTTATTAAAAAAGTCTGTTATTTTTGTAAAATAGAAGTTATATTTTTGCTCCGAGTATATATTTTTATAATTATTTTTTAATATATTGAATATCTCATTACCAATATTATTTGTGAATTTATTAATATTTTTGAATATGAATATATTTTCATTTTCAGCATTTTCTATTAGATTTGAATATTTTTTGTGGTCAAATTTAATATTGATATCTATGCATAATTTATTTATTTCTTCAAAATTATTTTTTATTTTTTCAATATAATACTGATTCAATTTAAATAATTCTAACATCCATAACACATTTTTTATATTTCCTTTATATATTTGTAATATATATGTGATTTTGTCTAAAGATAATTTAATTGATTCTTTTAAAGATATGTAATAGGAGAAATCAATAATTTCATTTTGTGATGGAGTCTTGATGGTTATACATTTACAACGACTGACAATCGGATTAATTACTTTTGAAATTGAATTTGATATTAATATAAATCTACACCGATCACTATATTTTTCAATTGTTCTTCTTAAAGAGAATTGGACAGATTCTGACATTATATCAAGATTATTTATTACAACTACTTTAAATTTATGTTTGGATTGAATCATATTATATCTATATTTTGCAACATAATTTTCGATAACATCATGAATTAAATAACGATCATGATTATTACCTTTTGGTTCTATAAATATGTGATTATAACTTTGTTTAAATTCTTCTTCTGTCTCATTATTTCCAGAACCAGAACCACTAACAATATATTTTACATTACGAACATTTTTTACAGAATCACCAAATAACATCTCAAGAAATATTCTTACCATTGTTTTTTTACCCGAACCATATGGACCATGAAATAATAAATGTGGTATAGAATCATCCTCTGCCATCACTTCTAGTATTTTATATATTTCTTCGTGGAAGAATATATTGTTTATATTTGTAGGAATATACTTATCAATGAAAAACATATATCTTAATATATATGATTATTATCTTATATAGTATTTTATAATTCAAATTTTTTTATTCAATTAAAATAAAAAAATATGTGTGAATTATGAATGAGTTATGAATTCAAATTTTTTTATTCTATTAAAATAAAATAAAAGATTTAATAATTATACATTAGATGTAATGGGTACTAATCCAGGCACATTCTTTTGATTTGCAATTTGTTGATTCATATCAGCAGCTTTAACTGTTTCTACAACAGGATTTAATTCTATAAGCTCTGAAATCTTTGAATATATTACTGGAAACATATCATCCATATTTT
>JACCEB010251692.1_pt1 | contig 11323 bp, 9 predicted proteins | sample 7454761 | NCBI WGS metagenome assembly JACCEB01 (sample SAMN15323454, study PRJNA562643) | freshwater metagenome | isolation source: river surface water | place: USA:Blue River Watershed | collected 2017-08-18 | reverse complement strand
ATCTATTATGTTTAAATTTTCTTTTAGTTTTATTTCTTTATTTAATAAAAATTCTTTAATATTATTCTTACTTATTTGTTTTTTTATTTTTTCTATCTTCTCTATATAATTTATCTGTTGATGTATTTTTTTATTATGTCTACATTCAATACATTTTTCATTAAATTTATGCATAATCAAAAACTTATTTTCCTCTTCTAATTCATTTAAAAATCTAATACTGCTTTCGTACTCGTTATGTTGTTCTTTTAATTCTAATATTTCTTCATTAAGTTTATCAATATCATCATAATCTGTAAAATTATCTATTATTTTATTGTAATTCAATAATAATTTTTCATTAATATTTTTTTTATCAATTATTTCTTTAATATTTTCTATTTCTGCAATTTCTTTTATTTCAAGTTCTTTACTCCTTATTTTATCTTTTTGTTCGTCTTTTAATATTTGCAAATTATTAATTATTTTTATTATTTTGTTTTCATCATAATTACTAAAAGTTAAATTAAAAATATTTAATTTATCGACTATATCATTTTTAATTTTTTCTATAATATTTTTATTTTTTAAAATTTTATTTGTTGTAGTATCATAATTTATATTTTTATTTTTTAATAATTCTTCTAATTTTTTCTCAGCATAATTCTGATTTATTAAAATATTATTAATTTGTTTTAATTCTTCTTCATTTTTATTAATTTCATTTTTAAGTTCTAAAAATTTTTTGTTCAAATCTTTTTCTGTTTCAATATTAAATAAATTTTTTTTTGCAAATGTTATATCTTTTTTTAAACTATCAATTTTATTATTTATAGTTTCATATATCTCATTATATACATCAATACCAAATATTTTGTACATAATAATTTTTTTTTCATGGTCTGTTTTGTCTATAAAATTTCTACCATTCTGAAGTAATATATTATTATCTGTTAACTCATCATAAGATCCAAAAATATTTTCTATCATTTGCATTGTATCTTTTTTATAAGAATCATTAATGAGTTCTCCGTTTTTATAAACTGTTAAATCTTCTCGAAACTCGCCTTTATTATTTCTTGGAGTTATTGATCTATTTATTTTATACAAATTATCATTTACACTAAAAGATAAACTTGCATTTCCATTTTTTTTTAGTTTATTTAAAACTTTAACACCTTTTGTTCTTCCACATTTTTGATATATTATATATAATAAAATATCAATTATTGATGATTTTCCCCAACCATTTTCTGCAATTATGCCATTTATTTTTGATAGACTATCAAATTCTATTATATTGTCTGAACCATAACAAAATAGATTATCCCATGATATATTGTTTAATTTTATATTTTTCTGTTCTTTTACTTTTAATAAATCCTTCTCTTGAATAATATTTAAAATAATTTTATTTAATTCTTTATATTCTTCTTCTTTTGATGTTATTAATTTAATATATTTTTCAAATGTTTCTATAATATTTGTATCTTCTTCATCACTTAATATTTCTTTTTCGTCTTCATATTTTTTTATTTCTTCGTATGTTATTAACTCCTTAATATTAAATCTCTTTTTTAATTTTTCTTCAATTGATAATATTTTTGTAATATTTTCTTTTCCATATTCTATCTTTGCACGAATATGTTTATAATTAGATAGTTCTATATCTTCTTCTAAAATTAATTCTTTTCCAATTATTTTTGCATTTAAAAAACAATATTCATTATTAATCTCTATGAAATCACCTTTTTTATTTTCTAAATCCCATTTTATTAAACCATGATTTCTTATATTTTCGCCATAATTTTGTTGGATTAATGATGATGGATATGCTATTGTTCTTTCTTTATTTAAAAATTGATGTTTGTGAATATCACCCAATAATGTTAAATCGTATTCTTTAAAATCTTTTGCACAGTATTTACCATTATTATTTGTTATTTCATAACCAATATCTGTTTTACTACCATTTAAAGAACCATGATATAATCCAATATATATTTCATTATCTTTTTTGTTTTTTATTTCAGTAACTTTTTCTGAAAACATAGTTGTTAAACCAAAATTTACACCATTTATATTATAAATTTTATTATCTTTCAAATAATGAATATTGTTATTTAAATTTAACTCATTGATCATTTCTAACATACCTTCAATTGTTGAAGTTTTTTTTATTTCATTTTTATTATTATGCATATTGATATCATGATTACCATCAATTAGTATTATATCACAATATTTACTTAGTTTTGCTACAAAATTTGATCCAAATTTTAATGTATACGAAGTCATACCTGTTTTATCATTAAATAAATCACCACTTATAATAACCATTTTATCATTTCTTTCATCTTCTATAATTTTATATACTTTTTCAAAAACTTTAGTATATTCGTCATATCTATCTATATCATTCGGTATATGAATATCTGCTAAGTGAAATAATATTTTAACATTCTTATCTGAATTGTTAGTTGTTAACATTTATAATTAAATAAATATTTTTAATTATAAATAAATTTAAAAAATTTTATTTTTTATAATATTCGTTTACTAATTTAATATATTTTTTTTTATTATTTTTATCAAGTCCACACCAAAATGAACCAAAATTTGTTCTCATTAATGTTATTTTATCCTCAACATATCTATCATATTTACCATCATAAAAATCTTTTGAAAATTTTGTTTCATCAATATTTAATGCATATTTAATTAAATTATCAAATTGTATAATTTCTTCTTCACTCATACTTTTTATAATTTATTATATTAATATTTTTTTAAATAAATTTTATTTTTATATAAAATGGTTTATAGTATAATCTTTACTCATTTAAAATCAATATCAAATAATTTTACTCATGTTAAAACCAAATTTATATTTATTTTAAATTTTTTATTTCATTTTGTAAATTTGTAATTTCTTTGTATAAATTTAATATTTTATTTTCAATTATGTTTATTTTATTTTTATTAATAATGTTAATATTTTTATAATTTTTTTCTAATAATAATTTATTAATTATAGATTGGTCATCCTCATTCAATATATAATTATTTTTAATATATTTTAAATATCTATAATATGATTTTTTAAATTTAATGTCTTTAATATTTTTAATGTCTTCATATTTTGTTAAATTTTTTAAATTAGTATATATTTTTTCAGAAATATCGTTTTTAGTAGCTTGTCTTCTTTCTGAACCTTTTATTTTAAACTCATTTTTAATATTTTCTACTATTGTATTTTCTAATAAAATATTAATCTTGTCAATAACATCTTTATTTGATATTTTTAATAAATCATTTAAATATTTAATAGTAAATTGTAAAGTACAAGATTCATTATCACATATTTCTTTAATATTTTTGTAGTTTAAAATATTTTTTAAAATATTATGTTTTAATTTATCATTAAATATATCATATTTTGAAATAATACTATCCTTATTTTTTATTCTATTATCATTTTCATATAATAATTTCCTTATACAACCTTTAATTCCTCCTAAGGTTCTTTTATGGTTTAAAGCGATATTATTAATGTCTTCTTCTTTATTTACTTCTTTAATTAAATTTGTTATTTCATCTGATTCCCATTTTTTACCTGAATTTATAGTTGTGTCTGATAAGTTATTTAAATTATTTTTATCTTTTATTATATCTTGAACAATATTAATTTGATTATCAGTAGTATCTTTTAAAGTTGTATAATCTACATGATCTGTCAGTATATAATTATTATTATTCTCTTTTATTTTTCCTCCTTGAATTAATCTAGCTATTGCGCTATTAATTCCACCACTATTTCTTCCATGTTCTTCACAAATTTCTTTTATTGGTTTATTTTTTAATAAGTTATCAATTAATTTTTCATATTCATCATCTGTCCATTGTTTGCCATAATTATTGCCTAATTTTTTTATTTTTGTATTTAACTTATTTATATTATTATAAAACCAATAAAATAAATTAATTGTAGCTATTACATCATAAACAGCGTTATGAGCATTTACCAATTCTGAACCAAATATTTCTTCATAAATTCTAGTTTGACGTGGCATACCAGAACCTTTATATTGTTTTGCTAATTCACCTACACACAATATTTTTTGATTATTTATTAAATCTTTTATTTTATTAATTGTTGATTTGTATCCAACTCTATATAATTCATTCATTAATATATTTACATCAAAATATATATTGTATCCAACAATATAATCAATATCCTTAATAATTTTTTTTATTTTTTTCAATGCTTTTTTTATTCCTATACCTTCCTCATTTGCTTGTTCATTTGTTATTTTATGAATTGCAATTGCATCATCAGGTATCACAAACCCATCTGGCTTAACAATTATACTACTAATATTTTCTTCTGATACCTCATAATCATAATCAAAATCATTAAATTTTATATATCCAATCTGAACTATTCTACTTTTGTCATATTTTTTATTTAATTTATATGATGGATATTTTAATTCTTGAGGTAAATTATTTTCTGTTTTAACTAATCCTGTTGTTTCTAAATCAAAAAATAATACCTTCTTATTTATTAGTTCTGGAAAAATATCTGTATTTGTATAACTCATATACAATTATAAAATAAATATATTATTATATCTATTCAATTTTTTATATAAAAAAGTTTATAGCATAATTCTTATTCATTTGAAAATCCTATCAAATAATTTTATTTATGCTAAACCAAACTAATTTTCTTTTTGTTCAATTGTATTATTCTACTATTTACATTTTTTTCATAGTTTTCAGGATATTCTGATAATTTTTTATCATTGTTTTTTGCAAAATTTACCAATTCTAAATGATATATTTCTAAATAACTTATTGATAAATCTAATTCTTCATTAGTTGCATTAATTGAATTTTGTGATAATAGATCTTTTAAATTACCAATAATTTCATTAGGTCCTCCTTTTGATCTAATTATATAATTTGTAGTCATTCCTTTATTAATATATTTAATATATATTGTGGAAATAATTTTTAAAACTTCCATGATTGTAGCACAATAGAATTCATATTCTCTAATAGAAGGATTACGAGAATTATTTATAGAATAATTTATAGGATTATTCTGTCTATTTATAATGCATTTTTTATAATTCTTAAATTCTTGAATTATGCTTTTGTCTAATATCTTTTTCCTATTTATTTCAAATGTATAATTAAAATTGGGATTACAAGGTTTGATATTATTTAGTTCATCGTCAATATCCTTATATTCTTTATAAATCACAAGTTCATCTTTAAATTCATTAATTTTATTATCAATTTTTTCAATTGTATCTAAATCATCCAAATAAGTCGTATCTTCAATAATTATATCAGAATTTATATTATCACAATCTTTCACAAAATGCCCTGATTGTCCACACTTAAAACATTTATCATTTGTCCCTCTGTTTAACCTATTTAGATGTTCAATAATTGAATCATCTAAATTAACTTGCACATAAGAACCACCCCTCACATTGTTTATACCATATTTATCCATATATATTTTTGTATATTTATCCTCGTCATAATCATCACAATCAGGTATTAAATGATGTAGTTTAATTGGTCTGTGTATTTGAGTCCATGTTGAACCATTAGAATTAAAATGTGATTGAATCCGATGTTCTGGATTAGTTGTTTTACCAACATACCATTTGCTATTTTCAAGTTGTAATACGTATATGTAAACCATTATATTTATTATTATTATGTATAAAAATATAAATTCAATTTTTATATAAAAAGGTTTATAGTATAATAAATAATATATTATTTATTGATATAATTATGTGAAAGTAAATTGTATTATGTTTATTGTGTTTATCGATGTTCCAAAAATATCCCTTATTCTATCTTGAAAACGTTTTGGTATTGTAACTGATGTTAGTTGATTTCGATAAAATGCACCTTTACCAATAGTAATAACAGAATCAGATATTATAACTGATGTTAAACGATTATGAGCAAACGCATAATTACCAATATCTGTTACAGAATTAGGTATTATTATTGTTGTTAATTGATTGTGTACAAATGCCATTTGACCAATAGATAGAACAGAATCAGGTATTACAACTGATGTTAATTGATTTTCAGAAAATGCTCCATTTCCAATAGTAGTGACAGAATTACCTATTGTAACTGACGTTAAACGATTTCTATCGAATGCATTATTACCAATAGTAGTAACAGAATTAGGTATTGTAACTGATGTTAATTGATTATTTTCAAAAGCTCCATTTCCAATAGTAGTTACAGAATTACCAATCATAACTGTTCTTAAATGATTATTTTCAAAAGCTCCATTTCCAATAGTAGTTACAGAATTAGGTATTGTAACTGATGTTAATTGATTATAAGAAAATGCTCCATTTCCTATAGTAGTAACAGAATCTGGAATAGTTATTAATGTTAAACTATTTCTATCGAATGCATTATTACCAATAGTAGTAACAGAATTTGGTATTGTTATCATTGTTATTAAACGATTATTTCTAAATGCATAATTAGGAATAGTAGTAACATTAACTCCGAGTCTCATCAAATAATTTTGATCATCTTGTGAATTATCATTTGGTATTGTACGCATAAAAATATCATTTAACCTTTGGAGATTAATTAATTCTTCTCGTTCTCTAACTGTTATATATTTATTAAACAAATGTAGTATCTTACATTTATTATAATAAATATTACATTTGGTTCTGTTTGTTTCATCTAACACTAAATTACAAATTGCACATTCCATTTCTAAATTTATTTCTGGATCAATATTTATAGGTATTTCAGGAAGAGTGTCCCAATTAATACTATTTAATGTCATCTTGTCAAATCTAGATATTTTCCTAAAAAAATCTTTACAATCTCTAAAGTTTAAAGCATAAGAAGCTATATTACCAGTTGCTTCTAGTGGTAAATCAGTTTCTTGAATTATACCACCTCTTTGTTTATTTTTAAGTTCCAAATATTTATTCTTATATTTTATATATTTTGTTTTATAATCCATTTGATATATATATATTTTATTTATATAATAAATAAATTTTCAATTTTTATATGAAAAGGTTTATAGCATAACATTTAATTATTTGAAAATATAATCAAATAATTTTACTCATGCTAAAGCCAAATTATTTTAATTTGTAAACAATATCTTTTATTTGATACCATGAACTTAGCCATAATTCATCATGATTTGCTAAATAATATTGTTCTGGATTATAATTTTGTATTTGTTTTTTCAAAACTAATTTGTCATCTTGTCTTAATTCATATATTAACACAGATTTATTATCTAAATTAAAAATTTCTATTTGTTCTTCAAAATTTTTTGTTTTAGTACTAATACTCAATTCATTTTTTAATTCTGTAATTAAATCTAGTTTTTGATATTTATTTGTGACGATTAATTTTTCATTAAATATATTGTTTATTGTAATATCATGCTTTGACACAGTATCAATGTATTCAGATTTAAAAATTTGATTATAATAATCATTTGTTTTATCTAATTGTTTAGTTTTTGGAGGAATTCCTGCTGATAAATTTTTACAAAATGGATAAATCTGAGAAATAAAACTATATTTTGGTATAAATGGTGTTATTCTCTGCATTTTAGATTATTATATAATAATTAAATATTTACATATTTTTTTCAATTTTTATATAAAAGTAAATTTGCTCTTAAAAAATATTTTTAACATAAAATTACTCTACAATAAAAACTAATTGTAGAACTTAATTATACAGGATTTAGACTAAACTATTTTTCATATTATGTTTACAAATGTTTCTATTAAATTATTTGGAAATCGCATACATATCCAAACTTCTGTTTGTTTTTTAAATTTTTCGTTATATTCATTTTCATCATATTTTATATGTCTATACATATTGTGCGCATAATAAATATCACTAACAGTACAATTAGTTTTTATAAAATTTAATATTTCATTATTACATATTAATTCAATATAATCTTCATAATTAAAAATAATGTAAGCATTTGTACCATCTGTGTTTTCACAAGATCCTCTCGTAATTAATTTGTCTTTATTTAATTTTGTTATTATTTCAATCATATTTATATCAATTTCTATTTTTTTATTATGAAGACAGATAAATTTAGATGGATGTTTATTTACTAATACTTCATCTTCATATTTATCATCAATTTTGTCATTAAAATTTTTAGTTTCAAGTTTATTCCCCATTTTTTTTTGTTACATAATTAATTATATAACTATTAAAATTCAATTTTTTATAAAAATTGATAAATATATGTGTTGTATAAACCATATTAATATTACGTATTCAGATAATGGAAGAAAAAATAAATTTTATTATAGAAAAATTAAAAACTGATACAAACCAAATAATTAATTCAGAATCATATGTTAATTTTATTACACAAATTAAAGATAAACCAATTGATGAAAAATTTAAAATTATGGCAAAAATTGTTATTCAAGATCAACAATCAGAATATGATTCTTCAATATTATCCAATTGTAAATTACATTTACAATCAAAAGCTTTTTCAGGTATAACTGGTTCAATTACAGAAAAAAATATTAATTTTGTTTATAAGTTGTTATATAAATAAAAATAAAATAGAAATTAAGAATGTAAATGTATTTAATTTTTAGAATCTTTAAGATCATAAACATTATCAAAATTTAGATCAATACATACTTCTATTTAATGAATCGAAAGAAGTATTTTCTGAATAGTTATGTTCTCTTCTTTTTTGTAATTCTAGTAATGATACCATGTTTTATATATATTAGAAAATAATAATTATAGCATATAATTTAACTCTACAATAAAATAAATTGTAGAACTTGTTTATGCAAGATTTAGACTAAATTAATTTCATATTATGTTTACAAATATTTCTAATAAAATATTTGGAAAACGCATACGAATCCAAACTTCTGTTTGTTTTTTAAATTTCAAAAGGTATAAAAGTATATGAAGACATATTATTATATAATCAATTTATGAATTATTTTTTTGACTTTATTTATACCACTTATGTTAACACGATTGTAATACCATTGTCTAGTATAGTTTCAATTAAAAAAAATATATATACAGGATTATTTGAAGTAACAGTTGTTGAACCAATACCACAGCACGATACAATTGATAAATTATTATTTAATAGTTTCGAACCAATATATATTGGAGACAAAGGAAAACAAGGTGTAAAATCCTAAATTATTTTTTTCATAATTATCTACTTGCCTTAAACATGTCTAGTTCCACTTTTTTTAATTCAATTTCCTTATCTTTCATAATAATTTCTTTATCTTTCATTACTTCCTCATGACGATTATTTTCTTTTAACACTTCTAACATATAATCATATTGTTTATTTGTAACAGCTATTACTGTATTTTGTTGGTATTGATTAACTATTTTGTCTATTCTATTTATTTGTCTAGATTTATTGATTAATTCAACCTCAAAGTTTTTTTCCATGTTATCAAAGTAATTAGTTATAAGTTCTTCAGCTTCTTTTTCCAATTTTATTGATTGTTCATTAAATTCTCCTTTATCAACAAAATTCAAATAAGTCTTGTATAATTCTTTATCAAACACATATATTTCTTCCTTTTCTTGTGATCCAATTTTTAAGTCAACAACGAATTCTGGATATTTTCTCTTTAATAATGCATGAAAATTAGTTTCATCCTGAACACTATGTACTAATTTTAATCCAATCAGATAAAACTTACATTTGTATTCTGAACCTAATTTTTTTATTCTATCTAACAAATCACAAGAATAACCCGGCTTACATAATATTCTCCCAAGTCCAAGAGGATCCTCCAATGTTATAATGAAAAAATACATTATATGTCTGTTTAAATATTTATTCCAATTTACTTTTTTGAATTCATTTATTCTTTCTTTTGCAAAATTCACTAACATAATATTATCATATGTTTGTGTATATACATATTCAGTTTCAAAATATTCTATTGGTTTTTTAACTGGTTCTTTTATAACAATTGTATCATTTTTTATAGTAATTTGGCCTTGATTTGTAAGTGTATCTAGAATTTTGGCAATTTCATCTTTAAATTTTCTTGCGAATGAACTATTTGAATGTAATAGTATTTTATAAAATGTTTCTTGATTTACAAATTCTTTCACATAAAATCCACCAACTGTATTATCACGTATATCATAAAGAACAATATCGGTTTTATATTCATCATACTTTTTATTTTTTGCTTTAACATCGTCTAATAAATTAATTATGTGGTTAAAATCAAAATAAGCTTTGTTATCTTCAGTTATATATATTATTATTTTCTTACTCTTGTATTGTATTTTTTTATGTGAGGAGAAATTTCCGAAATTTTTTCCTTTTTCTTCTCCCAAATTTTGTTTAATTTTCTTTATAATATCAACTTTATTTTTTTTACTAAATTTTGTCACAGTATTATTAAATACATATTTATTATTTGTTTTATCATAACTAACATATTCAGCTGGATTTGATTCAGTAAATTTATTGTATCTATCACATTCTCCATCTAGAATATTTTCTAAATTATCATCTTGAATTTCTTTGATTGCTTCCTCGATTAAATCACAGGCTTCATTTGTTGTTAAACCATCTTCTTGTAAATCCTTTGTTAAATTATCTAAGGTGTCTTTTAGTTTTTTTGTAAATTTAGATGCAGAAATAACTTCTTTTAATCCTTCAATTAGTTTTTCATATTTTATCTTGTCTAATTCATCTATTAATTTATTTAACTCATCTTTATTACTTTTTGGAATATATCTGTTAGGAGATAATCCTTTTATTATTTCTTTTATTGTATTCATATTGTATGTTAATATTTATTATATATGTTACAACGTTTTCAATTTTTACACTAATATAGTAGAATATTATTAAGTATATAAGCATACTAATTACCAAAAGCCCAAATGCAAGAACCAAGTTTATCGAAATCATTGTTCGATAGTTTTACTCTTGCATAGACCTCATACTCTCTCTAAAGAGAGCTAGAGGCTGCTTCGCTGTCGTTCAAGACGATCAAGACCATTAAATTATTTATTATTTTATTTATGGTCTTAAACGTCTTAAAAATATTTTTTAATTAAAAATTAATTATTTTTCTTAATTTTTGCAAAGTAAAATTTTTTCGTTTTCTTTTTTACTTTTTTACTATGTCAATTTCAACACACACACAAATAATTAAATTAACTATATTTTTTAAATAAAAAGAAAGAAGAGGAAGAAGTAGAAAGAAAAAAATTGATCAAAAAGTGTAACGTTAAAATT
>JACCEB011244472.1_pt1 | contig 11325 bp, 10 predicted proteins | sample 7454761 | NCBI WGS metagenome assembly JACCEB01 (sample SAMN15323454, study PRJNA562643) | freshwater metagenome | isolation source: river surface water | place: USA:Blue River Watershed | collected 2017-08-18 | reverse complement strand
GATTCGTTTGATCCCTGGCCATTGCGATCCCACTGTCAATTTGTACGATGAACTGATCGTGGTGCATGAGGGCCGAGTCGAGGCCATTTGGCCGATTCTTGCGCGCGGAGCCTTGCGCTGATGGCCGGCCTGGTGCTCTTGGTCGACGCAGTCATGCTGCTGACAGCGCTTGAACTGCTGGGCCTGGGCTGGTGGTATCGACGTTTCGGCCGCGGGGTCCCGCCGCATGAGATTCGGCTCAATCTCTGCTCTGGCCTGGCGCTAATGGGAGCACTGCGTGCATCGCTCTCGGGAGCTGGCAGTCTGTTGATCATGCTGCTGCTCTTGGTGGCTGGATTTTTTCATGCCCTAGACATTCGTAGTCGATGGCGGCGGTAAACTAGTCACCATGGCTGTTGCATTTCCATTTTCCGCAATCGTTGGCCAGGAAGAAATGAAGCTGGCGATGCTGGTGACCACCATTGATCCGACGATTGGCGGTGTATTAGTCTTTGGTGATCGAGGCACAGGAAAGTCGACTGCTGTACGGGCCTTAGCAGCGATTCTCCCAAAAATGAAGGCGGTCGTCGGCTGTCCGTACGCCTGCGACCCCGAGTCTCGTCAGGCCCATTGTGGGTTTTGCGCCGAACGAAAGACCAGCACCACACGCGTGAAAATTCATCAGCTTCCGGTGCCAGTGGTCGATCTGCCGCTTGGTGTGACCGAAGACCGCGTAGTGGGCGCATTAAATCTTGAGCGTGCCCTCGCCGATGGGGTGAAGGACTTTGAGCCCGGACTTCTGGCACGGGCCAATCGGGGCTTTCTTTACATTGACGAAGTGAATCTGCTGGAGGATCACATCGTTGATTTGTTGATTGATGTTGCCGCGAGTGGTGAAAACGTGGTCGAACGCGAGGGTTTAAGCATCCAGCATCCCGCACGTTTTGTGCTGGTGGGCAGTGGTAACCCCGAAGAAGGCGAGCTTCGTCCGCAGCTGCTAGATCGATTTGGACTCTCGGTAGATGTACGAACGCCTGATGATCTCGCCGATCGTATTGAGGTCGTTAAGCGTCGTGATGCATTTGAGCGGGATCCGCAGGCTTTTTTAGCGCTCTGGAAAAAGGAAGACAGCAAAATTCGCCGTAAGATCAGTCAGGGCCGGGAGCAGCTCGCATCGGTCAAAGTTGCCGATGAGATTCTGCGGCAAGCGTCTTCACTGTGTATGAAGCTCGGCACGGATGGCCTGCGCGGGGAGCTCACGTTGATGCGTGCAGCGCGGGCCTTGGCAGCATTGGAATCCGCGAAGACAGTCTCTTCGAGCCATCTGCGTCGCGTCGCGCCAATGGCACTGCGCCATCGGCTGCGCCGAAATCCCCTCGATGACACGGCATCCGGTGTGAGAGTGCAGCGGGCCGTTGATGAGCTCTTTAACGCATAACTCCGCCGCCTACGACGCGGTAATGGCTGCGGCTTTATTTGCGCAGGATCCCGTCGGGCTGGGCGGCATTTGCGTGCGGGCCCACGCCGGTTCGGTTCGCACACGTTTTATCGAATTTGTTCAATCACGCCTGCGGGCGGACCAGCCTTTTCGCAAGCTACCTTTGTCGATTCAAGACGAGCGGCTGCTTGGCGGGCTGGATCTGGTGTCTACACTGCAGTCGGGCCGCCCTGTGCTCGCGCAGGGCCTGTTGGCCGAAATCAACGGCGGTGTTTTATTGGTACCCATGGCAGAGCGCATGAGCCCTGCGCTTGCCGCGCGCGTCGCGCTTGCAATGGATCGTGGTGAGATCGTAATGGCACGAGAGGGACTGGCGGCAACAACACCTGCAGCCTTTGGACTTGTGCTCCTTGATGAGCAGGTTGAAGAGGATGAGTGCGTACCTGCATCGTTATCGGATCGTTTGGCATTTCATATTGATTTACGTGCGGTATCGTTTTCTGATTTAGAGGAAGCAATTAATTTTTTTCAGGAATCGCAAGATGGCGATGCGAGTCCGCCGAACGCGATGCGCCATCCGCCCGTACTGCAGCAATTCAATGATTCGCTGGCCGCCGCATTATGCACAACCGCACTGGCCCTCGGTATTGATTCGCTTCGCGCAGTGATTTTCGCGCATCGTGTTGCGGCTCTCCTCTGCGGCTGGCGGTCGGCGAGTCAGATCAGTCAAGAGGATGCGGCCTTTGCGGCGCGGCTGGTGCTCTCGCCGCGCGCAACCATGCTTGCAGCGCCAGAGGAGCCCGCGTCTGCGCAAGAGTCGCCGCCGGCTGAATCCTCGCAGTCGGATTCAGAGTCGGACCAAATTCCCGAAGATCCACAGCAATTGCAGGCCCTGGATGAGGTGGTGCTGCAGGCGGCCAGGGCCGCGATTCCTGCTGGCCTCTTGGCGCAACTCTTAATGGATCCGAATCGTTTGGGGAGAGGCGGTTCGGGAAAATCTGGTGCCCTGAAAAAAAGTGGACGGCGCGGCCGTCCTATCGGATCTCAGCCAGGCCTGCCACGTTCGGGTGCGCGGCTCAGTCTGATCGACACGCTGCGCGCGGCTGCGCCCTGGCAACGGCTGCGCCGGCGCGACCAAATGCCATCGACATCATCGGGACAAAGTGCCGGACCGTCTGCGCTGCGTATTCGGGCAGAAGATTTTCGCGTCAAACGATTCAAAGAGCGTTCTGAGACGACCACAATTTTTGTGGTGGATGCATCTGGGTCCTCTGCATTGCATCGGCTTGCCGAGGCGAAGGGTGCTGTTGAGCTGTTACTCGCGGATTGTTATGTCCGTCGTGATCAGGTTGCAGTGATTGCGTTTCGACATCAGCAGGCCGAAATCATCCTGCCGCCGACACGTTCACTCGTGCGGGCCAAGCGTAGCCTTTCAGGACTGCCGGGCGGAGGAGGCACGCCGCTTGCAAAAGCCTTGCAGACGAGTCAGTTGCTTGCAGAGAGTGTGAAGCGCCGAGGCGGAACGCCTGTTGTCGTGATGCTGACCGATGGCAAAGCCAATATCAGTCTTGATGGCCAGCCGGGCCGCGAGCAGGCTCGCCTGGATGTTGCTCTTGCTGCTCAGCAGTTTTTGGTTGCAGGGTTTTCGGCGATGGTGATTGATACCTCGCCGCAGCCATCCGAGGCTGCGCAGGCGTTATCCGAGCAGTTACGGGCCCGTTATCTGCCGCTGCCTCATGCTGGAGCCGCAGCGGTTTCTCAGGCCGTTAAGACAATCGTCTGAATGAACCGTGCGACCTCGGCGGGCCGCTCTTCATGTAAGAGATGGCCCCCTGTCCAGGTGGTGACTTCGGCTTTGGGAAACGATGATCGAATCACGTTTTTTAGAGGCACTTCTTTTACCCAGGCATCTTGTGCCCCAAGAAGAAAACTAGTGGGTAGGGAGAGTGCGTGTGATCTCGATAAGAGGCCAGGGAGATCCGCGCCTGCCATAAATTCCATCGCGCCTTGAACATGATTGGGCTGGGTAAAAAGATATCGATAAAGCCGGCGATGGGACTCGGGAATTTTTGATCCAGTAGAGTCCAGCAGCTGATCCACCATGCCGGTATTGGCCGCAAGAAATGCAAGCATTCCGGTCATTGGTGAAGAGGTTGCAATTGGGGCTACCATTGGTCCGAGCATGGTGGTGTAAAGCAGCGGCGGAGGCACCAGTGATGGGTTGAGCCCAACGAGTCGAATCGTCGTAAGCGCCGGAGTCTGTTTTGCGAAACGTAGGGCCCACTCGATGGCAAGTGGCGCGCCCGCCGAATGGCCCACCATCACTAAACTGCCAGCGCACTGGAGATGCCTAAGCAGCTGTTGCAGCGCTTCGGCCATCGCGGGCAGACGCATCATGCGGGCTTGCGCGCCACGGGTAAATCCGTGGCCGGGCAGATCGATGGCAAGCACATCGGCGAAGTCAGTCAGCGGATCGATTAACTCAGACCAGGAGTGGGCTGATGAGCCGGTCCCATGGAGTAGCAGCAGAAGCGGCGCTCCAGTTTTCTTAGCGGGGTGAAACTGGAGGTGCCAGCTCAGGCCGTCCAGGGCCAGCAGCCGGCTTGCCTTGCGGTGCGGCCAGTCAGCGGGCAGCAGCCGATGGGCGGCCTCCGCATCGCCGGCCATGTGTCTATTGCAGTTGACAGTCATAAATGACAATATACCTAGACAAAAGGTGGATGCTCAGGCCAGCCTTGCCTGAAGGGTTCCACATAACCAGTCAAGGGAGATTCCATGGCATCGGTCCACTCCGTCAAGCAGGCACTTGAGCAGGCCTTAAGTTCTGCGGTCGCGCTTTCCGAATCGCCGCATGGCCCTGCACTTTTGGCAAAGGCGACCCATCATGCGGTCTTTCCTGGCGGGGCCCGAATTCGACCGCATCTGGTCTTGGCGGTCGCATCGGCATGTGGCCATGATGACCCTGAGCTGTCGATGGCTGCAGCAGTTGCGCTTGAGCTTTTGCATTGCGCATCACTGGTTCACGATGATTTGCCGTGTTTTGATGATGCCGCCACGCGCCGCGGTCAGCCTTCGGTGCACAAGGCCTATGGAGAGCGGCTCGCAGTGCTCACCGGAGACGGATTAATCGTGCTGGCCTTCCAAGTGTTGGCCAGCGTCAAAGCCCATCATCCACAACGCATCGCTGCCACGATCAGATTAATCGCGCAGGCCACCGGAGCACCGGAGGGCATCGTGGCAGGCCAGGCCTGGGAGTGTGAGCCGAAAGCGAATCTGCGCGACTATCAGCGCGCCAAGACTGGTGCCTTGTTTGCCGCTGCCACGGCGTGTGGAGCGCTGACTGCGGGTGGGCATGCCGAATCCTGGCGGCCGCTGGGCGAGTGGCTCGGTGAGGCCTATCAAGTTGCAGACGACATTCGTGATGTGATTGGTGATCCCGAATCCATGGGTAAACCCACTGGCCAAGATGTTGCTCATGATCGGCAGAGCGCTGCGCGAGAGCTGGGGCTGATGGGCGCCATTCAGAATTTTGATTTGTTGGTGGGAAAAGCCATTCGTGCGATTCCTTCCTGTCCCGGCGCACCCAGCCTGCGGGCATTAGTGCTGGCCGAGTCCGAGCGTTTAGTACCGCGAGAGATTCTGGAGCGCGTCTAGTTGATTCGAGCGTGGCTGGACCTGCGAGATCGACTCCTCGCCAGCGAGGCTTTTCATCGTTTTGCGATTCGTTTTCCACTCACCCGCTGGATTGCGCGCCGGCAGGCAAAGTCCCTCTTCGATCTGGTTGCGGGATTCGTTTATTCCCAGGTCCTGTTTGCGTGTGTTCGGCTGGATCTATTTGCAGTGCTGGCGAAAGGCCCGCTTGGCCTTGAAGATCTTGCCGACCGGCTTGGCCTGAGCACAGATGCCACAGACCGGTTGATGCGCGCCGCTGCATCACTTCATCTTGTGGAGTGTCGTTCTGATCAGCGCTGGGGCCTGGGCATGCACGGTGCAGTCTTGGTGAGCAACACCGCAGTGACTGCATTGATCGAGCACCATGCCACTTTATATGCGGATCTGCGGGATCCGGTTGCCCTGCTGCGAGGAGAGACGGATCCCAATCTTGCGCAGTACTGGCCTTACGCCGACGAGCGGACTGCCTCACCAACGCTGCTGTCCGAGGCGCGCGTCAAAGAGTATTCCGACTTGATGAGCGCATCACAGCCCCTCATTGCGCAAGAAGTGCTCAGTGCCTACGGATTTCGCAGCCATCACTGCCTGCTCGATGTTGGTGGCGGCCAAGGCACCTTTTTGTTGGCGGCAGCCCGTGCGTTTCCTCACCTCCAGTTGATGCTCTTTGATCTGCCGGCAGTCGCAGGACTTGCCGATAAAAATTTCAAGGCAGCGGGCATTGCCGAACGGGCGCATGCCCATGGCGGAAGTTTTTTTGAGAGCCCACTGCCGAGTGGTGCGGATCTCATCACTGTCCTTCGGGTCCTCTATGACCACGATGACCATCGTGCGCTGGCGATTCTCCAGGCGGCCTATCGGGCCTTATCCCCAGGAGGCACGCTGCTGGTCGCTGAGCCCATGTCAGAGACCCCCGGGGCGGAATCTATGGGAAGTGCTTACTTCGGTTTTTATCTTCTGGCGATGGGCAAGGGCAGATCTCGCAGCGCCCAGCGGCTAATGCAACTGATCTCTGAGGCTGGGTTTCGTGATCCACGTCTTCGGGCGACCCGACTGCCGCTTCAGGTCGGCCTGATTGTTGCGAAAAAATAAGGGACAAATCAAACAGATGTTGCGTCGAGCCCACGGGTGCTTGCAGGCCCACCGGCGGATCACTCTAGGGACGGGGTATTGACTTTGACAGCAGGAAGCATACGATCGAGTTGTCAATTAAAATTGACACATTAAAACGTAAGGAAAATTTGACAATGGCCCGCCCCGATTTCGCCAAGCAGTCACAGGCGATCGTGCTTCGACAGCCAATGGACTTGGCACTCAGTCCGGTTGCGCTCTCTCCGCCTGCCGAGGGCGACGTTGTCGTGGACATCCTTTTTAGTGGCATCAGCACCGGCACTGAAAAACTATTGTGGTCGGGCCGCATGCCGATGTTTCCAGGAATGGGCTATCCCTTGATCCCGGGTTATGAGTCTGTCGGAAGGGTGGTGCATGCGATGCCGAAGGCCAAGCACCACGAGGGCGATTTTGTTTTCGTTCCAGGTGCGAAATGCTTTGGTGATATTCGCGGTCTTTTTGGTGGCGCAGCCTCGCGCGTGATCGTCGCCTCAGATCGTGCGTTATCGATCGATGAATCTTTAGGTGAGCGCGGTGTGCTGCTGGCTTTGGCGGCTACGGCGTATCACGTCTATCAGGGTGAACCGGAACAGCAGCCAGATTTGATTGTGGGCCATGGCGTTTTGGGCCGACTGATTGCGCGGCTTGCCGTAGCAGCAGGCCGACGGCCCGTCGTCTGGGAGACCAATGCTGCACGTCGAACCGGCGCTCGGGGCTACACCGTGATTGATCCAGCCGAGGATGATCGCCGCAACTACGCCCGCATTTGTGATGTCAGCGGCGATCCGCAGATTTTAGATTCCTTGGTGTCACGTCTTGCGGCAGGCGGTGAGATCACTCTTGCCGGTTTTTACGAAGACGCACTCTCGTTTACTTTTCCGCCCGCCTTTATGCGCGAGGCGCGCATTCGCATTGCTGCCCAGTGGCAGCCGCAGGATCTTGATGCGGTGAGATCGCTTGCGCAATCCGGAGCCTTATCGCTCGCGGGATTGATTACACACCGTCGATCTCCCCCGGATGCGGAGGCAGCCTATCGCACCGCCTTTACCGATCCCGATTGTCTCAAGATGGTTCTCGATTGGAGCGCGCTTACATGAGTACAACAAAAGAAACCCAGATCATCGCGATCTATGGCAAGGGAGGCATCGGCAAGAGTTTTACGCTTGCCAACCTGTCTTACATGATGGCCCAGCAAGGCAAGAAGGTTCTGCTAATTGGCTGTGATCCCAAAAGCGACACAACATCCCTGCTGTTTGGTGGCAAGGCCACGCCGACCATCATTGAGACATCCTCGAAAAAGAAACTCGCCGGCGAAGAAGTCGCCATTGGTGATGTCTGTTTTAAGCGCGATGGTGTATTCGCCATGGAGCTCGGCGGCCCGGAAGTCGGCCGTGGCTGCGGCGGACGAGGAATCATTCATGGCTTTGAAACCCTGGAAAAACTTGGTTTTCATGACTGGGGTTTTGACTACGTGCTGCTGGATTTCTTAGGCGATGTGGTCTGCGGTGGATTTGGACTGCCGATTGCCCGTGATATGTGCCAGAAGGTCATTGTGGTGGGCAGCAACGATCTTCAGTCGCTGTACGTTGCGAATAATGTCTGCTCCGCCGTCGAGTATTTTCGAAAGCTCGGCGGTAATGTGGGTGTTGCCGGCATGGTCATCAACAAAGACGATGGCACAGGCGAGGCAGCGGCATTTGCGCAGAAGGTCGGCATTCCGGTCTTGGCGGCGATCCCGGCCCATGAAGACATCCGGCGCAAAAGTGCCAGCTATGAAATTGTGGGCAAGCCGGGCGGCACATGGGGCCCCTTATTCGAAACGCTGGGCAACAACGTTGCCGAAGCGCCACCTGTGCGGCCAACACCGCTGAGTCAGGATGAACTCCTAGGGCTTTTTGCATCGGACACTGTCGGCCGCAATGTCGTGCTGCAGCCGGCCACCCTGGCGGACATGATGGGCGCTGATGTGCCGGTCCGTCAGAGTCTTGAAGTCGTCTACGAGACCGTCTGAGCCGATCATGAATAAGCCGATTGATATTCCCATTAAGGTAGTTTCATCGCAGTCCACTGCATCGGCTGCAGTCGGGGGCTGTGGTGCCCCTCAGGAGATGGCGGTCGCAGCCCGGCAAGCGGGAAAGAGCGAGACACTGGATCGTTATGCGACGGATTATCCAAAGGGCCCGCATGATCAGCCCCAGAGCATGTGCCCCGCATTTGGCTCATTACGCGTCGGACTGCGCATGCGCCGTACCGCCACCATTCTTTCGGGCTCGGCCTGTTGTGTCTATGGCCTGACCTTTACATCCCATTTTTATGGCGCACGTCGAAGCGTGGGCTATGTGCCCTTTAATTCCGAAACTTTAGTTACTGGAAAACTTTTTGAAGACATTCGGGATGCGGTCCATGCCCAGGCCAATCCAGAGAAATTTGATGCGATTGTCATCATTAACCTCTGCGTCCCGACGGCAAGTGGCGTACCACTGCAGCTGCTACCTAAAGAAATTAACGGCGTGCGGGTCATCGGCATTGATGTTCCAGGATTTGGGGTGCCCACCCATGCCGAAGCAAAGGATGTGCTGGCCGGCGCTATGCTGCGCTTTGCCCGCGAGGAGGTAATGGCAGGCCCCGTGCCTGCGCCGAAGACCCGTGTCGCAGATCGGCCCACCATCACCTTACTCGGTGAGATGTTCCCCGCCGATCCGGTTGGTATTGGCATGATGCTCGCCCCGATGGGCCTGGCCGCCGGCTCTGTGGTACCAACCCGCGAGTGGCGAGAGCTTTACACCGCACTGGATGGTGCGGCAGTGGCCGCGATTCATCCTTTTTACACTGCAAGCATTCGTGAATTCGAGACTGCTGGCCGTCCGATCGTGGGCTCAGCACCCGTGGGCGTTGAGGGCACCGAGGCCTGGCTGCAGTCGATTGGCCAAGCTGTGAATATTGCGCAGTCGGCAATTGATGCTGCAAAAAATGCAGTGTTGCCGGCGATCCGACAGGCGTTATCAGCTTCGCCGGTGAATGGCCGCATCACGTTAAGCGGATATGAGGGCTCTGAGCTCTTGGTTGCGCGCCTGCTGATTGAATCCGGTGCTGATGTCCGGTATGTCGGCACAGCCTGTCCGCGCACAACTTGGAGCGATACGGATCGGCAATGGCTGGAATCGAAAGGCGTTCGGGTTCAGTACCGCGCATCGCTTGAGCAGGATCTTGAGGCGTTGCACGAATTCAATCCGGACCTCGCAATTGGCACCACGCCAGTGGTTCAGGCCGCCAAGCAGGCCAGCATTCCTGCCCTGTATTTCACCAATTTGATTTCGGCGCGGCCCCTGATGGGCCCGGCCGGTGCGGGTTCATTGGCCCAGGTCATCAATGCGGCCATCGGTAACAAATCACGCTTTGATCAGATGCACGAGTTTTTTGAGTCGGTCGGTGATGGAGATAACGCGGGTGTCTGGGAAGAGGTCCCCAAGGCCCATCCTGAGTTTCGCGAGCTGACACGCCGTCAGCTGGCCAAGCTGCAAAAAGCACGCAAATCAGAGGAGATGGGCTGATGTATGTCATCGACCACGATCGTGCAGGCGGCTACTGGGGCGCGGTCTATGTCTTTACTGCAGTCAAAGGCCTGCAGGTTGTGATTGATGGCCCAGTGGGCTGTGACAACCTGCCGGTGACATCAGTGCTGCACTACACCGATGCACTGCCGCCGCATGAGCTTCCCATTGTTGTCACGGGCCTTGCGGAGGAACAGCTCGGCCGCGAAGGCACCGAGGGAGCGATGAAGCGGGCCCATGCAACGCTGGATCCTGATCTGCCGGCGGTGGTGGTGACCGGATCGATTGCTGAAATGATCGGCGGTGGCGTTACCCCCGAGGGTACGAACATCAAGCGCTTTCTGCCGCGGACCATCGATGAGGACCAATGGCAGTGTGCCGATCGCGCAATGCGTTGGCTGTGGACTGAGTACGGCATGCGCAAAGTGCCCGCCCGCCGCCCACGTAAAGAGGGGGAGAAGCCGCGCGTCAATATTATTGGTCCCGCCTACGGCACATTCAATATGCCCAGCGATTTGGCGGAGATTCGTCGCCTCGTGCAGGGTATTGGAGCCGAGGTCAATCTGGTGTTTCCGTTGGGCAGCCATCTTGCAGATGTTTCTCGATTGGTTGAAGCCGATGTCAACATCTGCATGTATCGTGAATTCGGCCGGCTGCTTTGCGAAGATTTAGACCGGCCTTATTTGCAGGCGCCCATCGGTCTTCACAGCACCACTAAATTTTTAAGAACTCTGGGCGAACTACTTGGCTTGGATCCTGAGCCGTTCATTGCCCAGCAGAAACACACCACCATCAAGCCGATCTGGGATCTCTGGCGATCGGTAACCCAGGATTTTTTTGGCACAGCCAGCTTTGCAATCGTCGCCAATGACACCTACGCCCGGGGTGTGCGCCACTATTTAGAGGAAGAGCTGGGTCTGCCCTGTAATTTCGCAGTCGCACGCAAGCCGGGACAGAAAACCGATAACGAGCTCGTACGCAGTTTATGCAGTAAGAAGCCGCCTTTAGTGATGTTTGGCAGCTACAACGAGCGAATGTATCTGGCTGAGAACGGATCACGGGCTGCCTATATTCCAGCTTCTTTTCCTGGCGCCATCATTCGACGCCATACCGGCACACCCTTTATGGGTTATGCGGGTGCGACGTATGTATTACAAGAATTCTGTAACGCATTATTCGATGCACTTTTTCATATCTTGCCGCTGGGCACCGAAATGGATCGGGTCGATCCCACGCTGGCCCGTTCATCCGAGACGCCTGCGCCAGCATTGCAGTGGATTCCCGAGGCGCAGCTCTTGCTGGCGGAATTCGTCCGCTCAGAGCCTGTGCTGGTTCAGATTTCTGCCGCCAAGCGACTGCGCGATCATGCCGAGACGATTGCCCGACAGGCTGGCGAATTCACGATCACGACCGAGCATGTCCGGCGTGCCCGACACGCAACGAACCAGGGTGCTGCTGCATGACATGCAACTGCGCTTTGCGTTTCGTTCACCCAATGCCGCAACAGTTTGTTGCGCCATCTCCGGCCACGGGGGGTTTTCGTGGTAACGGCCGAAAGGCCAACTTACAGGAGAGATC
>JACCEB010974347.1_pt1 | contig 11326 bp, 14 predicted proteins | sample 7454761 | NCBI WGS metagenome assembly JACCEB01 (sample SAMN15323454, study PRJNA562643) | freshwater metagenome | isolation source: river surface water | place: USA:Blue River Watershed | collected 2017-08-18 | reverse complement strand
GTTACCAGATACAATAAGATTTGTTAAAATAACTAATACCTATTTAATGGATGGGTCTGTTTTATTCAACTCAACCCAAACTCAAATAGAAACTGTTAATTTATCTTGCAATCAAATTCAAGAGTTTCCATCCAATTTACCAGAAAATTTAGTTTCCATTGATTTATCAACAAATGCAATTGGTAAATTACCTGTGACTCGATGTGTCGGTAATAATATATCCCATATAAATTTATCATATAATAATTTAACAGATTTACCGGCTTGGTTATTGGATTTAAACATGGAAACAACATTAACACTGATGCCAAATAAATTTTGGTTTAATGCTTATTCAAATATTAGTTTAAATCGAGAAATTTATGATTACCACATTGAAATTGCAAACAGGTTTTTTAGTCCTGGGTTAGGGGCAAAATTAGTTAGAATTCGAGAGATTGGGAACAACAATGCACAAATAAATGATACCAATTTAAATTTTCCAATTTATGCTCCACCTAATCGCACTTATAATTATGTACAACCAAATAGAAATCATTATACTCCAACAACTAGAACAACAGCAGAACAGGCACAAAATGTTCATAATTCAGATATTCAAGACACATTTTCTAAATCAGTTGAAAAAATCATGGTAAATTCAGCACCATCAATACCTGATTATATTAATAAAATTTACTGGTACTACCTGTTCGATGGATTTAATATTTTTTCTAATTTAGCCTTTATCGCATTAGTTAAATTTAACTGTACAATGACAAGTGTTGTTTCGCGTAATGGTGTAACTTATGGAGAAATATTAGAAAGAATTTGGGCTATAAGCGAAGTACATGAACATAAAAAATCAATTAGAGAGGTTTTACGTGATGAAATTACAGCAGGAACAACTGTGTGTTTTACTGGTAAAGTAACTCGGCTTGTTAACACATTATCAGGTTTTGTTGAAGATGTACAAATTGGTATTAGCGATAATGAACAAATAAATAATGCGGTAATTGCATGTATGCGTAGATGTGATGCAAATCCAGAATTAGATGTGCGAGTTGAAGTTAAAAAAGCATTAGATGAATTAAATGTACCCGAAGAGAGACAAACTATTTGGTTAGATGCGCTGTAATTTAAAAAAAATTGTGAGCAAATGCCATAAAAAATTTATTTTTATAAGCATTGCCATTGATTTTTTTAATAAAAAAAAATTGAAATTTAAATATCAATAGGCCTGAATTATATTAAATTTAATGTCTCAAATTAGTTACCTAACAAATAATTTTACCTTTACCGAACTATCAAAATATGATAGTTCATTTAACTTAGACTTATCAGATGATGAGGAGACAATGGAACAAATATTTTTAGAAAATGAATTGTCCATTGAGGAGGAGATTGAACTTTATGCTGCCAAACCACTTTTCGGAGAAAAAATTCATAATGAACTAAATAACATATGGAACAATTTGCGAAATTGGCCAAAGCACTTTGCAAATAAACCACTTGGATTAGAATTTGCAGACAAAGTTTTTCACATTATTCAAGAAATCAAATCACGAAATGTTAAAACTTCAAAATATTTTTTTGGTTTTGAACTTGACCCAATTATTGAAAATGCATTGCAATCGAATTTTAAATTCAATGGATTTGATTATGGTGAACAAATTTACGATTTGTCTTTTGCATTCAATTTATATTTCCAATTATGTTTACTTGATGAACCCAAATACATTAATAAATACTTTGATTATATTAATCGAATTATTATTCAAGTATTAAGATGTAAAAAAGGTTCGAGATATTCATCAATTGTAAATGAATGGGATGTTAATAAAATTAACAACAAAATCAAAAAATACAAGTTAAAAAGAAAAATAATTAATTGGTTTGGGTTTTCAAATAAGAAAAACTAAACTAGTTTAATGGGATTTTCATCAAAATTTGGTAACACGCTGGGCTATGTTGTGAATAACAAGCCAATTTTATTTATAATTAATTAACAACTGTTTCTTTCCATAAACCTCAACTTCTGCTAGAACATTACCATTGGGTTTCCAAGAGATTTTTAAGTTATTTCCTGACAAAATTTGCCCGTATATGTATTATAAATAAAATAATTGAATAAAAATTTATTTATTGTCTATTTGATAATTTGTTAATGTCGTATATTTTAAAAATCACTCATAATTTGGATTCTATTGATTCCAAGTTTATTGATAATGAAATGAACACTATTGCATTAGCCCATAATGCAGTTTATATTAACTATGACTTGGAAACAGAATACGATGATAAAACAAATAAGGTAGATGTTATTGGTGCTGTGTACGAATGGTCTCTACCTGACAAATCAAGTATTTTTGCATTTCTTGCAGACCTACCTAGCACATATAAACCTAATCAAGTTTTACGAAAAGTTTCCCATCTAGATAAATATGTGGTATTTAGAAAATCTGGACCTCCTGATTTCAAACGATTTAGTCCAGAAGATAAAGAGTTATATGTTGCAATGTTACAAAAATTAAAATCCAAATAGAAAAGAATTATTAAATTTATTTATATCTAATATCTAATTAATATATATATGTTAAGTTCAAATTATAAACATCTTTATGCCAAATATAAAAGTAAGTATTTAAAACTTAAGAAACAACTTGGGGGTTCTCGTGTATTTTATCAACCTTGTGAAATAAATAGATTAACAACAGGATTGTTTATTAATAACGATGTTAAAATTTCTTTACGTTTACTTGAAATTTTACAAGTTACAAATGCACAAGGTCAACAAATAATAGAGGTACCTATTAATTCAAATGGAAGTGCCAGATATTGTCAAGATCCCGCTATATTATTAAAACTTAATGGTATTGGAAATGAAAATAACTATGCAATTAGTGTTTCAAATAATTTTTTAAATACTTTAGACCTTTCATCATTTAATCAAAAAATAGATGTTCCTGCCACATCATCAAATGATTTCGGTGGTAATTTTATTACTTCGCCCGAATCTACACAAACTAATCCATATGGGTCAATATTTTGTTTTAGCGGTATTGGTGAACCATTACTAACTGCATTTGGAACTTGGTGTATGCAAAATCTAGTACAATTACAATGTGATTTTAGAAATCAAGGTGAACGTCATATAGACGAATGCATGTGTTTTATGCCATATGGTCCTGGTTTATACAAAATCTGGATATACCAAATTAGAAACATAACTTTGTCAACAAATGTTCAAAGCATGATGGTCCCATGTACTCAACAACAAAAAATACAGGCTGTAAATAGTTTAGATACATTATCCGCTTCAAGAGCAGATAATGTAGAACCTGTCAATCAAATTAAATCAGGTAATTTCAATAACATACCTCCAAGAATTAAAAACAGAATAGAACCCAGAGAATATGAATGTTTAAAACAAATTTATAATCCAGACCCAAGAATTGCATTTGTTTCTAATTTACAAGGTGTATGGCATCATTTGGAAACACAAAGACAAGAAAATTTAGAAAAAATAGCAAGAAACATATTTTCAAAATCTTATGCAGAAACATCTGATTATTTTGTATCTTTCCCATTAGATTTACAAATAGATTTTTCTCTTGATGGTTCAATTAATTATAAAATTACAAATGTTCCAATATTTAATAGAGTATGGTATGAAACAGCAACTAATGTAAAAGTTTTATTTTCAGTAGGTGATGCTATTGATCCAGATGTTCAAAGAATTTTAACACAAGAACTTCCACATGTTAAAAGTATGGATAATCCTGCAAAACCAATTAGTTATCACTTTATTAATACTAGCCAATATAATGAAGATGGTCGTGTTGGTGGTAATTTACACTGTTTGATAAAATCTGTATTATAACCATGTGTTTTTTTATTTAATTTATTATATGATGTTAAAAAATTATAATCTAAATAGAGCATAATTTATTAACAGTTTTGATACATTTGTGGTATTTTTTCAATATATGTCAAGCACTTAGGACATTTACCTGATTTAGTGTTGTCTTGAATCCAATGTTTGTAACACTCAATAGAAAATTTTCCTTTACATGTACCACATGAATAATAATAGTCATTTGGTTCAAATTGATGAAATAATAATTCACAAATATCTTCAGATTCTACTGGTTGTTTAATTGATTGAGCTTTTTCAGCAGTTTCAATTAATTGTCCAATAATGTCTTGATACAACTCAAAAAATCTTCCTATTTTATCAAGGGGTTTTTTATATGGAGGAATTGGATTGGGTTGGTTTGGTGGATTAGGCTGAGGAATTGGGTCCGGTTGTGCTTGTTCGGCTGGTTGGGCTTGTTGGGCTTGTTCAGCTGGTTCCCCGGGAACTGGCGCTGCTTCAGCTGGTACAGGTTCAAGATGTCCAGCTATATGTTCAATCCGATATTTATCGTAATCTAATTTTTCATAATTTTCATCAATATGCATAAACATATGAGTCAAAGTTAAAGGATGGGTATTAAACCAATTGGTTATTTCGTTTTGATATTCATGTTCCTGTAACAGACCTGGTTGTGCAACCAATTGGTCAAATCTTGGCATAAATTGGGTATTTGCATTTTGTTCCCGGAATATTTTATACAAGTGCATTTGAAATTCATGTGAATTCCCAGGATTACTCACATAACGATGAGTGTCAAAAATAACATATCCAATGGTAATATTAACCGGTTCTGTTAGGTTTAAACATTTAATTTTGTGATTAGGAGTAAATGTGTATGAATTTCCTGGTTGGCCTTGACCAAATTCAAATATTTCTTTGGGTTTGATTTGGTCAAGAGTATAAAATTTCCATTTGGTTGATTTGTATTTGTTAGTGGGATCTTTTTCACAAGAAATAAAATTATATTGGGATGTTTCAGTTATTTTACCATTAGCAATTTCCAAATTTACAATTTCAGGTCCTACTAATTCAACAGGTGATTTTATTACAATGGTTGCAAGATTTGTCCCTGTCCAATTAATATCTAATAAATTTTCCCCATGGGCAAGTTGATAATCAGTTTCAACAAATCTTCGAGTTAAATATTCATGTGAAACACTTCTAAATCTTTGTATTTCTACTTGTGTTTTTGAGCTGACATATCGAACAAGCATTTTTATTGGGCTGGATAACTCAGAAACTCTTTCTACATGAATAACAAATGCCAAATCATTAGAATCTAATAAACCTAAAACAAAAGCTAAATTATCCATTGGTAATTGAATACACGTGTTGTTTTCAGTTTCATCATTAAATGAATTTGTAAATTCAATTGTATCGGGAGTAAAACTAGATACAAGTTTTGTATCTGGTAATAACAGCAGCGTATCCAATTTTTCAATTTGATTTACTGGTTGGAAATTTTCTATTTGTCCTAATGTTTGAGTTTTAACAAATAGTAAACTTATTCGTTTTATCTCACTGGATTTTTCTATCCATATTTTATTTAACACATCCATACTAGCATCTTGATTTAATTTACTAAATACAAACAAATTTTTATTTATCAAGTATTCTTTTCTAGTTAAATGCACATTAAGCGGTCTTTTATAAACTTGTTTCATAAAAGTTATTTCTGGATTTCCATGTATATAAGTTTCCATTCAACAACAACTTATTATGTAAACTAACCAAGTCTTTAAATAAATTGAAAAATTAAACCGATAAGCTAATTTATTAAATTATCAATGGAAAAACAAAAACAAATTGTATCTCTTGGGTCTAATTGTGCTGTATGTTACCATTTGATTAATCTAGGGTTAAGGTCTCAAGCATATCCATTTGATTGGACCAGATTATCATTGGGAAATTTAAATCAGGTTTTGTCAAACCAATTCGCCGGATTTACAGAATTAGAAATTAAAAAATTTTCTCCGGTCCATCCAATAATTACTAATGGAAAGGAAGATCAAAATTCCGGTTCTATTATATTAACAAACAAACTAAATATTCAGTTTGCTCACGAAATTACCAATTCAAACCAACTGGATGTGTTTTCTACCAGTTTATTGAGGAGAATTGAAAGATTTTTATCTCTGAATAATCCCACATTTGTTCGATTGGAAACAGCAAATTTAACCACAAACCAAATGACAGAATATGATAAATTAGTGGAACTACTAGATGAGTTATTTGAAAATTATCAACTGGTTATAATTTCTAAATTAAAACCATCTAATAACAAAATAATTTGGGTAAAATTAGAATCATTTGACTCTAATTGGAAATACCCAAGTCTAAATTGGGAAAATATATTTAACTTATAATTTGTTTTATTAATTGGGAATTTATTTCATCTGTACTAATAAATATCTTAATATAGTTTCCAATAATTTTATAATAATTACTGAGTCCGGTTTTATTTAAGTTTTCTAATATTTTTTGAGTATTTAATTTACTAATATCAATTTGAATTGTTGTAACTAACTCAAACCAATATGGTATTTTCTTTTCTTCAAGTATTTTACTTAATTTATTAGCTTGTGATGCATAGTGTTGTTTTACTTTATTTAAGTAATCAGCGTCTAATGATTTAACTGCTAATTTTTCATAAAATTGGTTAATAGGGTAGTAAAAATAATTTGCAATAATTGTTTGTATTTCCTCGTGACCAATACTATAAGATAAATGCACACCTGCCAGACCATTTGCTTTTGAAAATGTATTGATACCTAACACATAATTCTTATATTGAATACAATCTTCCATTCTAATATTTGATTTCTCACTTTGAAAACCATCATAACAAAAGTCTATTATAACAAGGATATTTTCTGGAACTGATTTTATAAAATTATCAAATGTGTTTTTATTAATAGGTCCAGTTAAATAAATCATTCGAGTTTTACTTGATAAATTATTAAGTATTTGAGTATAATCAGGTATTGCATTAAAATTTGCTATTACTGAATTAACATGAATAATATTTCTTGACTTTGCTATTTGTGTTAAATAACTCATTTGCCAACAAATAATATCAAAAGATTCTGGAACAAAAACAGGAATCATTATTTGTAAAAAATTCATTATTCCATTATGGAATTGTATTTGGTTTGTTTTTACTGAGTGAATTTGGGATAATTTATTAACTAGTAGTCCCGAGTTATTTGAATAAACTGTTAATTCTTTTTGTTCTATATCTGGAATAATAACTGTTTCACCGTTAAATTTATTTTGGGAAATCTTATTAATTAGTAAATTAGACTTTGAATAAGATTCTGATATACCTAGTAGATAACCAGCTGATTTTTCTTTAATTAATTTATTTGAAAAAACACGAGATGCTAATTTATTCCAACTGTTATCGCAAATAAACTCCATAGTTTGAGTATTAATTGGAATGTCCATATTAATGGTACAAAAACCAATTGAATCCATATAATATTTATTTGCTAAATCACTAAACTTTTTTATTAATACACAGGCACCCATGTTTGTTTTATCTTCTATCAAATTAATAATTTTACCTGAAGAATTCGCTTTGTTAGATATTTGTTCTATTAGTATTAATTCTTTCTCAATATTTCCAATATTTAAATTTGCCCAATTGATAAAAATATCAAATGGCTTTTTAGTTTTTTTCCATTCGGAAAAATTTGTAATTAAAAATTTATCTTGGTTAATATATTTAACTAATAAGCTCAAATTTTGATTGTTTATTACAATTATTTTTTTGTCCTTGTATGAATTTTCCATTTTTTCAAAATAATCAGAAGGAGCAATAGTTATAAAAAACATTATAATTCCTAATATTATTATTAATTTATGTAATTTATTCATTAATCAAATAAAGAAATTAAATTAAAAAATTGATTTAACTTGTTATTAAATTTAATTTTTTAGTTATAATGGCAAGCGCAAATCATTTTAATAACTGGGTAAACCATATGTCACCAACTGACTTTATCCAAATGACTGGATTTATTGATGCAACTGTGCAGGGACAAAAACTAGAAAAGTTTTTATGTTTGTGTGGGTCAGGTGGAACAGGAAAAACCACATTGCTTAATGAAATAATTAATTATGTTAATAATGCAGGAACAAATGCTGTTGCATGTAAAGTTTATAAAAAACCAACAGCACAAGAACTAAAAACAAATTTAATTGGTTTTGATGGTTATGATAAATTATCATTTGGATTAATTAAAGAAATTCTTGGTCGCGACCAGATGTTTGTAGGAAAAGAAATAGTTACACCAAGTTCAAATATTGTTATTGTTTCGCTTGGTAAATTTGAAGAACCTGGAATAAATGCACGAGCAATTTATATTAAATTATTTTAACAAGTTTGCTTTAAAAGCAAATTAATAAAATAAATTAGCAAACTATGTGTGTTTACCGCATAGACCTCAAGGTTCGGTTTGTTCTATGTGAACAAACGGAACGAGCATCATTCCAATCCCATATGTCCCAATCGTCATCATAGTAGTCTGAATAACTTCGACAATCAGAGTAATCGGAATAGTTATCTGGCCAGTCATCTTGACATTCCCAGTCGTACGGATAATCCTCATAATCGTCTTGGTCCCATTGGCTGGGAATCTCATTGGTTTGGGTAAAGCACTTGTAGTCGTGTCCTTTAGCCCTAACTGATTTTGCTTGCGAATGAGAGCGCAGTTTGTCAGTTGTAGCCTTGTAAACATCCCAAGAAGACACCCAAGTTTCAGAACCAAGGTTGTTCTTTGACTTGTATTTCATGATCCTCTTGACTCCGGATGCTTTTTTGTGTTTGTCCATTTTCTTTCCCTTGCGAGAATGGCTATGGTCAAGGTAGTCAGCGTGGTAGATATTATCGTAATTGTTAGTAGTATCTGACATTAGAAATTAAATTAAATGGGCTTTAAGGAAGTTATTTTTTCAATTTTTTGTTACCAATTATATTTGTAGTCGAAAATGTCATAAACACTCCAATCTTTTTTCTTGTTATGCTCATACCACATTTCATAATCAAGATAATGCGAATAGTAATTCCAATAGTCTTCTTCCCAATACCAATTGGTATCCCAAAAACCCTGTCCATAATTATTATATGGAATTTCATTACAATGAGAGAAAAACTTGTAGTCATAGCCTTTGGCTCTAATTGATTTTGCTTGTGCATGCTTTCTTTTTTTATTAGCAACTGCTTTATAAACATCCCATGAAGATATCCACGTTTCAGACCCAAGATTATTTTTGGTTTTGAATTGGATAATTTTTTTCACCTGAAAATGTTTTTTATGTTTATTCATTTTTTTTCTTTGATGGGAACATCCAAGGTAGTCAGCGTGGTAGATATTATCTGAATAATTAGTATTATCGAACATTGTAAGATTAATTATCATGTATATAAATTAATTTTTCAATTTTTTCAATTTAAAATAAAAGATTACCAATAGTATTTACAATAAAAATAATCTTCATAATTATCATATCTATTATTTCCATCATATCTATTATTTCCATCATACCAATCATCATCGTCCCAATAACCATAATAATGATAATCATCATATTCATTTTCATTAAAATCTCCAGATTCTTCTATATCAGGTCCAAACCCACTTGCATTATTTAGAATTTTCCATTTTCTATCAGCATTTAATACTTTGCTTTTGTTTTTTAATTTTCTTTTTTTGTCCGTGCATATTTTGTAAACATCATGTGGTGTTATTTTAATATATCCAATATGATTTTTTACTTTATTAATAATTTTTTTATTTTCAATTGGCTTTTTAGATTTAGAATTTGATTTAGCTACAGTTTTATTTTCAAAAATATCCATCAAGTCTAATTGTGCTGCCATTAAAAGTAAATTTATTATTTGTTTAAATCAAATTTTTTCAACTTTTTCTCCTGCAAAGCAAGCAATTTTTTTTTGACTTATAAAAAAGTTGATTAAAAGAGTTTTTGTTTACCAGACTTTTAAAGTTACAAATGATTCGCACAAAACAAATTTTAAAATTAGTCAAACCAATTAAACAAATCCAATCGCGTGGATTTTCTGGAAAAGACCATACCAGTTCAAATGTTTTCACATCTGTTGGTATGAAAACAACTGAATGGGGTCATAATGTTAAATATTTAAATTCAATCGAACTGACAATTAATAACCCTAATACTCAATATTGGTGGGAATCTTCTAGAATATACGAAGCTAACTTATACATTAAAAAAGATGATATCAGATTAACAAAAACTTTCAAGTCAAATGATTTTGTACAATTAACTAATGATATTAATAAATTCATGCAAAATGAAATTAAAATATAAAATAAAATCTTAAGCTGTTTATAATGTGTACAAATAAATATTGTGACCAATATATTTGGATTGTAAATAAACTAATTAATGACAATATTCAAAATAATGTTTTAAAATTAAATGTACAAAAAGCGTTTGAAATAATTTTTAACCTAAATTTAATAAAATACTTTGATTTATATATACCAGTTGTAAATACTGGATACTTGTACTCAAGTGATAAATACATTATTCAAATAATGGTTGAAATTGACAAACAAACTAATTACAAATTTTCAAGCCACAAAATTGGTTGTGTTCTTAAAGCTTTAAAAGAAATTATGGAAAAAGTTAGTTAATTATCTTGCATAATAATCAAACTCATATTCATTATAAATTGATTGTAAAGTTTCAAAAAACTTTTTTGTTCCATCAAATTGTTCCCAATAATGACAATTAATAAATTTTTCATTTGAGTTAGGATTAATTGAGTAATCCGGAGAAAAACAATCCGCATAGGCTTGTTGTTTAATTAAACTACCAACAAGTCTTTGAGGTTTTACTTTTTTGTAGATTTTTAAATTAGTTCTATAATTGAAGTAACGGTAATCGTAATTATTAGTAGTGTCAACATGGTAAGACATTAAGATATCTAAATTACTATTACAAGTTTATTTTTCAATTTTTTAAAAAATTGATTTATTTTGTATTTGGGTATTATTTATTTTGATAATGGAAGTAGAAAATACATTTCGTTACAAATGGTATTTGAATTTAGAAAATGTTAATAACTTGTTTAAACAAGATGAATTTTCACATGAGAATTTTAAAGAAATATTAACACAATACATCACTTTAACTGAAAAAGCATTAGATGAAATAAAAAATCTTGAAAATGTTAATAAAGATTTGGAAGCATCAAATTGGGGTTTAGATTGTGCAAAATTATTTATGACAAGATTAGTAGAGTATGGACAACCTCATTTGTCAAATGAAAATATTATTGAAATGCTTAATGATATTAAAAACTCCAAGCAATAACTTTAACATATTCTTTTATTATAGTGTAAAATATTGAAAAATATATAATTTGACTCACTCATCCTT
>JACCEB011794927.1_pt1 | contig 11327 bp, 6 predicted proteins | sample 7454761 | NCBI WGS metagenome assembly JACCEB01 (sample SAMN15323454, study PRJNA562643) | freshwater metagenome | isolation source: river surface water | place: USA:Blue River Watershed | collected 2017-08-18 | reverse complement strand
GCGGTGCCATCCTCATGCCATACAGGTGGCTTGAGCGCATCGAGCAAATCGATGGTTGCCAAATCAAAGGGGTTGTGAGGTGCGATCCAACCCGCGCCAAAAGCAGCGATCAGCATGACCAGCAAAATAATTGTGGCAATAATCGCGACTGGCGTGTGACGCCATGACCACGCAAGATCACCGTCCCAGAATTTCGAGAATGAGGCGCGCATCAATGTCCCCCTCCCGATTTGCCAAGACCTACACGTAATCTTGGATCAACGGCGAAATACAACAAATCAACGATCAGATTAATCACCACAAAAATAAATGAGATCAGACATAGGTAGGCGGCCATCACCGGGATATCGGCGAACTGAACGGCCTGGATAAACAACAACCCCATACCCGGCCACTGAAACACCGTTTCCGTCACAATGGCAAAAGCGATGATGCCGCCGAGCTGCAAGCCCATGATCGTAATCACAGGCACAAGTGTATTTTTGAGCGCATGACCAAAATGAATCGCTCGCTTGGTCAGACCTCGGGCGCGCGCGAACTTGATGTAATCGGCGCGCAACACCTCCAGCATCTCTGAGCGCACCAGGCGCAAGACGAGGGCAACCTGAAAAAGCGAGAGTGTGATGGCCGGCAAAATGAGATGTTTCCACCCGCTCGCCGTCAACAAGCCCGTCGTCCACCAGCCCAGACGGACCGTTTCACCCCGACCGTAACTCGGTAGCCAGCCAAGCTGGACAGAGAACACCAGAATCAACAAGATGCCGATGAGAAATGTCGGTAAAGAAACGCCGAGTAATGAAAACGCCAGAAAAGCTTGCGATAACTTGCCGTTTCGCTTGAGCGCCGTGTAGACACCCAGTGGGACGCCGACGACCAAAGCAATCAACGCAGCAGCGATGGACAGCTCTAGTGTGGCCGGTAGTCGATCGCTCAAGAGTACGGAGACCTTTTGCCCTTGGCGCAGTGACAAACCAAAATCACCCTGCACGGCATTAGCGAGAAAGTGATAGAACTGCACGATGATCGGATCGTTCAGCCCGAGATCCTGGCGCAATTGCTCACGCTCTGCGGGCGTACCCTCTTGACCCAGCATGATCATGACAGGGTCGCCGACATACTGAAACAGGATAAAAGCCAGCAGCGCAACGGTCAACATCACGCCTACGGCCTGAAGCAACCGTCGAATAATAAAAGCGAACATGCAATCTCACAAAGATGCGAGCCTCTGCTCAGATGCTCAGAGGCTCGCTTTAAAAACATCGATTAATCGATGCGTATCCACTCAATCACGGGACGATTGTCCGGACGGTGGATCATCTTGACGTTTTTCTTCATGGCCCATGGAATGATCTGATCATGCAGAGGAATCGCGCCAAACTCCTTGGCATGAATGCTCAGGGCTTCCTGAATCATGGCAGTGCGCTTGGCATCATCGGTTTCTGTCTTGATCGCATCGATCAGGGCATCAACCTTGGGGTTGGAGTAACCGCCATAATTGAACGCGCCACTTGCGCCGGTACCCTTTGTACGAATCAGGGACTCAAGCGTGTAGTACGCATCAAAGGTTGGAACGCCCCAGCCAAAGAGATAAATGCTGGTGTCGCCATTGGCCAGCTTCGGGAAGAATGTCGCGCGCGGCATCGCATTGAGCTTGGTTTTCACGCCAATCTTGGCCCACATTGCCACAACAGCCTGACAAATCGCTTCGTCGTTGATGTAGCGGTTGTTCGGGCAGTCGATTGTGAACTCGAGATTGTTGTCGTAACCCGCTTCTTTGAGCAACTCGCGAGCCTTGACGGGGTCATAGGGAACCCGCTTGCCCAGTGCCTCTGAATATCCATTCACCTGAGGGGAAATCATGGCGCCTGTTGGCAAAGACATGCCACGCATCACAGACTTTTTGATCGCCTCGATGTCGATTGCGCGATAGAGCGCCTCACGCACGCGCACATCGGCGAGAGGATTTTTACCTTTGATGTTGCTGTACTTCAGCTCAGGACTTTTAACATCCATCGCAATGAAAATCGTACGGTACTCATTGCCGTCCAGTACGTTGACCTGTTTGCGCAAACGGTCCAGATCCTGTGCAGGCGGGTCGAGCACAAAATCTACTTCGCCAGAGAGCAACGCGGCAGTACGTGTCGCGTTTTGCTTGATCGGTGTGTAGACAATTTCAGTCACGTTGCCGGTTTTGGTGGGCTTGCCCCACCAGTCTGGATTTTCGACATATACCGTTTTAATGTCGACTTCGCGTGACTTGAGTTTATAAGGGCCTGTTCCCATCGCATTGCGGGCCGAGAAGCTCTCTTCTTTCTTGTTGAAATCCTGGGGCAATGCGGCGTTGTTCTTTTCCGCCCAGGCTTTGCTCATAATGCCGAGTGAGGGCAACTGACGCAGCAAGACAGGGTTAGGACCGGCTGTAATGACATCAACAGTCAGAGGATCAACGGCGACCACATCACTGATGCCCGCTACGTATGACTTGAACTGCGAAGAAGGCGCCATGGCGCGCTTAAGCGAAAACACCACGTCATCCGCTGTGAAAGGCGTGCCATCCTGAAACTTGACATTCGGACGCAACTTGAAACGCATCGTGGTGGGATTAATACGCTCCCACGAGGTTGCCAGCGAGGGGACAACTTCGTACTTTTCGTTGTATTTGACAAGAGGGTCATACACCCACAAGTTGGCCGCAATGTTCAAGCCTTCGTTTTGTGAATGAGGATCCAGTGTCAGGATATCGCCCTGACTGGTCCATTTGAATGTTTTGGCAAAACCCAAACCGGGCAACAGCATTGCCGCTGAGAGCGCGGCAGCAATAAAGGTACGGCGCATGGCACGCTCCTGAAATAGTGAAATAACTTGGTCATATTGCCCCACTCGCGATGCGTGCGTCAACCATAAGCTTATTCAAGCTTTCGTCAAACTTACAACATCGTCGAATAGGGTCTTGAAGGCATACTTAAACTGTTGCGACTGCCGTGGCGGGTGAGCCCACGGCGCCGGGTAAACGCAGTGGGGGCGCGGTCAGCAAGAAGCGATTACGACCATTTTTACGCAACCATTGCGCCAGCGGTGTCAGATAAAACATCTCACCCAGGTGAACACCCAGCTTGAACAAGCAATGCTCGTGCAAGGGCAGTGTCGCGCAACAACCAATGTGGCTGGTCGCTGGGTAAGTTTCCACCGCATAGTTGTCCGCCATCAACACGACCAGCTGGCTGTCGGTAATCCACTTGAGAAGCTTTTGATCTCGACCGTCGAGCGCCGCGCAGCTGTTTTCAAGCGTATGCAGATCTGGGTTGCCCTTCATGTCCATCAGCAGCTGTGCGAAACCCGTGTGCAGACACACCATGTCACCCGGTTCAACGACGACTTTGTCCTGTTCCATCACCCGCATCAGTGTGTCGTAACCGATGATTTCACGCTTGTTACCAAAGTGCGCATGGAAATCAATCATGACGCCTCGACCTTGCACGCAAGACTCGGCCATGTTTTGGATTCCAAGGGCCATGGCATTGGAAGTGGATTTGTTTTCACCCGGTCCCGGTACGCCAGCATCTTTGCCATCGGTAGGTCCGATGATGTGCTCTCCTGCACGATAGCCGTTGTAATACACCGACTCTGGAATTCCGTCGCCATTGGCATCAAATCTTGAGCCCACGTGGGCCAGACTGTCCCATTGAGTGGAGTACTGAAGATGCATCACGACCAGATCATCGCTGATCACGTCGGTTTGCTGGTCGTTGTCACGAAACAGACCGTAGTTCATGTTGGGGCGATCGCCACGCAAGGTGGGACGGATAACAGGTGGAAATCGCCGTGGATTCAACAAGTTACCGCCTGGTAGGTCAAGTGGCAGGCTGAGGCAGAAAGGCTGAAACTCTTTAACCTCGGCAATACCTTGCTTCAGTTTTTCAGGAGTCAGCAAATTAATCCGACCGCGTTGGTCGTCCTCACCAAAATCACCCCAGGTCGATCCCTCTGGACGGTTGACCCAACGTTTATTCCCACTCATATTTGTTCTCCTGATGTGATTGGTGCATTCAATGATTTCAATCATAAACGAGTGCGACGGACGCCTCGGTGCAAAGGGAGTATCTGAAAAAGTAAAAGGGCCGCAAACCTAATGGTTTGCAGCCCAGTACTTGATTCAACTACTTTGATTCAAGCGCTCAGAGTAAGCGGTCAGAATGCCAAAAACTCAGGCTTTCTTGACTTTTTCCAGCATTTTGAACACGCCTTTTGGAGCGTTGACGAACAGGCGCTTAAAGGCCTTGCCCAAGCAACGTCGCTCAAGTGTGTTGCGACGCGTACGTTTTGTTTCTGAAGCCATAGCAATTCTCCGGTAACGAACCTCGTATATTACCCTATATCCGGCCAGAGTATTCGTCTGGTTTTCCATGTTGCCTGCGGGCCGCCGCTCTATGATTACGGTATGAACCCAACCATTCGCATCACTGGCGCACGCCAGAACAATCTTAAAAACCTCGATTTGACCCTGAATACGGGCGAATTGACCGTGATCACGGGTGTCAGCGGCTCAGGCAAGAGCTCTCTGGCGTTTGACACTCTTTATGCCGAAGGCCAGCGACGCTATGTCGAAACCTTCTCGCCCTATGCGCGGCAATTTCTGGACCGGATGGATAAGCCTGTTGTCGATCGCATAGAGGGCATTTTGCCCGCGATCGCCATCGACCAGACCAATCCCGTGCGCAGCTCTCGCAGCACAGTCGGCACGATGACCGAGCTGAACGACCATCTCAAGCTGCTGTTCGCGCGAGGCGCTCAGCTCATGTGCCGCGGCTGCGGTCAGGCCGTCTGCCGAGACAGTACTTCTTCTATTTTTTCTGCCGTGAAAGAGCGCGCTGAAAAAGCGGGAGATCCGCGACTAGTCGTGACTTTCCCCGTGCAAGTACCGCTGAACTTTACCGAGGAAGAGGTACGCGGCTTTTTGGAGCAGCAGGGTTATACGCGTGTCCACGCTGATGAAAGCCCGCTTCAGTCCGGAACCTCGGACACAGCGTCCCCTGCGCCTGCTGCCAAAGCCTCTAAAAAGAAATCAGCGACCCTATCACCACTGTTACGGACCTTGCGCGTGGTGCAGGATCGCTTTCGTTTTTCCAGCGCGGAGCCCTCTCGCGTCATGGAGGCGTTCGATATCGCCCTCAAAATGGGCAACGGCCTGATCTCTGTGCATGCTGTCGATCAGGATGGAACGGATACGGCTGTCTGGAAATTTAGCGACAAGCTGCACTGCGCGGATTGCAACATCAGCTACAGCGACGCTCTGCCCAGCACGTTTTCTTTTAACTCGCCCCTGGGCGCTTGTGAGGCGTGTCGAGGTTTTGGTCGGGTCATCGGCATCGACTTTGGCTTGGTGATCCCTGACGAGAATAAAACCCTCGAAGGCGGTGCGATCAAACCCTGGCAAACACCAAGCTATAAAGAATGTCAGGTTGAAATGGAAAAGTACGCCAAGCGTGCCAACGTTTCGATCAATACACCTTGGAAATACCTGCCCCCCGAACATCAAGAGTGGGTGCTGCATGGTGACCCGCTCTGGAAAGGCGGCAATCAGGCCTGGAAAACTCAGTGGTACGGCGTACAGCGCTTTTTTGACTGGCTTGAAACCAAGTCATACAAAATGCACGTGCGGGTCTTGCTCTCCAAATACCGCAGCTACACCCCCTGCCCGACCTGCAAAGGCGCGCGCCTCAAGCCAGATGCCTTACTCTGGCGTATTCAAGGCAAGTCAGTGCAAGATTTGATGCTGACCCCGATTGTTCAGTTACGAGCCTTCGCCGATCAATTGACTTTTCCGGGCGCGATGGATGCGGCCATGGATCTGGTGCTGACCGAAGTGCGGGCGCGTCTGAAGTTTCTGTGTGACGTGGGGCTGGGCTACCTGACACTTGATCGGCAGAGTCGAACGCTTTCCGGAGGCGAGGTCCAACGCATCAATTTAACAACGGCTCTGGGCACCTCTTTGGTCAACACGCTGTTTGTCTTGGATGAGCCCTCTATTGGTTTGCACCCGCGCGATATTCACCGAGTAGTCGAAGTCATGCATCGACTGCGGGACGCAGGCAACACCTTGGTGGTGGTTGAACATGACCCTCAGGTGATGATCGCCGCCGACCGTGTCATCGACGTGGGACCGGGTCCAGGCGAGCGCGGTGGTCAAATTGTGTTTGACGGGACACCCACCGCACTGAAAGACGCGACGACATTGACGGGTCAGTACATGGGCGGTCGCCTCAAAGTCGAAGCGCCGCGCCCGATGCCTGTCGCGGACAATACGCCACGACTGATCCTCGAGGGTGTCACCGCGAACAACCTGAAAAATGTCTCGATCGAAATTCCTTTGGGTCGTCTCGTATGCGTCACGGGTGTTTCTGGCTCGGGCAAATCCACTCTCATTCAAGACGTCCTGTATCCGGGTCTGCTCAAAATCATGGGCAAGCCCACCGAAGCGCCCGGCGCCTTCGATCGCATTCTGGGCGCCGAACAACTTGCCGATGTCGTCATGGTCGATCAGGCGCAAATCGGCAAGACCGCACGCTCCAACCCTGCGAGCTACGTGGGTGCGTTTGATCCAATCCGTAAACTCTTTGCGCAGGCACCGGTGGCGCGCGAGCGCGGCTACACGGCAGGCACCTTTAGTTTCAACAGCGGTGATGGCCGCTGCCCCACGTGTGGCGGCACAGGCTTTGAGCACGTCGAGATGCAGTTTTTGTCGGACGTCTACATTCGCTGCCCGGATTGCGATGGCAAACGTTTCCGCCCCGAAGTGCGAGAAGTTCAAATTGAGCACTTGGGACGACGTGCCTCGATTGATGCCGTGCTCGACATGACCGTGTCAGAGGCTCTGGAATTTTTCAAAGGCTTGCGCGATGTGCAGCTGGGACTCGCACCGCTGGCCGATGTCGGTCTGGAGTACGTCAAGCTGGGTCAACCGGTCCCGACGCTCTCGGGGGGTGAGGCCCAGCGCCTGAAGCTGGCGGGTCACCTCGCAGAAGCCGCCCGCAGCGGGATTTCCACAGCCAAGGTCGCTAAGAAAGGCAGTCTGTTTTTATTCGACGAACCCACAACAGGCTTGCACTTTGACGATGTCGCCCGCCTGATGCGCGCGTTTCGCAAGCTGCTGGGGGCGGGGCACACTCTGCTCATCATCGAACACAACCTCGATGTGATTCGCGCAGCCGATTGGGTCCTCGACTTGGGTCCTGAAGGCGGCGATGGCGGCGGCGAGCTCGTGGCGGTCGGCAGTCCGGAAACCGTGATGGCGAATCCACGCTCTCATACTGGCGCGGCGCTGCGTGAGTATGCCGTCGCCATGACCCCCGACGCCATCAGTGTCAGCACCCCGGGCGAGCAAGCTTCAGAAGGTGGGGGCCGTCCGTTGCAAAGTGTCCTCAAGGAAAGACGTCGTGCGCACAGCATCGATATTTTGCATGCGCGGGAACATAACCTCAAAAACATCAGTGTCAGCATCCCGCACGATAAATTCACTGTCATCACAGGCGTCTCGGGTTCAGGCAAGTCCACGCTCGCTTTTGACATCTTGTTCAACGAAGGCCAGCGTCGTTATCTCGAGTCGCTCAACGCTTATGCCCGCGCGATCGTGCAGCCCGCAGGCAAACCCGATGTCGATGCGATTTTCGGCATTCCACCCACCGTGGCCATCGAACAGCGCACGAGCCGGGGCGGTCGCAAATCGACAGTTGCGACCATGACCGAGATTCACCATTTCTTGCGACTGATGTACATGAAGCTTGGCACACAGATGTGTCCGACATGTCAGGTCAGCGTCGAACCGCAGAGTGCGGATCAGATTGTCGCGCGCATCATGCGAGACCACAAAGGCGAGCGCATCGGTCTGATGGCGCCTCTGGTCACCGCCAGAAAGGGCTTTTATACCGATCTAGCCAAATGGGCCTCAGGCAAAGGCTTTACCCACCTGCGTGTGGACAACGCGTTTATCGGGACGGCCAAATGGCCGCGCCTGGATCGTTTCAAAGAGCACACGATCGAGTTGCCAGTCGCCGATCTGGTGGTCAACACCAAAGATGAAGCGCCTTTGAGAGAAGCGGTCCGCAGTGCGCTCGAATATGGGCAAGGCGTGATGAGTGTTCTCTGGCCGTTGGGCAAACTCGAAAGCGATATGTCTGCGCCACTTGAACAAACGCACTTCTCCGTCAAGCGCGCCTGCCCCAGCTGCGGCACCAGTTTTCCCGAACCTGATCCAAGGATGTTTTCGTACAACTCCAAACACGGCTGGTGTCAGAGTTGCTATGGAACAGGTTTGCAACTGCAAGGCTTCGATGGCGAACAGACGGGCGAAGAAGCCGCCTGGAACGCGTCCTACGACGGTGAGACACAGACCTGTACGAGCTGCCATGGCGCGCGCCTGAACCCGATTGCGCGAGCGGTGTTATGGCGCGACAAGTCAATCGCCGAACTCGCCTCGCTACCTGTATCGGATGCACATACGTTTTTTACGGGTCTGGTCTTGCGCGGTCGCGATGCGGAAATTGCGCGCGACATTCTGAGCGAAATACGTGGACGTCTGCAATTTATGCAGGAAGTCGGCTTGGGTTATCTCGCACTTGATCGGGCCGCACCCACACTGTCCGGGGGAGAAGCGCAACGCATTCGTCTCGCCGCCCAGCTCGGTTCAAATATGCAAGGCGTCTGTTATGTGTTGGATGAGCCCACTATTGGCTTGCATCCACGCGACAATCGCATCCTACTTGGTGCGCTCTCCAAACTCGAAAAAAATGGCAATACGCTTGTGGTCGTTGAGCACGATGACGACACGATTCGTCGCGCCGAGCATGTGATCGATATCGGTCCCGGAGCCGGTGTGCGTGGCGGGCGCGTCGTTGCGCAAGGTACGCTCGAGGATCTGATGGCGGCGCCTGAATCCACCACAGGCCATTATTTACGTCACCCCTTGGCGCATCCGCTCCAGCCCAGACGCCCAATCGCCAAAGACACGCCCATGATCACGGTCAAAGGCGCGTCCTTGCACAACCTGCGTCACGTGACCGCGCATTTTCCGATCGGACGGCTCAGTGTGGTCACGGGCGTCTCCGGCTCGGGTAAGTCGACGCTAGCCCGCGAGGTGTTGCTCGACAATCTTTCTACCGCGATAGCCGCACGCGGCGCGCAACCGTGGCATGGCTGCGATGACATCACGGGCTGGGATGCGCTGGATCGCGTGCTTGAGGTTGATCAGACACCTATCGGCAAAACACCGCGCTCTTGCCCGGCGACCTATATCGGTTTTTGGGATGATGTGCGCAAGCAGTTTGCCGAGACCAACGAGGCGCGTATTCGTGGCTGGGGCGCTGGACGTTTCTCCTTCAATACGGGCGATGGTCGCTGCCCGATATGCGAGGGACAAGGTATGCGCACACTGGAGATGAGCTTCTTGCCAGACGTCAAGGTTCCTTGCGATGCCTGTCACGGCGCGCGCTTCAATACCGATACGCTGGGCGTGCGCATGCGCGAAAAACATGCCGGCGAAGTACTCTCGATGGAGGTCGATGATGCGATTGATTATTTCGCGGCACATCCGCGCATCCAGCATCCCCTGAAACTGATGCAAGATGTGGGACTCGGCTATCTCACCCTGGGTCAACCCTCCCCCACTCTTTCCGGTGGCGAAGCGCAACGTATCAAGCTGGTGACCGAACTGGCCAAAGCCCGGATGACCGAAGGCGTCATCACAACTGGTCGCGCCTCGCGTTTGCCGCATACGCTTTACGTCCTTGACGAGCCCACGGTCGGGCTATCGATGGCGGATGTGGAAAAGCTGATCCGCGTCTTGCATCGTCTGGTCGAGGCGGGCAATACTGTCGTGGTGATCGAACACAACCTCGATATCATTGCCGAAGCGGACTGGCTCCTGGATCTGGGTCCCGAGGGCGGATCGGGCGGTGGCCAGCTGGTCATTGAAGGGACGCCCGAACAAGTCGTCGCCGCGCGCAACAAGTCGCATACAGGTGAAGTACTTCACGAATTTTTGAATCGCTCATGAGTCAATGTCGCTTCGAAGATCGACTGTCGCAACATGCCCGCGTGTTAACCGGGCTGTGCGGGCGGATCGTTGCCCACGCAGCCAGCGAACTCGGAGCTGCTTTCGAAAAAATCGAAACGGCAAGACGGGCGGGGCACTGGATTGCTTTAGTGCTGGAGTATGAGCTGGGTGAGTGGTTAGAACCTGCTTTGCTGCGAACAGCGCCACAACAACCTGCTTTAACCGGACGCAGGCACCCACGACTTACTGCACTGGTGTTTGAGCAGATGCAAGAACAGAGTCCTTGGACGCTCGGCACTGAAACAGCTAGCGAAACAACAGCATCAGTGACTTCCGTTCAAGCTGGCATGGATAAACAAGCTTACCTCTCGCGCATTCATCAAATTCGCGAATGGATTGCGCAGGGCGAGGTTTATCAGATCAATTCGACGTTTCCTTTAATCGTCGAAACAGAAGGCGATCCCGCTCAACTCTACCGACAAATCGCCACGCGACACCCGGTCGCGCATGCGGCCTTCATCGAAGACGAAGGCAGGACAATCCTGTCGTTCTCTCCGGAGCTTTTTATTCAGCGCACCGGCAATACGCTAATCACTCGTCCCATGAAAGGAACGGCGCCTCGCTCACCTGATCCTGAAACCGATCGACGACTCGGCGAAGCTTTGCATGCGAGCGAAAAAAATCGTGCTGAAAATCTCATGATCGTCGACTTGCTCAGAAACGATCTTGGACGTCTGGCACTTCCCGGAAGCGTCCGCGCAGAGCCGTTATTCTCGCTGGAAAAATACCCCTCGGTCTGGACGATGACCTCAACTGTTCAGGCTGAAATCGCACCCGAAACGTCCTTTGCTGAAATTTTGAGAGCGCTTTTCCCCTGTGGATCAGTCACTGGCGCGCCCAAAATCGCTGCCATGAAACGGATTCAAGAGACCGAACCCGAACCTCGCGGCATTTATTGCGGAAGCTTGGGATGGCTCGCGCCGAACGGAGACTTTTCTCTGAACGTGGCGATCCGCACCCTGGTGCTGGATGATCAAGGACATGGACGCTACCATGTCGGCGGAGGAATCGTCTACGACTCCGACCCTGAGCAAGAGTGGGACGAGTGCCATTGGAAAGCACGTATTTTGAACACTCGCCTATGACCCAGACCGCATCACCCAGCTTGATCGAAACCATGAAGGCGGACGCGCAGGGGCGGATTGCTTTGTTGCCCTATCATTTGCGGCGCTTGAAACAATCAGCCCAAGCGATGGGCTATGTCTACCCTGGCGATGAT
>JACCEB011147869.1_pt1 | contig 11328 bp, 13 predicted proteins | sample 7454761 | NCBI WGS metagenome assembly JACCEB01 (sample SAMN15323454, study PRJNA562643) | freshwater metagenome | isolation source: river surface water | place: USA:Blue River Watershed | collected 2017-08-18 | reverse complement strand
GGGCCGGCAACTGCTCGTGCCGCGGCTGCTGCAGTGATAGGTACCTTATCAGTTGCTACATGTGATTCCTGGGTCCCGCCACCACCCCCTAATAACCGAACCAAAAACCACACAAAATCCCCCCATTTTTTATCTCCATAAAATTTGAACCGTTCGCACGTGCTCCCTAAAAGCCAGCCACAGACCTTTCCACATGTCTTCCACGCCCATGCCTTCCATCCTAGTAGAGAGCGTCATCGCTCCCTGTATGGGGTTCGCCACAGATGCCTACGTGCGCTGTGCTGAGCGCAACTTTGACCGCCGCTGGTATAATCGTCTCTTCTTCGGTGAAAACTGCAGTGTTACAATGACCCGCGTGTTTGAAGGCTGCAAGCATGTTGCACTAGAAACTGGTATGTTCATAAAGCCTCGTGACGAGCAGCCCCCCGTGAAGTAATTCATCACACCCTAATAGCAACCACGTATGAAACTCAAAACACCACACATACTCACCCTACTTGTACTTTTTTTGCTAACGTTGTATTTGCTATTAGGGTCTGGTGTGCAGGAACCACAGCAGATTGTTGTGATTTCCGAGACAGTGTGTCAACAGCCGCCACCGACGTATTTCGGGGCGGCGACTATTGCCCCACCCGCATTTCCTGTATATGGTATCCCTACGCGGCCCTTGAGGGAGCTCGGTGGGTGGCGCGCAAATTACGGTATGTAATATAACCTATGTAGAACACAAAGAGCGGCAAAAATTGAACCCCTTTGACCGCCACATATCAAGCGTACGCAGCTCTCTTCTCCGTTAGCAATGCCCACGCCCTCCACGCCCACCATTACCTACCACTGCAGCTCTTGCAAGGCAAACATGGTTCCGCTTCGTCGCTCAGCGCGACTGGCAGCAAAGCCCGCCGTCAGCTACATGCAGACCCCCGAAGTCCCTGACGAACTCCTTCTGTCGCGCACACGGGCGATGTTTGACACCCTACTTGAAGAGCGCATGAGTGTCGCCACGCGCGACTTTGACGGCGTCTATTGGAAGTGCCGCGACGACTTCTTCAAGATGTTCAAGGACCTCCCTGCCGATGATGTTGAGCGCATCGCGGCCCATGAGATTTGCCACAAGCTCCCTGCCTTCTCGGACCAGAATCTGCATGCGCGCATCCTCATTGCAAAGCGCAAGCGAGTTCTCCGTGCTGCAGCGGATGCCGCTGCACTTGCAGAAAGGACCGCCCGCTTTGAGGCTGCAATGACTGCAATGGCCGCAATGGCTCCTCTAACAGCAAGGGCGTACTAGATATGAGCTATTAAAAATATATATACTTAATGCACACTCTAACGAAATACACCACACCATAATTTGCCCAAAAATCAGGTTGTAAAAATCTTCTGGCTGCTAACAACCGCCCCCTTCCTGGACTCAAATAATTTTTCACGTAGGTATTTCCGAAATCACAATCGTGAAAAATTCTATTACCGCACGTATTTTTATGTTTTTAATGACAGCCGCCTACTGTCTCCACACATTTACAACTTCCCATCACGCTTCACCTCATAATAGCAGCTCGCGCACCACACCTTCACGACCACGTACATTTTAGCCCACGTTTCCTCTTCTAGTACAAACTCTACAGGGTCGTACTCTTCAACAATCACCCGACCGCCCCCATCGTACTCTCCTTCTAGGATGTCCCCTACCTTGAGAGCCCGTAGCTTCTCCATGTGGGTCTCATCCAACTGTAGGTCCTCCCGTATCCCCTCATTGTAACTCGCCAGGTCAGTGATAACAATCTTCTCTACCTGGCACACAACACTGTTCTCCCAGCAGAACTGCCCACCCTCCCCGCCACATTCACACTCTTCTTCCTGTCCCGTTCCACAGCGGTCATAGGCCCCACCGCAGATTACACAATCATACGGATACATTCCCATTTGGCTTGATTTAACTTGGCTTGACTCGTCGTGCCTTACATGCCTACATACAGCCGCCTTCAAATTTTCACCAATACTTCCCGCGTAGTCGCCCCAGGATTCTTCGAGTTAATCGCCCGCTTGCACTCTACTGTTTCCACTCTATATCCCTCAAAGGCTGTCCGTACCAGTGGCACGTCCGCATTGCTCAACAGGAAATCCACAGCATTTTCGCGAAATCCGTAGCACAGACCAAAGAGCTGCTCGTGGTCCGTCGCCGCAAATCCACCTTCATTGTAGCCCACGAAGCTGGTCGCCGTTTCTGGCACGTAGGGCGGGTCCAGATAGACGAAATCTCCTGGACGTACGTCCGCCAGTCCCACCCTGAAATCACAACACCGAAATACGACTCCACTAAATGCACGTGACACGGCCATAATATTGTCCGCGTCATAGAACGCCGGCGTCTTATAGTTCCCAAACGGCACGTTGAACCCTCGCGGCCCTTCACGATAGAGCCCACGGAAACACGTCTTGTTCAAGAACACCAGCATCGCAGCCGCCCGCGCTCCACGTCTTTCCCCACCTGTAAGTCTATTGAATGCCGCCCGTGTCCAATAATAGTACGACTCCTTGCTCTCCAGCGCCTCCGCGTGTGTCGCCGGCTCTCGCCCACCCTTCAACTCCCTACACCCTTCATACTCCCTTACAAGTACGTCCAGCTCACGAATCAAGCCCGCAGGGTCGTCACGCACACACTCATATAGATTTATCAGATTTGCATTCATATCGCTCACATAGATGCGCCCACGAATCGTCAGACGACCTGCAGCGCGCTCCCCCAACACCCCTAATAGTACCGACCCACCACCCACGAAAGGCTCGTAATAGTCCGCTACTACCCGTGGTATGCGCTCCAGGACCGCGTCCAGAATTTGTGTTTTCCCACCTACCCACTTTAGAATTGGCTTGAGTTCCATGTGTGTAATACGTATGTGCTATTTACAGATTGGCACTATTATACTCAATTTTTGGTTAGTGTGTGTGCACGTACAGAATTTAACAACGTGACACACTACATATATATGGCATCAAGCGCATATACACTGTTAAATCCACGTAATGTAATATATGACATAAGTAATAACAATTGTCTTATAACATATACAATTAATAGTGCTGGGCATATTCACGGTCGCTACACGGTTCATACACTAGACGGCCATTTATTAGAAAAATGCAATTATAACAATGGACTATGTCATGGTGTGAAAGAAACATATTGTGTATCTGGTGGCATACTGACATCGCGCTCTAATTATATACATGGCAAGTTGCACGGTGATGTAAAACGGTGGTCACATAACGGCCATTTATTGTTGCATGAACGTTATATTAATGGTGTTCAACATGGCTTACAAGAACGCTACTATCTTACAGGTATAATCTGCCAACGATATACTGCACATAATGGACAATATGATGGCGCATATGAATTGTATGACGCATTTGGAAAACCATTGGCCACATACGTATATAATAACGGGCAATACGTGTCACGCAAGTAAAATTGAATAATTTGGCACAGGTGATGTACGCTACAGACTCTCTTACAAGCATGTCTCTCACCCACGCCGAACCCCTACATGTCGTCTCTGTAACAGAGCCCGACGGATACCATTTGATTTATACCGTCAATGCCGCCGGCCAGAAGCACGGAGTTGAATACACGTACTTCCCTGGCACAACAAACTACTCCATGATTTCTCATTACTGTCACGGCGAGCCATCTGGACCCACACTGTATTTCAACCGCGACGGTACGATTGGTCATATCTTACACATTACAGCCCCAGTTGGCGAGAAACCTACACTGGATGAAGTGCGCACTTATACGGTCACGCAAGATGAGTACGATTAGTAGGTCTATGTCATCGTATCCGCCTAAATCATATGCTCCACGAAATCCATCGCCCCTTTCATCGCCTCCGTCGTCGCCGGCCTTGCGCCCAGCCGGCAGTCCACATCAAATCCAAGAACTCAATCGTCACGACAATATAGTCACCTATTTTTTGAATGACGCCGGCCAAAAACACGGCCTACATGCATCTCATACTCGTAAAGGGCGGCTTGTAGATAAACATAACTATAAAAACGGCGTGTTAGATGGGCCGGCAGAATCGTATTATGACAGCGGAAAGTTAATGTCACTGTGTAGTTTTAGTGATGGAAAATTACACGGCGACTACAAACGTTGGGCCCCTGATGGTCAGCTGCTTAGTCATGAACGGTATGTAGGCGGAAAAAAAGAAGGGCTGCAAGAATCGTGGTATTTATCGGGTCAGATGTGGCAACGGTATAGTGCGCATGAAGGAGTCTATAATGGAAAATGTGAATTATTTGACAGCTCTGGAAATGTACTAGAAGAATACAATTACAAATCTGGTAAGCTTCACGGGGTCAGCCTACAATATATGCGCGACGGTAAAGTGCGCGAAACGATTTACAATTACGGGACGGTGCTGCGGACCAGTGTGAAGAAGCCCGAAGATATGACGTTTGACTTTGATGTACTAGCGGCACTCTAGGAACAGGTACGTCACAAAAATTTGAAATCTCCCGCCCACATTCCTAATAGTCACCCAGTCATCAAGCCCACACAAGCCCTACAAGCCAAATGTCCAACTACCTTGTTATCATGCCCAACCCCATCAAGGCCAGCTCCTTTGAGCAGACCTTGTACTCCATCAATACACACGACTACGGGTCACTTGAAGGTAATATCCGCTTTGTCCTCGGTGTCACGTCCAATGGTACGTGTTTCCACCTGAACGACTATCGTTACCACAAATACCCTGACAGCGACAACAACGTCCTCGACGCCGAGGCCTACGAACTCCCCTTGCCACTTGGCCCCTACATGTCTCAGGCGGGCTGGTTCGTCCTCTACGTTCCTGGTAAGCACCTTGAAACCTGGCAGAAAGACCTTGTAGAGCTTCTCAAGACCGTCTGTAAGCATACAGGTGAGGAGTACTATGAGCCTACTTTCGCTGAGGAGCCGCTCCAGCCTAACCGCATCAACATCCTGGAGCTTGCGGAGTACCCCTATGAGTGCAGCGGCGGGGGCCAAGCGCCTTGCTATGATTCGCGCGAAGCCGCCGCCGAAGAGCTAGCTGAAGGAGACTCTACAAAGGCGGTCTCTTACACCTACGTCCCCTCGCCCTATGCCGTCAGCAGCCCCTTGGAGCTCCTTGCTGCTATTGCCCAGCTCTGCCAGACCAAGAAGGCCGACGCCTACACAGTTTACAGGTCCTTTGAAGGGGTCGTCGGCAAAGATGGCGTCCTCTACAAGTTGGAGCTCATCTCTAGCTGCTATACGAACTCCCCTAAGATGCTGCTCCCTGACGAGCAGTATGAGGATATCACCGCAGCCCTTCCACTCTCCCCTAAGAGCTCCCCCCATATGTGGCTAGTATTCCGTGGTGTTCCCTTGGCTGTCCTCCCTGTCATACAGGCCATCTATATGGACCTCCGCTCATCAGGGCTCTTTGAACCCTCGCCTCCCCAGGACTCCCCCAGTGCCAGTGCAGATGTCGCAATGTTTGAGGACGCCAGAGCCCTCTACAAGGCCTACAAGACGTCCCGTCGGCACATCCCCATCCACTTCTACATCCCTACAGCCCCTGCCCAGTACAACCACATACTCTTTAGGGGGCCCGCCACCACCAAACGACTGGAGCTGAGCGACTTCGCTGACCTGGACACGGAGGAGCACGAGCTGCGGCGCGCGTTCTACAAAACGAAGGGTGAAGAGGAGTACGCCGACGCCGATGACATCTAAATACCACGGATTCTCCGCCATACACAATATACATAAAAACAATATAACACTTCTATTATTTTTATGTATCTTGCCGCCCACAAGAAAATTTGAATCCTGCCCACCCGCCACCTAATAGTCACCCCCGTGTTACATCCACGCCATGTCTGCCACTCAAGCCAAACCCATGCCTGAAGAACCCAAAGAATGTCCAATTTGTATTACAACTTATACCAAAACAGTACGTCGCGCCATTAGCTGCCCTACGTGTCACGCCGAGAGCTGCATTCAATGTGCGCAGCGGTATTTGACCGAGACCGCCGAAGATGCCCACTGTATGCACTGTAAGGCGCGCTGGGGTCGCCGCTTCCTGCTCACCACGTTCAATAAGACGTGGATGGATACGGATTACCAGCACCATCGTGCAGAGCTCCTATGGCGCCGCGAAGAGTCCTTCCTGCCGGCTACTATGCCCCGCGTGGAGTTGATTGTGCGTGGGCGGCGAGCAATGGAAGAAATCATCAAGCCAATGGAGGAACGCTTGAAGGCCAAGGAGGCAGAGGCGAAGACACTGCTGCTGGCCCTTGATAAGAACTATAAGGTCGCTGAGAAGGAGGCGTTGCAGATTGAACGTGAGCTTGCAATAGCAAAGTATCCTATTCAACGGATGCTCCGTGGAGAAGATCCTCAGCCTCGCCGCGGTGGCGGCGCTGGAGGACCCGCCGAGCCCGAAAAGACCAAGGTGGAGTTCCACCGTAAGTGCATGCACGACGGCTGCAATGGCTGGCTCAGCACTGCCTGGCGGTGCGGTGTGTGTGAGAACTATACGTGCGCCACCTGTTATGCCAATAAGGGGAAGGAGCGGGATGCCGACCACACCTGTAAGGAGGAAGACAAGGCTACCGTGGCTCTGCTAGCCAAGGACACCAAGCCGTGCCCGAACTGTGGTATGGGAGTCCAGCGTACGGAGGGCTGCCCTGTGATGTTCTGCACGTCGTGCCATAAGGGCTTCAACTGGAACACCCTGAAGATTATGGAGTCAGGCATCCACAACCCTCACTACTTTGAGTGGCGCAACCGTGGGGGGATTTTGGCGGCCCCTGCTCGTACAATGGGTGATATCCCATGTGGCGGGCTCCCACATGAACAACTCATGTACCATTTGCCCAAAGAGGAAAAGGCGTACGTCAGTTATATGTATCGGTGTATCCAACACATTACAGATGACTGGTTTATGCGCAAATACCGCGTGGATGGCATTGAGTCCCTAGAGCTCCGCACGAAGTTCCTCCTTGGTGACGCGACAAAGAAGGCCGTGCAGACCGCGCTCGCTCGCCAGGAGAAGTCCAATGAACTCAAGATGGCCTTGTGGGACTGCTATAACACGTGTGCGGTGGCAGGCTCAGAGCTCCTTCGCGAATTCTTCGCGCACATTGAAACGGCCGCGCGGGCTCAAAATGTCCAACGGACTGCTGCTGTTCGCCCATATGATAGAGTGACACAGCCCACTGTTGTATTCAATGATGCATTCCCGCGCTCACTCTATGAGACCTTTCATCGTGATGCCGAGGCGTTGCGCATCTTCATTAATAAGGCCATCTTGGATGTCGCGGATGTGTATCGTTCTATTACAGGTGTTCAGGTGATTCAGTCATACGAAGGGGCGCAGTGGAGAAACTTTGTACCCATTGAAACAGTACTTGCACATGAGCTACAAGCAAAAGACAAAGTTGAGCGTCATGGGTTTCTTAAGGAATCCGAGAAAAAGGGGACTATTACAGGTGAAAAGTCGCCCCTACTTGCCGAAACTGGCTTCGTCTGGCACAAGGGCGACATTGTTAAAGCCGATGCCAAGGCGTTGAAGCGCGGTGGTGGGGCTGGAGCCGCCACTGCCACTGCCGTCGCTCAAACCGCGTAGTAACGTAGCCTGTAAATCCTTATAATAGTCGTTTGTGCGTGGTACTTTCCAAGACCGTATTTCTTCCCTGACCCGCTCCAAATCAGATTTCGCATACACCAAATACAACAAATCATCCTGCCTGCCCACTTCCCCTACGTGTATTTTTTTACGTATTTCGTATTTGCTATCCACATGCCACCAGTAGTAGTGCTCATACACATAATTGTATATATGAGAACCACGTATTGCAAATATATGTGTAGGTAATTTCACACTACCGATGACCAGGGCGTGAAATACACGACCAGGGATTCCAATTAAAACCAAATCATCATTTGTCAGCTCGTGAAATAAGCGTACGAAATCCGAAATCTTGGTCGGCAATGGGAGCGGATTTACAGTAAATATATCATATGTACTGTAATTGTTGAGTGCCGCTAAAATACAAGTAAGGCTTTTACGACTACACATATAGGGGCCCGTATGCATTTGCCGTACGTATTTGCTTTTAGTTCGCAAATAACAACCGACAGCGCCCACCCTTCACCTCCATAACTGCCCACTGCTCTGTGCAAATTTGCATATAGGTCTTTCGTTGATTTACTACAGGATTGTGCTGGATATTGTACAATGTCATTTGGAGCGTCGGTTTGTCTGCCGTGGAAAAATTCACCGCACCCTCTAACTGCCGCGGGGCCGGATTTGGTCGTTCATATTGCGCCCCTAAGGACCACCGTATTTCGTTCTGGTGTCGCCCACAGTCCCGCTCGTCTTTTACTAGCGCTTCCACATCTTGCCACACCGTTGGACTCCAATTGTCTTCACGGGGCCTACCTGCTATTATAAGATTCGCACCTGAATAAAACTGTCCCGTTGAGTTTTGAGCAGCCGCTGGTCCAGCATACACATCCTGAGTCGCAAAGTTCCACCGCTGATTTGCGACAAGTGCCTGTGCCTCACGCATATACCAGATGACGCGCTCTACAGGATGCCGCCCTTCTAGCCGCCGCTGCACAGCCGCCACGCCACCTGCCTTATCAATCGGTGCATACTCGGGTTCGTTGAACGTGTATTCTTCGTCCGTGTAATTGCGAAACGGTACATGAATTTCCGCCGCATCCCGAATTGCATTGATATCACGGGGAGTAATGTAAAGCTGCGTAGTTTCCAGCTGAATCAGGGGCTTTCCAATACGCTCCCGTGCTAAACTCCGTGCCGTGATTGTCACCCCATCACGATCCGTTGCCACAAAATTCCGTCCAGGTACAGCAGAACCGAGTGCAGGCCCCCATGGATTTGGGTTGAAATGTCCGTCAGAACCCTCCACTACATCTTCTAATCGCCGTAGCACGAGTCGCACGCGGAAATTCTGGTCCCGCGTTGCACATAGTGGCCAGCCACCATCCGCCACGTCCTGGCAACCTGGGAACGGAATCCGCAGACGCAACTGCCCAGGGGCCGCATTTAATCCCACCGCCCGCTCAGTCCCACCATGACGTCCCGTAATAGCATCTCGCAAGAAAGATTGATTATAGGACGACTCCGTTATATGTACAGCTTGCAATGAGTCTCCTGTAATATCCACTAATAGGATTCTGTCTTGAAACACCTGGATTCGCTCAAAGAGGTAATAGGCGATTCCATTAATGTATCCAAAGCTTACACCACTTGCATCCACGTCACTACAACGCCAGTCGTTTTCAAGGACACTTTTACGGACGGTGGTGGGACCAAGGGCGGCACTAAAGGGCAGACTTTCAAACCAGGACGGCAAGTCAATGAGCACAGATACATCGGTCAGCACATCTCCGTAGGTTTCAATGGTGAATTCTACTGGACGACCAAAATCGGCGGCATTTAGGGGTTGTTGCACACGGACTTCGGGAATTCGGGGCGCGACCGGCGTGTAATAGGAATCAAAGGGATTTTCGGCACGCGGGCCTTCTGAAAAGAAATATGTGTCTTTTTTTCCACGAGCGACGAGTTCATAGAGCGCACCGGGTGCCCGCCCTGCAGTTGTAAGCATACCTATTATGAGTGTGGGAGGTTAAGACTGGTGTTTGCGCGCTACGCTGCGGCGGTCAAAAATATCCTGACAAGCAGAGATTCCGAATGTCCGACGCCAAGCTGTCCCTACAAGCCCCTACGGTGACTACCAAGAAGGCAATTTATGCAGAGGATATACTAGAGGCATTGATTGCCTTTTATTTGGAGCAACGGACTACGGCTGTGGCTGAGAAGAAGCTTTGGCCGAGGTCTATGCAGACTCCACAGATGGGTGCGGTTGGTCAGGACCGCTCTCCTAAGACTGTGGATGTTGCGCTCCTGACGGCTGCACCGACCAATCGGATTTCGCTGCGGGAAATTCTGGAGTATGGCGCGCATGTTTGCTTCAAGGACTATTACAGCGCGAATGTGATGCCGGCGGCGGGTAGGCAGGTGAAGTACCCTGAGGTCTTCAATATCTTGAAGAAAGGTACTGGGCTGACTGTTATTAAGGAGGCGTTTGGACGGAAATTAGAGAAGGTGAAGGGTAAGCTGATTAGCGACCTGACCAAGGCAGGGACTGTGAGCTCCGCCTACGAGTACTACAACACATTCCTCTTGGACGCCTCTAACTTGTATGTACCTGTCACTACGACACCTGCTGCGTGGGCTGATAAGGTCAAGGAGGTGGGCCAGCGTGTAGGGTTCAAGGAGACTCCTGTAGCGGCGGCTGCAGAAGTGCCGGCCGAGCCTCCTGTGCTTGCATTGGAGCCGACCAAGCCTATTGTGGAGGCGACCGAACCCACAGCGCCGACGAATGACAAGGACTTGGAGGTGTATGCGAAGGCTGGGGCAGCTGCATCTCAAAGCTCGTGGTTTTGGCGTATGTTTGGCTATTAATTAGGGAGCTGGGCACTCCCTAAGACCCTAGCCCTTGAATAAAGGCTCCGCGCGCAGCGCGTTGGGCCCTACGGGCACTACCGCATTAGGAAGCTAGGCTTTACATCTTATAGCCCTCTAATGCGAAGCTTTCATTTGAAGAGGGGGTAAGGGGGACGGCACGTCCCCCTAAAATGCAAAAAATCCCCACAGCAGGTAATACCTACAGTGGGGATTTAGAATACCAGCATATAGTTTTTAAAGTGGTATATGCACCACAGGCGGCCTGTACTAGTAAAACACTAATTTCAGAAGCCCGTCACCAGTGTATGATATTTAACGTAGCACACACACTACACGTTAGTCATAAGAACCTTATATAGACCCCAATGCGAAGCTAGGGTCTTAGGGTAGCGGTTTGCACTAGTGCAAACCCCAACGCCTCTGGCGGAGCGCAGCTCCCTAATTTAGGCCTTGATGACCTTGGCCTTGGGGGCGGCCTTGGCCTTGGCAGGGGCGGCAGTGGTGGTGGCAGGGGCAGCAGCGGCGGCAGGGGCGGCGGGGGCAGGAGCAGCCTTGGCCTTGGGGGCCTTCTTGGCAGCGGTGGTCTTGGGGGCAGCCGCATCACCAGCCTCACGACGACGCTTGGCCTCAATCATAGCATCCTTGTAGGTGGCAGAGGCGTTGGCCTTCTGGAGCTCGGCGCGGACAGAGGCAACGTAGGCGTTCCAGGCCTTCTGGCCCTCAGAGGGAACGTAGTCACCCTTGCGCTCACGCTTGGCCTTCTTGGCCTTGGTGGCGTCCTTGATGGTCTTGGCGACCTCCTTGGAGGCCTCCTTGAAAG
>JACCEB011351377.1_pt1 | contig 11329 bp, 10 predicted proteins | sample 7454761 | NCBI WGS metagenome assembly JACCEB01 (sample SAMN15323454, study PRJNA562643) | freshwater metagenome | isolation source: river surface water | place: USA:Blue River Watershed | collected 2017-08-18 | reverse complement strand
CGCCCGCACGAAGCGACGGCGTTCGAAGACGCTTTGGGCGGCGATCACCGCCAAGGCTTCATCGACTTTCTGGAGGTCGACTTCCGACTCCGCCAGGATCGTGGTCGCAAGGTCCGGCCGGGCGAGCTCGGCCACGCCCAAGGCAAAGGCTTCTTGCTGGGCTGGCTGGGTTTCGCGCGAGGTGCGGACGACGGCCGAAAGGACCAAGGCGTAACTGGTCGAGAGTCCAACCAAGGGCGGCGGGCCCGACCGGGCGACGTCCTCGAGGTACCGACGCATCGAGGCCTGGACCAACAAGACGATGAGGCCGTCGTTCGCGTCGTAGCCGACTTTCTGGATGGCGAGACGGAAGAGGGCCAGTTGCGACTTGGAGAGCTGGCGCAAGGCCGGCATCGAGAGGTCAAGCAAGGGCACGCGCGAGCCGGCCGGCAGGGCCTGCAGCAAAGGCGCGAGTCGGAGGGCCTCCGCGCTGACTTCCCCACCGGCCAAGCCTCGGGCGGTGACCAACTGCTGGGCCCGCAACTCGGGATTCTGACGGAGGATGAGGCCCAGGACGATGGCCATCGCCCCGATGGGGTCCGCCGCCGAGGCCCGTAACTCCATCGGCAGGGTGCCCTGGAAACCGACGGCTTCCTGGATCTCGAGGTTCGTCGGGATGCGGTGCGCGCGGGCCGGGCGGATAGGCGGTGGCACCGCCGCGGAGGCGGGACGACCCGAGAGGCCCGCCACGGGTTCATCGGAGACCTGGACCGGCTCGACGTCGGGAATCACCCCGTCAAACGCGGGCTGCAAACGACGGATGCGATCGGCAATCGGCGGATGCGAGGAGAAGATGAACTCCATGAAGCCACCCGTCGACGAGAAGAACAGGTGCTGCGTTTCGAGTTCGCTCGTGGAGGCCTCGCGCTGGCCCCCCTTGAGCCCCGCGATCTTCTTGAGCGCCCCCGCCAAGCCGTCGGGATTACGCGTGAACTGCACCGCGGACGCATCCGCGAGGTATTCCCGCTGACGCGAGACGGAGGCCTGGATGATCCGCGCGAAGAGGACGCCGCCCAAGCCGAGGAGGAAGAGGACGAGTCCACCGATGGCGAGCGGCACGCCGACCTTGGCGCTGTCCTTGCCGTCCGCATGCCGCATCAGGCGCATCAAGATGTAGCCGAGCTGCGAGAGCGCCGTCAGGCCGGCGATGGTGCCGATGATCCGCAGGTTGAGCTTCATGTCGCCGTTGCCGATGTGGCTGAACTCGTGCGCGATGACCCCTTGGAGTTCGTCGCGGGTGAGATGGGTCAACGCCCCCCGGGTCACGCCCACGGCGGCGTCCTGTGGGTTGTTGCCCGCGGCGAAAGCGTTGATCGTGCTGTCGTGGTCGACGACGTAGCAGGCCGGCTTCGGCAGCCCGGCCGCCAAGGACATCTCCTCGACGATGTTCAGGTAACGGCGCTCGGCCAAGTCCTTGGTGTGCGGCGAAACCGGCCGAGCACCGAGGCTCTGCGCGACGAACGCACCGCCTTGGGCGAGCTCGGAGATGCGCACCCAACTGGTCCCCAGGATGACGACGAAGGCCGTCCCCGAGGTGGCGAAGAAGAGCTTGGGCTGGAACCAATCGAGCTGGCCACCGTCCAGCCACCAGCCCTTCACCGTGACGGCGATCGCATACAGGCTCCCGGTCAGGGCCAGGACGGCCAAGACCAAGAGCACGATGAGTTTCGTCGTGCGTCCACGGGCCTCATCCTGGGCCCGGAAGAAATTCATGGTGGCCGCCATGGGGCGACGAAGGGGTTAGGCGACCGGCGGCTCGGCGAAGAGACGACGGTAAGCGGCCGTCACCATCAAGGCTTGCAACGGCAGGGTCGCGAAGATGCCGATGAAGCAGGCGATGAAACCGAGCTGCGAAACGAGGTTGGCCACGAAGAGGAGCAGGAAGGCCCAGCCCCAATGCGCGGTCACGGCCTGGCGGCTCATCTCCAAGCACTCCCAGAAATTGCCGCGACGGTCGGCCAAGAGGCACCACGACCAAGACCAGGCGATCGCGAGGTAATAACCGGGCAGGAAGCACATCAGGAAGCCCACCAACAGGAACGGCAGCATCACCAACAGCATCAACCAAGAGGCGCCGAACTGATCGAAGCCGCTGAAGAGGTCGGCCATGCCCGCGGGCTTGCCTTCGAGGACCTTCTGCGAGAAGCGCCCGATGCCGATGGTCAGCGGCGGGATGGTGATCAGGAAACAGCAGAGGAGCCCGTAAACGATGTTCACCAGCACGACGTTCCAGAAGTCGCGCTTCAGCGCCTCGAAGGACTGGGTGAGGCACGCGCCGATGTCGAAAGGCGAAACGGCGTGGCGGGCGCGCTGGACGCGACCGAGTTGCTCAGGGTTGAGGGTGGCGAAAAGTCCCATGGAATCTGGCGCGGTGGCTTAGAACTTCACCGACGGAGCGGCCTTCTCGGCTTCGTTCTCGATCTTGAAGAACTCGGCCGGCAGGAAACCAAAGGAGTTCGCGACGAAGACGTTCGGGAAGACTTCGCGGGAGGTGTTGTACTCGAGGACGGCGTCGTTGAAGGCCTGACGGGAGAAGGCGATGCGGTTCTCGGTCGAGGCGAGTTCCTCCATGAGCGAACGCATGGTGGCGTCGGCCTTGAGCTGCGGGTAGTTCTCCGAGACGACCATGAGCTTGCCGAGGGCGCCGCTCAGGCCGGACTCCGCCTGGGCGAGGTCGCGCATGGCGGCCGGGTCGGTCGGGTTGCCGGCGAAACGGACGTTGGCCTGCGTGGCCTTGGCGCGGGCTTCGACGACGGCGGTCAGGGTGCCGCTTTCATGGGCCATGTAACCTTTGGCGGTTTCGACGAGGTTCGGGATGAGGTCGTGACGACGCTTCAACTGCACGTCCACCTGGGCGAAGGCGTTCTTGAAGCGGTTCCGCAACCCGACGAGGGTGTTGTAGATGCCGACGAGGAAGAAGCCGACGAAAACGATGACGGCGAGGAGAACAAGCAGCGCGATGACGAGGGGACCCATAGTGCCGTTGAACCTACCCCCTGCCCCGCCCGCCGCAAGTCCGACCGCATGCTAGAGGATTATAAATAGGCACTTCCTTTCCAGAAAGCCCTCCCTCCCCCCGTTTTTCAGGCGAGTTCGGAGAGCTTCCGGCAGACTTCGTCGATCAGGAAGGCCGGGGTCGAGGCACCCGCGGTGACACCCACGACGCCGTACCGACCCAAGGCGCCGAAATCGAGTTCGGCGGCGGTCTCGACGTGGTAACAGGGCATGCCCTGGATTTCGACGAGCTTGGCGAGTTTGACGGTGTTCGCGGAATGGCGGCCGCCGATGACGACGATGGCCTGGCAGCCTTGCCGCTGCAGTTCGCCGATGTCGGCCTGCCGATCCTTGGTGGCTCCGCAGATGGTGTCGAAGACGAGCGTGGCCGGAAAACGGGCCTTCAGGCGAGTGGCGAGGCGCTCGAACTCGTCCGTGAACATGGTCGACTGCGAGACCATGCAGACTTTGTCGCCAAGCTCAGGCAAGGCATCGATGTCGTCCGAACTGGAGATGACGTGGCCCTGCCCTTCGGCGTAACCGAGGAGGCCGATGACTTCGGGGTGCTTGGGGTCGCCGAAGATGACCGTCCGGAAGCCTTTCTTGGCATGCATGCGGACTTTGCCCGCGATGATGCCGACGTCGGGACAGGTGGCGTCGCGGAACTCCATGCCGAGCGCCTTGAGGTACTCGCGGCGTTCCGGCGAAATGCCATGCGCGCGCACCACCATGACGGCGTTCGCGTCGGTCGAGGCGTTCACCGCCAATTTGGCTTCGCTGGTGTAGTCGCCGACTTCGCGGATGCCCTCGCCGGTCAGGACTTCCATCATCTGGCGGTTATGGATCAACGGTCCGTCCGTATACACGGGATGGCGCCCCTTCTGGGCATACTCACGCGCGATGTCGATGGCGCGCTCGACGCCCCAACAGAAACCCGCGGATTTGGCTCGGATGACCTTCACGGCTCCCACGGTGGCGGGAAGCCGGCTTGGTTCAAGCAAAGTCGAGCGAAGGCCTACTTGGCCGGGACGCCCCAGACTTCGGCTTCGATGTAATCGTTCGAGGGTCCCGCGGAATTACCCTTGGAATGGAAGCGGACATAGCGGCCTTTGACGGCGGCGACGGGGATCACGCGGCCTTCGTTGGACTCGTAGTAGCAGTAGTCCTTGCCCTTGCCGAAGCCGAGCTCGTCGGTGGCGTCGTTGTTGTAGACGGTGGTGACGTCCTTCTTGAACTCCGGGTCATCGGAGATCTGGATGACGACGCTGAAGTAAACGCGGCGCTCGCGGTGGAAATGCCACACGGCGAGGGCGTGGATGACCGAGGGCGAGGGTAGCTCGATCTGCACCCAGTGATGGCCACGCGGGAGTTCGACTTCGAAGCCTTCTTCGCCGCCCTTGTCACCATCGGTGACATACGAGAAGTCGCCGGCGGCGGCTTCCTTGGCGCTCGAGGTCACGGGCGCGCCTTTCGCCAGGTTGACGGCTTCGGCCGGGACCTTGGGCAACACGCGCGGGGTCTTGGAGACGGGCTCGAGGTTGTCGATCTTCATCGGCTTCGGGGTGCCGAGGGCGACGGACTTCGGGAGGACGAGCGGCAAGGTCTTCTCCTCGGCGACGAGCGCGAGCGGCAGGACGAGCAGGCCAAGGGCAAGGGTCTTAAGATGCATAACGATGAGACAAGCGATTAGGGGAGAGGTTTCAAGCCCGCGGGGCATCTAGGGTCTTCACCCGGCGGTGCTTGAGCGGGAAACGGAGCGTGACGGTGGTGCCGACGTTCGGGGTGCTTTGGATGTCCACGGTGCCGCCATGGGCCCGCAGGATGCGCAAGAGGATCAACATGCCGAGGCCGCCGCCCGATGCCTTGGTGGTGTAATAGGCGTCGAAGACGCGCGTGAGCTTGTCGGCCGGGATGCCGACGCCGGTGTCCTTCACCGAGAGCACGACCCACTCGTCGTCGGCTTCGAGGTGGATGAAGATCTCGCCGCCGCGGTCCATGGCTTCGAGCGCGTTCTTCATGACGTTGAAGAGGGCCTGCTTGACCTGATTGCGGTCCGCCATGATCAGCGGGATGTCGTTGGCGACGTCGACCGCGACGCGGATGCCCAACTGGCCGCATTGGTCCTTCAGGAGGTTCATGGTCTCCGCGACGACCGCCACGAGGTCCGCGTCGACGAGGTCCGGCGGGGCATGCCGCACGGCCCCCAGGAAATCGCGCACGATGCCATCCAGGCGCGTGATCTCGGATCGGCAGACTTGCGCGGCGTTGCGCACCTTCGCCGCGGCCGGGCTGTCCCCGAGCTTCTCGGCTTCGCGCTGCAGGAGCTGCAGGTGGATGCCGATCGCGTTCAGGGGATTGCCGACTTCATGCGCCACGCCCGCGGCGAGGGCGACGATCGAGTCGATGCGCTCGCTTTCGACGCGGTCCTCGGTCTGCACGCGCTCCGCGGTGATGTCGCTCATCACGGCGACGCGGCGGGCGCGTTCGGCGTCCTGCGAACCGCCGACGTGCGCCAAGTGCAGGCGGAGGACGCGGGGCTCGGGGTAACGGACCTCGACTTCCCTCGTCAGGGCCTCGACGACCCCGGGCATATCCACGGCGTTCGCGATGTCCGGCGAGACGCGCCGCAACTCCGACCCCGTCACGGCGGTTTCGCTCACGCCCAAGAGCCGGACGGAGGCGGTGTTGGCGTACTCGATGGAGCCGTCATGCGAAAGGACGATGACGCCTTCGCGGAGGGTGTCCAAGACGGTCTCCATGAGGTCGCGCTCGCGCTCGAGGCGGCGGGCGAGGATGGCGAGGTTCTGCGCATCGAGGTCGTCGATGCGACCCAACACGCGGTCCAACGGGCTGAAGCGACGGCGCGTCATGGTCAGCGGGCCGCCGCGGCGAGGCGCGTGGCGAGGGCGGAGATGAGTTGCTGCGCGACGACGGTCTTGGTCGCCGGGCCGAGGGCCTGCCGGAAACCATCGCGGCCCAACAGGATCAGGCGGTTCAGTTCGTTGCCGAAGGCGCCATCGGGGCCGGCCACGGAATTCGCGGCCACGAGGTCGATGCCTTTGCGGTCCAGCTTGGCGAGGGCGTTGGCTTCGATGTTCTCGGTCTCCGCGGCGAAACCGACGAGGAGCTGGTCCGGCCGGCGCCGCTGCGCCAAGGTGGCCAAGATGTCGGGCACAGGCTCGAACTCGACCGTCAGGCCGGCGCCGTCTTTCTTGAGCTTCTGCGGATGCATGACCTTCGGTCGCCAATCGCTGACGGCGGCGGTCATGATGAGCACATCGCAAGGGCCAAACAGCGCGTCCGTCTGGCGGAGCATCTCGTCCGCCGTCACGACCGGATAGAGCATCACGCCCGCGGGCTCCGCCAAGGCCACGGGCCCGGAAACCAGGTCGACCGTCCAACCCGCCGCCTTCGCCGCCGCCGCGATGGCAAAGCCCATCTTCCCCGTGGAGGGGTTGCTGACGAACCGAACCGGGTCGAAGAACTCGCGGGTCGGTCCAGCGGTGATGAGGCAACGGATAGCCAAGGGCGTAAAGGGGAGACGGCCACTTTGACCAAACCCCCCGCTGAAAACAAGGGGATAGGGCAAGATAGGGGGCACCGGCTCGAGGTAGGGTTGGCACTGTCTCGAGGTAGGGTTGGCACTGCGTGCCAACCTAGCTCCCTCCCTCGTCCTAACTGCCTCGGGTAGGGATACCGACGCAGCTGTATCCTTATGCATTCCCATCCCCTATCCCCGACCCGCCATCCCCTATGCCCAAACCCCATGTCACCTTGTCCCCATGCCCCCTCTGCAACCTATACTCTTCTCTCGACCCTCCCCTCGACTCTATCCTCACTGCACCCATGGATATTTTCTTAGCGACCGGCAATGCCCACAAGGCCGAGGAATTCGGCCGCATGTTCGCCCAAGCCGGCCTGCCCGTCCGCGTCCGCTCCGCCAAGGAACTCGGCGGCATGCCGTACGTCGATGAATACACGGGCACGTTCACCGGCAATTGCCGCCTGAAGGCCGAAGCGCTCCAACGCATCGCGCCCCCGAAGTCCTGGATCCTCGCCGATGACAGCGGGCTCTGCTGTGACGCCCTGCAAGGCGGTCCCGGCGTCGACTCCGCCGTCTACGCGGGCCCCAAGGCGACCGACGCCGAGAACCGCGCGAAGTTGCTCGAAGCGATGAAGAAAGCCCCGCCGCACAAACGCGGCGCGCGCTTCGAATGCCACTTGCTCGTCCTCGGACCCAATGGCGTGGACATGAAATTCGTCGGGCAATGCTGGGGCCGCATCCTCGAAGCCGAAGTCGGCACCGAGGGCTTCGGCTACGATTCGCTCTTCGTCCCCAGCGGCTTCGACAAGACCTTCGGCGAGCTCCAACCCAAGACCAAGGACAAGCTCAGCCACCGCGCCAAAGCCTTCGCCCAACTGGCCGCCTGGATGCGGGGCTGAGGGTCCATCAGGTAGGGTTGGCACTGTCTCGAGGTAGGGTTGGCACTGCGTGCCAACCTAGCCGCCTCTCGCGTCCTAACTGCCTCGGGTAGGGACGCGACTGCGTCGCGTCCGTTCGCCAAACGACATCCGTCCTAATTGCCTCGAGGTAGGGTTGGCACTGCGTGCCAACCTAGCCACCTAGGTCGTGACGCAGTCCCGACCCTACCTGATTTCGTCATTCACGTTTACACTTTTCCACAGGCATCCGGCCGATTGGCACTTTTGCACTTCAACCATCCCCCATCCCCTATCCCCTCTGCCTCTTCCCCTTGTCCCCTCTGCCTCTTCCCCTTGTCCCCTCGCGGCTGCAGCCTGGGCATTCCCACCCCCGCGTTAATCTTGCCCTGCCTACTGTAATCCTTTTATTCCACGCACCCCATGAGCGACGCCCACATCCACGTGGCCAAAAACGGCAAACCGTTTGGCACCTTCACCGAATCCGACTTGAGCGCGGCGCTCGCCGACGGCCGGATCTCCGCCCAAGACCTGTGCTGGCGTAACGGGATGTCCGCCTGGCTGCCGCTCTCCCAGGCCTTCCCGCAGCTCATCCCGACGTCGGCCGCCTCCGCCTTCGTGGCCAACGATGCCTCGCCCGCTCCGGCCAACCCGGCCGCCACGCCCCTCCCTGCGCAGGTCTACCCTTCCGGCTGGGAGCGCTTCGGGGCATATTTCATCGATGGCCTAGTCGTGGGTATCCCCTTGGTCCTGATCGCGGCAGGCGTCGGCGGAGTCATCGGCTTCGCGCTTGGCGATGAAATGGAGCAAAACATGATCGTGATCATCGCCCAAGGTTTCGGCGTGGTCATCGGTGCCGTCGGCATGACGCTCTATTACGGCATCATCGGTTCCGGCCAAGCCAACGCCACGGTCGGACAGCGCGCCATGGGGTTCAAGATGGTCGACGCCAAGACGGGCGCGGCCCCTCGCAATGGTCAGGTATGGCAATGGGCCCTGACGCGCTCCCTGGCGCTCCAATGCTGCAGCTGCATCGGGCTCCTCTTTTTCATCCCCATCCTCACCGACGCCCGGAAGCAGTCCCTCTTCGACAGCTGGGCCGACCTGGTGATGGTGAAGAAGTGAGCGACCGCGTGCCGTAGCCCATACAACTGGCCGCGGACAGCGACGCGACCTGATGGTCGGGTGGTGAGGGTTGCGGGTTGTGGGGCTCGGTTGTGCTGCTTCGAGGTAGGGGTGGCACTGCGTGCCAACCTAGCCGCCTCTCGCGTCCTATCTGTATCGGGTAGGGTCAGCACTGCGTGCTGACCTAGCCGCCTCACCCTCAACCGCCGCCTAGGTCGTGACGCAGTCCCGACCCTTCCCGATACAACCGAAAGCGGGAACCGGGGAACGGAAAGTCAGCCCTCCGCCACGCCCCTACCTTCCTCAACCCCGGTATCGTTTAGCCCTCGATCCTCGGCTCGCTCCCTCCTTTTTACCGATAACTGTTGACAGTTACTGTCAGTTTATTACCACTGTCAACATGTCAAAGCCGAGCAAAGAGCAGCATTTGGCCGAGTTTAAGGACCGACTGGCCTGCGCCCAGAAGCACCGCAATGCCAATGAAATGGAATTGGCCCGGGCCGAATACCTCCAGGCCCTCGCCTACGCGGAGAAACACCTCGGGCCTTACAGCGCCGAGGTCGACCAGGCCTGTTACCGCTTGGCCAATTTCTACGCTTCGCAACGCGAGCCCGACGAGGAACTCGCCGTGCTCGAGCGACGACTCCGCATCCGCCAAGGCAACGGAGAGGTCCCCGCGATCGTCGATGCCCTCCAGGATGTCGCGCTTTGCCACGATAGCTACGACCGACCGGCGGAAGCGGAGGAGGTCTATCGCGAGGCCCTGGGCCTATGCGAGGAGACGGATGAGAATCACGAGCCGGTGCTCCGCTCGACGTTGCTCTACTTCGGGAGTTTCCTCAACGAGCAGGAGCGCCCGGCCGAAGCGGTGCCCATCCTCGAACGCGGGCTGCGCGTCTGCGCGCGGAGCAAAAGTTACCCGTCCATCTCGGGCTCCCGCCTCGCCGCCCACTTGGCGGCGGCGTTCTTCGCCCTCAAGCGCCAGCCCGAAGCGGTCGCGCTGCTCGAACAGGCCTTGCCGGTCCTCGCCCATCGCTCGCAGCCGACGATGACCATCACGCGCCGCATGCTCTATGCGCTGGCCAACGAATGCCGGAAGCAAAAGCGCCACGCCGACGCCGAACGCTGGTTCGGTGAAGCGATCTACCAAGCGAGCCAGTCCGACAACTCCCGCGACTACGCGCTCATCTTGGATGCGGCCGCCGATAACGACCTATCCCTCGGACGGACCGACCGCGCGGAACGCCGCCTCCGCAAGGCCATCAAGCAAATCCTCCGCATCCGGGAAGCCCATCACCAAGACGTGCTGGGCATCCGCCAGTCTTTGGTCAACCTGCTCATCCCCGCCGAACGCTATGCCGATGCGGAAACGGTGCTGACGGAAATGGCCGAGGCCGCCGAGCACCCCGACTTCACCGATGCCCGAGGGCGCGAGCGCTTCCTCAACAACCTCGGCTTCGTCCAGGTGCATCTCGAGGAATTCCCCAAGGCGGAGGCGAACATCCGCCGCGGCCTCGCGACGGCCGACGAGGAGAACACGGCCTTCCTCCTCAAGAACCTTGGGCTGATGTACCAGAAGATGGGCTACACGACCGAGGCGATCCGGGAATACGAACGGGCGCTGACGCTCTTCGAGAAATGCCTGCCGAACCACAAGGTCGCCGAATTCATCCGCAACGCCCTCAAGGAGCTGAAGGGATGAGGGCGGAATCGAGGAATGGGTCGATGACTGAATCGATGAAAGCGTCGAGGAATGCATCGAGGTCGGAATCGATGACTGCGTCGATCGCTGCATCGCTTCCCTAACCCCCTCTCTCCTCGATTCTCCCCTCAACTCTGCCCTCGATCCTTCCCTCGACTCTGTCCTCCACCCTCGACTCTCCCCCGACCCTTCCCCCGACCCTTCCCCCGACCCTCCCTTCCCTCTTTCATGTCCACCACCCTCGACGAAATTTGCTCCCTGCTCGACTCCGCGAAGCTCCGCTACGGTCGCCGCGAAGACCGCATCCGTACGGGTTTCGAGACCGACCTCTACGAAGACCGCGATGGCGACAATTGCCTGCACCTGTCCATCTGGCCCGAAGACGACGGGGAGACGCTGCGCATCCAGGCCCATGGCTGCTACCTCCTGCCGCCGGCCCAGCACGCCGAGCGACTCGCCGCCGTCCAGCGCACGATCAACCAAATCAACTGGGAGACGAAGCTCGCCCACTTCGAGATGGATACCGAAGACGGCGAGATCCGCATCAGCGTCGATATCCCGCTCGAAGATGCGCAGGTGACCGAACGTCAGCTGGTGCGGGCCCTCAAAATGCTGCCCGACCTCGCCGATCGCTGGCACCTCGCGATGCGCCAAGCCATCGAGCACGGCATCCCCCTCGCCACCCACGACGCTCTCTGCCTCCGATTCGACACCTTCATGATTGAACGGGACAAGACCTTAGGGCTAACATAGGATTGGCACTGCCTCGTGGTAGGGTCAGCACTGCGTGCTGACCTAGCCACCTCTCGCGAGCTCCGCTCGCGGGTAGGGACGCGACTGCGTCGCGTCCGTTCGCCGAACGACATCAGAATCTGGGCCATGCTAGGTCGGTACGCAGTCACGACCCTACCCGATACAACGAAAGGGGAAAACGGGGAACGGAATGTTAGCCCCGCCGCCAAGCGGCGACACTTCCCCAACCCCCAACCCGCATCCCCGCAACCCCCGACGTGGCTCCGCTGCGCGTCT
>JACCEB010509495.1_pt1 | contig 11330 bp, 14 predicted proteins | sample 7454761 | NCBI WGS metagenome assembly JACCEB01 (sample SAMN15323454, study PRJNA562643) | freshwater metagenome | isolation source: river surface water | place: USA:Blue River Watershed | collected 2017-08-18 | reverse complement strand
GCAAGAATTTCTTGCCAAGTTAAAAGCATTAAAAATAGGAGACTGCAATGATTGATAAACATAATAATGGCTATTTTGCTCATCATCAAAATCCAAAAATAACAGATTGTCCATCTGCTTTACATATAGCAAGGCAAGAAGGTAGTCAGCAAGATAAAAGCATTGTTGATTATATTTGGCATGATGATCACAAGGTTCTCTTAGTTACTTTTAGTGACAATTAAAATGGGCAATTATCGCTTTAAACTTCGTCAGCATCAGCACAAAACCAGTAAGATTATATTTTCTAGTTCTTGGTTTACTGCTGATGACTATTTAGGAGCAATATTTATCAAAGATCACTTTCTTAAAAATAATCCTGAATTTAAGGATTATTGTGTAACATGGGAGCAAAAACAATAGGTATTTTGACACTCTAGTCTGTAGTCTAGAGTGTTTTATTTTGTATTAAAAAATATTTTATAAAATACTTGACATTATTTTTAAATGCAGTTATATTATAAAAAATAAGTAAAACAAGCTATGGCAACCCTAAAACAATTACAAGACAATCTTGCGGCAATACGTCAAGAAAGGATTGCAATTTTAAAACAGCTTCCTAGTGAGGAGCATGAAAGGTTCTGTAAACTGCCACCAAACAGACCTTTGGTTAATTGTTCCCGACAAAAAGCAGAAGAATTAGTCAAGCGAATGGAACAGCTAATCATAGAAGAGGATAAGGCAATAAACGCCATAAATGGCGAAAAATATCGGTTAATGTATGCTGCACTAGAAAAGGAATAAAACAAGTATACACTCCCTATTAAGGGAGTTGGATTGAAACCCATAAAAAAAGATAGCCTAACAAGCTATCTTTTTTTATGGGTACTTGACATTAATATTAAATATAGCTATGCTGCTATACTAATAAATATCATTTGGAACACAAAGGCAAAACTATGAGATTCAGAAGAAATCAGGATTATTCCGAAGCATTTGAATTACCAGCACGAGTAGAAGCAAACCTAAGATATAGGGCAAAATATAAAGATAAGATCAAGATTATGGCTAGAATAGCTAAAAAGTCTAGACCTAGAAAACCGTTAACAGAGGAGCAAAAAGCCAAAGCAAGTATTTGGCATAGGAAAGAAAGTTTGAAGAGGAAACCACTTCAGGAAAGATCATGGTGGGATGCTTTAACAGAAGAGCATAAAAACTTGTTTTTAAATGAGTTTGATCCTGAAAAACAAACTATACACCAGTTCCGAACTTATTTAAGCAGTTTAAATCAGCCACAAAAATCACCAACGGAAAACGCTAACTATGTCTTGACTATTGAACAAGTTAAGGAAATCAGAGAAGCATTTAAAGAAGGTGTTCCTGGTATTGCTAATGATAGGATCGGCGGTTTTCTTGCTAAGAAATATGGAGTCAGTCGGCAAACAATCAACTTGATTAAGAACGGGAAAACTTATAAAAAAGTGTAATAAGAAACCCTGAAGTTATCAGGGTTTTTTCTTGTAAGTACAAATTCCCCGTTTTCTAAAACAGTTTAACCTGTTCCACATCATTATTCACTTGATCTTGTACCTTCTTTTTCCCGACACTTTTTGCTTTTTTCTTGCCTTTATCATGCAAATCTTTGGCGATTTCTTCAGCGTATCTTTGATGATTTAATTGTAATAATCTATCTAATATTTCTCTGCGGGCATTTTCGCAAATGGTGAAACGGATTCCTTGTTTTGTCTCATGAAAATCATGATCTAATTCTATATCTTCCCAACTATAGGCAGTAGCAACTGCGTTGTCCATTGCTATGTGTAATGTGCGTAATTGTTCTATGTCTGGGTTGGTTTCGTCGGGGTTGTGAAAACGGTTGTAGGTTTTGGTTAATCCCTCTTGACGGGTTAACATGATTTTTTGGCGGTGAGTGTAATATTTTTCTCCTATTTGTTCTAGGTTTGCTGTTGATGTGGGAAAGGGGAATGTTTCAAAACAGTCTGATGGTGTATAGCGTAAATCTTCTTTCATGGATGAAGCATATTCTCTAGCCCATGCTTCATGAAATACACTTTGAAGAAGTGTAAAATACTCTAGGCTTTCTAAAGCAAAAACATAAGTTGCATGAGAAAATACTATTTCTGATGGTACAGATGCAAAAGCTAAAGTTCTACTTGTCGCTGCAATAGTGATCACCCTTTCCATTTTTGCGATCGCACTATAAAGTTCTGAGCGTGGACGCAAAAACCGCCACCATAAATCTTTTGCACCTTTATCATTATTATTTAACCTTTCAGGTTTAACTTTTTCCTCTACAATCGCTAAACAATCAGGATAATCACTTGCGTAAGGTCTACCTTTAGGATTTTTAGGATCGTCATGTTCCGCATCTAAAGGCCAATCTTTAAAATTAATTACCCAACGACTAGGAGACTGATCAGGATTGGTATTCAAATCTTGTCCGTTCAAATAAGGAAATAACACTTCTTTATTTTTTGCATCTTTTTCAATTAATACTTGTGCTTCCTCTGGAGTCAAAACAAAACCCATTCCTAATACAATTGAACCTTGAAAAGATTTATTTTGATTTGCTGCTAACTGGTTAGGATTACCAGATGTTTTACCAGGATTTGTTAAAAAGGCTGTAATTCCATCAACGGGTTTTTCATCTAAAATAAATTCACCTTGCCAATTACTTTTTCTTAACCAAACATAAGCTACTTCTAAACTTGCACTACCTGGCCAGGTTCTACTTGGTACGGCACGATAAATGGTACAGTCTTTTATTAACTGATCCAATCCAACTTCTCTAGTGTCACCTTGGGCTATGGTATTAGTTGCAATTAATCCAAAACTACCGTTTTCGTTTAATAAGTTTTTAGCTTTTAAGAAAAAGTAAGCACAAAAATCAGCACTGCCTTTTTTATTATTTGCAATCCATTTAACTATAAAATCTCGATATTCTGTACCTAAACTACCTGTAATTTTTTGCCCACCCATAAACGGCGGATTTCCGACAAGGGCATCAAAACCTTTTTGAGGATTTTCTGAATTAGTAATTAATGATAAGGTGTTATCAATGAAGACTTCTGGAAATTCTAGTTCCCAATGGAACGGACGCAATTTATCAAGGTTAGGTAGGGCTTTACTTATACTATCAGGAATGTCTGCACTATCCCGAAAGGAGTTTAATAGGGTTTGTCTTAAACCGTTTTTTTCTTTTTCGTTCCAATTATTCAAGTAACTTCCTACTAATAGGTTACAGCCTTGACGTAAATCAAAGCTTCTTGCTTCGGCTTGTGTTAATAAAAATGCTTTGCGATTTTGGTCTTCGGGAGTTAACACGGGTAAAGCTGCGAGTTCTCGCCGTAATTCTATTACTTTGTCAATTTCTCGCCGGATTTCATCGGCAAATAATTCCGGTGTTCCTGTTATATCTAAGTTCCAATAACGCAATTGTTCTAAACTGACACCAATTAAGGAGTCACCACATTTTAAGGCATGATCTAAAAATGTGAATGGACGATTTTTTTGCAGTGTTATTAACCATAAGGATAATTTTGCCATTTCTACTGCTAATGGGTTTTTATCTACTCCATATAAACACCTGTCTGCTATGATCCGTCGTGCTACTGTTAAACGTTCTTCTGTTTCTTTGGGAATTAGGCACTCTTGCGGTATGGATTTGGACAGTGTACCGTCTGGTGCTATTACGACTTTACCAGGGTTTGCTTTTTCTACATTTTCCCAGGCTTCTACTAATCTTTCTGCTAAGTAGCGGCAAGTCTGTACTAAGAACGCTCCCGAACCCATAGCCATGTCGCATATTTTCAACTGTAATATTTCAGAGGCGGGTTTAAGTTGCCATTGTTGCTGCGGTTTCCCTTCTGCCACACCTGTATATACCAAGGGTTCTAAAGTGTGTTTGACTATTTCTTCAGTTAAATTTTTGGGTGTGTAGTGCGTTCCTGTTTCTCTTCTATCTGTACTCTGAGTTACATATACACTGCCAGCCGGAATTACCACTGGATAACCCAAGGTGTCTAATCGTACTAACCCGGCTAAAGGACGCACTTGATTAAACAGATTTAGATCGTTATTACAGGCTGTTAATAAACGTTGTTCTTCATAGTTTGTTAATTCTACCTGTAAAGCTTTTTTTAAAGCGGTTTCGGATCTGCCTGTGGCGTTTTTAAGAAGTTTAATCAAGTCCTGATTATTTTCTAGCTTAGTATTTTTATCCCCATTTGCACTGAGTGAAGTCGAAGTGTTCCCAATTTTTAATTCTCTTAACTCAATTTCTGGTTCTTGGTTCTTAGTTCCCACTAGCCCTAACACTGGTGCAGTTGCCCTAACGGCTTTATGGTCAAGTAATCTTTCATAAACATGGCCAATTTGTTCAATATCTAAAGCCCGGAAGGATAATTTGCGGGGTTCTACAGTTCCCGCAAATTTAATTTGTAATATCTGCAATGCTTCTAATAAATGCAATACAATCCGGTTATTTATGGGAATGGGTGCGGCTGAACTTGTTACCCAGCTTGTCCCTTCAGTCCGTCCTTCTAAAAACGGAAATCTATCGGGGTTAAATAAACTGCCACCATAGGCGGGTAATTTTAAATTATCATGGCAAGAACCAGAATAAACTGCTCGAAAGGTTGTGAGCAACCGACACCAGGCATCATAATGCCGTTCTAAGATTTCTTCTCCTTCTTTATCTGCTTTCTGTTGTAGCTGTTCCCTAATTGTGGAAACCGCATAATATTGATCATAAATAGGATTGCCTAACAATAGCAAACCCCGTTCTTCGGCAGAAAATAGGAATACTAACCGCATCATAATAGTTAATGCGGCTTGATAAAGTTGAGTTTCAGAGATTCCTGTTAATAGTGTCCGATTTTTATCTTGATCTATGCGGTCTAAGGCTGGCACTAACACTTCCACAGCCTTTCGGACTTGATACCCTAGTTGGTCTGTAACTTCTTGTTGATCCACCATACTATTAGTTAAAAGCTGTTCTAAAATTTGCGAATCATCAACACTAAAAAGACATTTATTTTTAGACATTTCCATTTAAAGATGCGCTACAGTTGATAAGTAAATAAAATTCTACATCGTTTTTTCTGTATACTTTAAGCACATCTAGTTAAATCTAAATGTGCTTTTTGTTTGCTAAAAATTAATAACCTTGACCTATCCAGTTTTTTCCTTCGGCGGCTATAAGATTTATTTGGTCTAAAACTTTTAAATCTTTAAAGTCTATATGTAACGTCCCTTTCTTGAAAATCTTAAATTTAAAGTGTTCATTCTCAAAAGTATCAGAATAATATCTATTTGTATTAAACTCCTTTAAATGGTCTAAAATTGCACCAGATCCACCATTAGGATCTAAAACTGAACCGTCATTATCAGATTCGTAATTAGCAAAGCTAACCATTTCGCTAATAGTTGCGTTAGGTGTGGGAAAAAATTCATTTTCTAACATTTTTAGTGTCCTATTAAGATGGTTGACAAACTTGTTAAATCCCCTGGATTATCAGGGGAATATCTTTAAACTAAAGCTAAAACTTCTTTAACTATGGCTTCTTTAAGTTGTACATCGGAAATATCAGATAGCAAGCTTTTCAAGTGATCAATAGTCGCCTTTACTTTGATGTCAATAGTTGACTCTGTAGCTACGGGTTCTATTACGGCAACGGTAGTTTTTCTTATTTCTGGTAATGCTTCTTCAACTACAGAAGTTATTTCTGTAGCCCCTTGTGGTAATTCTTCCCAAGCTATTTCTACTTGGCTTTTTACGCCTAACGTTTCCACAAATTCATCTAAGGTTATCTGATCAGGATTCTTAGATTCCATTGGCTGTAAACCTATATTAAAATCGTCTACTTCCACGCCTAACAATCCCCAAGAGTGTGGTAATCTGATTTTGATTGTCTTAGTTTTTAAGCTATCAACAATTTGTACAAGCTTTTCAGCTTCTACTAAACAGGAAGCAACTACACCAGACGTATAAGCTTCTAAATAGTCCGAACTGTTATCTGTAACAAAATACAGATTACCCGCCTGGATATGCAACCATAGTCTTGTAATTTTCTTCTCATTACAAATGATTGCAGCATTGATTCTTGATAGTAAATGTTGTCTATCAAACTCTACTTCCGTGTAAATAGTTCCTTCTTCTAAATTTGCGTTTGGCAGTGGTGTATAATTGCGAGTGCTTTGTACCAGTTCCCAATTGCTAAACTTAAAAAACAGTAAATTACTGTTTGTCATATCATAGTCTTGAACACCAAAAGTAATGTCAGTATTTTCCTGGTCTTTTAATTTCTTAACCAGATTCAGTTTATTTAAAACTGGAATTAAATCTGGTGGTACAAAAATGTTAGGAGCATCCTTACTTACTTTCAAATCTGCATAGGCTAATTTATGTCCATCGCAAGCTGCAAGTTTGCCATAGGCTAAATGCACATTATTTAGATTTTCTGTGTAACTATTTTTGTTGACGTGTTCACACAAAGTTTTAGCTTTATTGAAGAACTGAATACCATCAACAGTTATCTGCTTATCTGTTTTTTCTGGGTGAGGAAACTCAATAAATTCAGAGGCATCATAAGCTTTGATAGTCTGTTTTATTCCGTTAGACACTATTGTTAATTCTTCACCATTGCCGGATAAGATTAACTCTAAGACACCAAAAGCCTTAACCTTAGTGACAATATCAGAAAATAGTTTACCTGGGATGCAACATTCTCCAGGTTCTATTACATCGCAGCTAATAAACATAGTAAGATATGCCTGTAAATTTGATGTCCGTAATCTAATACCTTCTCTACCGTTTTCTTTGATAGTTTGGCAGTGTAGATTTGCTAGAACTGCATGGGTAGGACGCTTAGGAATTACTGCTAATAGTCCAGGTAAAGCTTCAGCTATTTCTTTAATTGTTGTTATGATTCTCATGTTTCCTAATCTCTCATTTGAAAAGGCATTACTAAATATTTGATTTTCTGAGTGCTTAATGGGGAAAACACTACAGGAGACAATGGTGCATTAAAATTAATCTGCACATCTACAGATGTAAGATTTTTTAATACACTCACTAAATATGGACAATAAAAAGCAGTCTTCAGACCATCACCAGATATTTGTGCAGGTATGGATATCTTTGTGATGCCTACATCAGTCACTTGAGATGTCAGAGTTATTTCTTGATTTTCTGGATTCAAATTAAAAATAACACCATTATTTTTTAATGATGATATTACTTGGATTTTCTCAACAGCATCAAGTAAAGCTACTCGATCAACAGTTGCTTTTTTGTCAAACTGTCGGGGAAACAATTGATTATATCTTGGGTATTGTCCTTCCAACAGTCTGTTCGTGAGTTTGTAATTATCAAACTCAAAAATAATATCAAAATCTTTAACAGTGATCTTGACATCATCAACTTTATTTAATAGCTTTTGCAGCAACAAACAAGCTTGGTTAGGGATTGTAAACTCTGTATCAGAGTTTGTATATTCACTTACAGATTCTATTAATGAAAGTACGTGTCCATTAGTAGTTGCAAACTCTAATTTAGATCCTTGCAACATGGTCAAATGCACGCCACAGATATTACCCTTAGTTTCGTCTGTACTAGCACTAAATAAAGTTGCGTTTATCCCCTCTAGAAGTTGTTTTGCGTCTAATTGATAAGTTTCCCCATCATCTATTACTGGTAAGTTTGGAAAATCTGTATATGGTTTGCTTGGTAGTTTGTAGTTCCCAGTGTTAGTCTGTACTAGGCAAACTTCGTCATCTACACTTAGAGTGACTTCATCAGCAGCTAAAACTTTAAGTAAGTTTAATACCTGCTTACAAGGAAGTAAACTGTTACCAGACTCTATTATTTGCCCGCCTATGGTGGTTGAAAGACTGACTCTAAGATCAGTCGTAGTCATTCTTATAATAGAATCCTTTGATTCTACTAAAACATAGCTAAGAGTAGTGTAATACTTAGTATTACAAGCTAAGGCTAGTTTTTCTAGTTGATCACGTAGATCAACAACGGAGCATATTATGTTCATTTTTGTCTTGATTTAATAGTTGACATATTTTAAGCAACTTATTTATTTTATGTTATAATCTAAGTTACTTGTACTAGGTAGACCCTGTAACCTCGCAACTAAACACTTCAAGCTGCGAGGTTTTTTATTATGCTACTTTCTTACGCAGTTTAGATACTCCTGCATAATCAGCGTCTTTGATTTGTGGCATTGCTTCAGGGTTAAATTGCACGGCTTCTTGCTCTGTATCAGCCTCGACTAAGACAATCTCTCTGAAGTTGAGAGATTTACAATCTTCATCCCAGTCAAAATCGCCAACTTGATTAGTTGTCATACTTTTAGCAATAAATATTGCTAATTGCTTATTGGTGATCTGGGGATGTGACTCCTGATCAATGTAAGCATTGTAATAAATTTTATAAGTTGCCATAGGTTATTTTACCTTTGTTTGCCTTATTAATATATCACCGTTTTATTATAATGTCAAGCAAAATAATCACATATTTTACAAGCTGCTTAGAATATGCCATACTGCTAGATAAAACAGGACTACAGCAATGGCAACTAAAATCAAACCCTCATTCAAAATTGAACCAATCCCCAACCATACGGGCTTCCAAGCGTTAGGGACTATTAAAGGCAAGTTTACCTATTTAGATGATCAGACGGGAATAAACAAGGGTAGAGGGATCGTTAAGACTAAATATGGTGACTTTCCTGCTTTTGTGCATAGTAAGTGTCGCCACATTATAGATAAGCTTTACTCAAAATCCCACTATTTTTTAGTTTGGTTTAGAAATAGACTAACTACTGAAGATAATTCAGCAACAATACAATTTACTATTGTTGGTTGTGGACTAGAAGGAGTAGATAATTGTTTCTTGGTTACAGGTGCGCTAGTTGGTGGTAAAAAAGAAGAAAAAGTTTATCAGTTCATTCTGAAGCGGAACTTTAATAGTTCAATACCAACTAAGCATAAAGTTAAATTTTCTACCCGTAGCTTTAAAGTTAAGGTGTTGGCTACGGATGACCTATGGGAACTATATAAACATAAATTAGCTGCTTTAGTTTGTAAGCTTGAAGACGGTAAATTGCAAGTTGTCAGTCATCAATTAGTTAGTGAAGAAGTGCCGGATAAGAGCCTACTGAAAAGCCTCAAAAAGAAGATTAAAAAGAAGAAAAATAAGAAGGTGATCACAGTTGAACCAACGGGAGATAAACCACTTGTTAAAAAGAAAATAACCGTTGGTATAGTGGGTAGTGATCCGGTGGGAACTGCTAAAAAAGTATTACCTAGTATTAAGCCTACTGAACCCCTAACGACTGAACCACCTAAGAAAAAAGTATTGGAACTTCCAAGAAAATAAGTGTAAAAAAAGCCGCTAAATGCAACAACTTAGCGGCTTTTAATTAATCTACTTTTTTGGTTGTATAGAACAGCAAAAAATCCATAATGCCGTTAACATCTCCGCCGTGTACACCTTGTTGTACTCCAAGTTCTTTACTTAGTCGGTTAAGAACCGCGATTACTGTTCCGTCCGAAATGTCTAGATTTTTTGCTATAGATTTGTAATTACAACCTTGATAAGTCAAATTAATAATCTCATAAGTCTGTTTGTTGTTATTCACAATGCTATTAAGAATATCACGGATATCCTGTCTGGTTTTTCCCCTAAAGGATTCCATTGTAGCTAATTCTTCCATTGTTATCATTGTTTTTACTCCTAATTTAGAACCTCAGAACTGTTATACGTCTGAGGTTTTTTTTGAATTATTTAACTTGTGCAACTAAATCTTTAAACGCTTTACCTGCTTTAAATTTTGGAGCAACTTTAGCCGGAATTGTTATTTTTTCTTTAGTTTTTGGGTTGATTCCTTCTCTCTCTTTTAATTCTGTGGAACAAAACGAACCAAAGCCTACAAAATCTACAGACTTACCGGATGCTACTTGTTCCTGAATTATTTCTAAAGCAGCATCAATAGCGTCTTTAACTTGTACTTTTTTTAAGTTTGTCCGCTCAAATATGGCGGATATAAATTCTGTTTTGTTCATTGTTCTGTGTAATATTGATGACTGTTTTCTAGCATACTACACAAAATAATAAAATATCTCATTCAAATAAAAATACTTTATGTTAGTATTTTATATGAATGAGATATCGGTTGGAGCGATGACTGGGATCATCGCTTTTATTTTTACAATCCTGCGTTAATCTCACCCCAATTCCCAGTAGGTAGTAAAGCATTTTTGGCTTCTTGGTGAAGCCAGTACAAATGAGAGTTCCGGAGTCTTTTTAGATTCTCTCTAAGAACCTCTAACACACCCCGATCCTTGGGACAATGGGTTTTTGACCGTGCAGTCATGTTGTTTGTGATTATAAATACACTGTTTATGCAGTGTACCTCACAAAGAAAATAATCTTTGTGGTAGACCTGGATTAACATGGCTTGCTGTCCCCACATTTCATGAAGGGTAACTAAACCCTTAAACTTAGCACTCAAGCCCAAATCATGAATCATGCCGCCAATATCTGTAGTGGGAACGCCCACTAAATATTCTGTTTGGTTTAGAGTCTCATACTTGATGTGATCACGAACTGCTTTAGCATGATAGCAGTCTATTCCTTTCTGTCCTGCTTTGCAATTACAGCAGTCCATCAAAGAATCGTAGCTGTAAACATTGCCTGTTTCTCCTACTACTTGATAGTAGTGTTTTGAAACCTGATTAAGGCTCTGAACTTTGCGGGCTTGTTTTTTGAGGATTGGTTGTGCTACTGTAAGACTCATAACTTTAGCTTTGCCACCGGGAATTAAGACGTTCGGTGGTTTTTCCTTATATCATTAATATAACAGCATTGAATATTAATGTCAAGCATTTCATGAAAAATAATTTAAAATACTTTTAGGGAGGGGACAAAACCTCAATAAAATATAGACATATCAAGGGTTATATAAAATCTTTTATTGATTCCGCGCTCTGTTTCCAGTTAACACCTAAAAACTCGCCAGGATCACCAGCGTACCTCGGATCATCAGGCACGGTATACCATCCGTCAAAAGGTCTATATTCAATGTACCAATCTCCAATTTCAGGATGATCCTTAGTCTTCAAATCCATTAAATCTTGTAAATACTGTTGTCTTGTCATGATATCTGCTAGTTGTTAATAAATGAAAAATAAGGTGTAACACCTGAAACGCTTGTTACACCTAGAGGATTTATGAACCTTGATTAACTATTCTATCCTAGCACATTTTTAAGCCATTGCCAGTAAGATAGTTTTCTAGTTTGTTCTAATTCCTGTTC
>JACCEB010280809.1_pt1 | contig 11335 bp, 10 predicted proteins | sample 7454761 | NCBI WGS metagenome assembly JACCEB01 (sample SAMN15323454, study PRJNA562643) | freshwater metagenome | isolation source: river surface water | place: USA:Blue River Watershed | collected 2017-08-18 | reverse complement strand
GAGGTCGCTGTCGAGCGTGATGCTGCCGATGTAATGGAGTTCGGCGCCGGTCACGCGAACCCGGTGAATTTTGCTGTACAGTACCTCAATCGTCATCGCCGGCAAAGGTACAACGGCGCATTGTCGATGAGGCGAACTTCTCCGGCATAAACGGATATAAGCGTTTGGACGCTTCGGCCGTACCGATCTAGGGAAAGGTCGGGGTCAGTTACGGCCTCGAGCGTGTCTGAAAAAACAAAGTCAATGGCCTCAACCTTAAGCTCGTGCTCGAGTTCGATTTCCTTGCGCAGCTCGCGTTTTAAGGCTTTGGGCGGAACCGGGAATTCCGAAACTTCACGCGCAGCCCACTGAAGCGCGCGGTAAATTGCCGGAGCGGCCGCGCGCTGTGCCTTCGTCAAGAGCCGATTGCGCGAGCTCATGGCGAGCCCGTCGGATTCCCGGGTCGTGGGGCACGAAACGATGATTGGGGTTCCGCCGCGGAGTTCCGCCACGCGCCGCACCACGGCGACTTGCTGAAAGTCCTTGAGGCCGAAATAGGCCTTGTCGGGCCGGCAGGCGGTGAACAGCCGGTCAACTACGGTAGCTACGCCCTGAAAGTGGCCGGGGCGAAGGGCGCCCTCTAAGCGAGTGTCCAGGCCAAGTAGGTCGTAGTTCGCCGTCGCCACGCCGTCTGGGTAGAGGTCAGCGACCTCAGGGAACCACACGGCGCTCGCCTGCGATGCTCCAAGCGTCGCGAGGTCGCCCGCCTCGTCGCGCGGGTAGCTGGACAGGTCTTCGGGCCGGTTGAACTGGGTCGGATTCACAAAAATGCTTACCAGAACGGCTGAACCGTCGGCCGCCGCACGCTCCACGAGCGCCATGTGGCCGGCGTGAAGTGCGCCCATGGTGGGCACGAAGGCGACCCGCTCTTGAGCGCTGCGCCATGCGTCCAGCTCGGAGTGATTTCTTAAAACCTTGAGGGAATGCGTCAAAACAGCCCAAAACTAGAGCGCCTCGCGAGAATTTCGTACCTTTGTTGGCCTTTTTTATTGGCACTATAAGACGAGATTATGGCAAAGCGGCGGATTTTATACGTTTCACATGAAATAAAGCCCTACTTCCCCGACGGGGAGTTGGCCGAAATGGCCTTGGCCTTCCCCAAGAAAATGAACGAGTTGGGGCATGAGATTCGCGCATTTATGCCGCGTTTTGGCGTGATCAACGAGCGCCGCCACCAGCTTCACGAGGTAATTCGGTTAAGCGGTATCAACGTGGTTATCAACGACTACGACCAACCCTTGATCATTAAAGTGGCTTCGGTTCCCGGTGCGCGTATTCAAGTCTACTTCATCGACAACGAAGAGTACTTCAAGCGCAAGGGCACGTGGGAAGACGCCAACGGAGAATTTTATGCGGACAACGGTGCGCGGGCACTTTTTTTCGGCAAATCCATTATCGAAACGATTAAAAAACTCGGCTGGCAGCCTGACGTGGTCCATGTGATGGGCTGGATGTCGACTGCGTTGCCGGTTTACCTGCGCCAGTTTCACGCGGACGACCCTCATTTTGCCGGAACCAAAGTTGTTTTTGGCCTGAGCGACAACGCCTTCGACGGCACACTGGACGCTGGACTACAGCAGGGCATGGCGTTTGACGGAGTGAAGGACATGGATGCCTTTACCAACCCCACTGCGGAGTCGCTTTACTGTGGCGCAGTCCGCCACGTGGATGCCGTGCTTCAAATGTCCGACGCTGCACCAGCCGCCGCCCTTAAAGCCGCCAAAGACGCCGGAGTTCCGGTGCACGACGGCAAAGCCTTTCTTGAGCAACCCGCCCTTTTGGACGCGTTCTATGAGTCGCTTTTTGCGTAGTTCGGTGCGCACCGCGGTCGCGTTGGCCTTTTTGGTCGTTAGCGTTTTCACGTCCTGTGAAAAGTCCAACGGCGAGGTTGGAATTGACTTTGTAGACGAGTCAGCGCTCGCCTTCGGTGACAAGCAATCGGTATCCATTCGTTCGTGGTCAGAGGAATACGATTCCTTGCTGACGCTGCGGCCCAATGCGCTGGTTGTGGGTAGCTACGACGATCCCGTCTTTGGTCGCCCCACGGCGTCGTTTGCTACGCAGTTAATTCTTGCGTCGGTTGCACCCAATTTCGGAACCAATCCGACGGTAGATTCCGTCTTCATGATCATGCCCTACGCGGGATGGTACGGCGATACGTCGGCCGCATTTCGCATCAAGGTGCACCGCAGCGCGGTTCCGCTCACCGATTCCATGTACTACGGTTTCAGCGCGCTTAGTCCTGGATTGCCCCTGTGCGACACTACGTTTCGCCCGGACGCCATTGTAAAAACGCTCAAAACGGGTGTTCGGTCGGGCAAGGCCGCACTAGCCCTTCGCCTGAACGCGGCTAAAATGCAGCAGTGGATTGTGGACGAGGCCATCGCCCGCCCGGGGAATTTTTCAAGTAATGCCGCGTTCATCGACTACTTCCGCGGTATCGTCGTTTCGGGTACCGACCAAAACCAGGCGATGTACCAGTTTAACCCTGGGGACGCCGCGGCGCGCATTCGGATCTACTACACCAACGACAGCATTCGGGCCGACACGTCCGCCGCAGGAAAGGACTACGGTCTTTACCAAATGGCATTTTCAAGCGGAGTCCAGGGTTTTAATCAAATTGTGCACGACCGTAGCTCCGCGCAATTTGACCTTGCCGCCCAAGACACGACCCAAGGCGAGCCGACAACCTACATTCAGGGTATGGGAGGTGCCGTTACGGTGCTTCGCTTGGACGGACTCAGGGCCCTAGTAGATAGTGGCTACGTGGTGAATTACGCCGAGCTTGTGGTTCCGGTACGCGAAGGATCCAATCTGCGCCACGCGGTTCCCGCATCACTCAGCATATTACACGTCAATGGATCCACAAAAACGCTCATTCGCGACTACCTAAGGGGAAATCCCGGAGGCAGTTTTTCTGCGTCAGGCGTGCTCCGCAAAGGGGCCTATAAGTTTGTGGTGACGCGCCACGTGCAGGATTTGCTGCGCTACGGCGACACGGCAAGTTTTAAAATGATGTTGGTTCCAGAGCGAATGGCGTCCTCGCCAGCTCGGGTAGTGCTCCACGGCAACCGCGATGCGGTGGCACCGATGTCGTTAAATTTGTGGTACACCAAACCAAATTAATTCGCCTATGTGCGGTATTGTCGGCTACATCGGGCCACGCGAAGCGTATCCGATCCTCATTCAAGGTCTTAAGCGTTTAGAGTACCGCGGATACGATTCCGCTGGGGTTGCCCTGGCCAACGGCCGCCTCGATGTATTCAAAAAAATGGGCAAAGTTTCGGCCCTTGAAGCGGTAGCCGACGCAGAGCGCCCGCACGCAACCGTTGGAATCGGACACACCCGCTGGGCTACCCACGGCGAGCCCTCTGACCGCAATGCCCACCCGCACACCTCCAACTCGGGGCGGCTGGTGATTGTGCACAACGGAATCATTGAAAACTACGCGGAACTGAAGACCCTCCTTACCGGCAAGGGATACACGTTTTCAAGCGATACCGACACCGAGGTGCTGGTCAACTTCATTGAATTCATTCAAAACGAAGAAAAGGTCAACCTTCAGCAGGCCGTGCGCCTCGCCTTAAACGAAGTGGTCGGAGCCTACGCCATCGTGGTGATGAGTACCGACGAGCCCGACCAAATGGTTGTTGGTCGCTTGGGTTCACCACTTGTACTTGGACTTGGCGACAACGAGTTTTTTGTGGGCAGCGACGCTACTCCTTTCATCGATTCGACCAAAAAGGTCATTTACCTCGAAGACGGGGAGATGGCGGTGGTCCAGCGCAGCGGCGTAGTAGTCCGCAAGATTGCCAACGATTTGCCGGTGGACAGCGTGATTCACCAGCTCCAGCTGGACCTTGCTGCAATTGAAAAGGGCGGATTTGATCACTTCATGATCAAAGAAATTTTTGAGCAACCTAAGTCCATTTTGGACACGGTGCGCGGACGCCTCAACTTCGCCACCGGCGAGGTGAAAATGGCTGGACTTGACGCCGTGAGCGACAAACTCCTCAACGCCCAGCGCATTCTTGTGATTGGCTGCGGAACATCATGGCACGCCGGCCTCGTCGGTGAGTACCTGATTGAGGATTTGGCCCGTGTTCCGGTCGAAGTCGAATACGGCAGCGAGTTCCGCTACCGAAATCCCATTATCGGACCCAATGACGTGGTAATTGCCGTGTCGCAGTCCGGCGAAACCGCCGACACGCTGGCCGCCATCAAAATGGCCAAGGCCAACGGAGCAACCGTATTTGGCATTTGCAACGTAGTTGGCTCATCGATTGCGCGCGAAACGCACGCCGGCGCCTACACTCACGCAGGCCCCGAGATCGGCGTGGCGTCGACCAAGGCTTTTACCGCCCAGGTAACGGTGTTTACGCTGCTTGCCATGTGGCTCGGCCAAAAGAAGGGAGTGCTTTCGGCGGCCCGTTCGGCAGAATTGGCCCGTGAGCTCGAGTCTATTCCGGCCAAAATTGAGTCCATGCTTCAACTCGACGGACAGATTCGAGAAATCGCCAAAACCATGGTCTCGGCAACGAACGCGCTGTTCCTCGGGCGCGGCTACAACTTCCCCGTTGCCCTCGAGGGCGCACTTAAGTTAAAGGAAATCAGCTACATACACGCCGAGGGGTACCCTGCCGCAGAAATGAAGCACGGTCCCATTGCACTCATCGACGATCAAATGCCTGTTGTGGTGGTGGCGCCGTTTGGCGAGCTTTATGAGAAGCTTGTGAGCAACGTCCAGGAAGTGAAGGCGCGCAAAGGCCGAATCTATGCCATCACCGGCGAAGGCAGCGACGCCATTGCTTCGGTAAGCGACGAGCTCATTGCTATTCCCACAACGGACGAAGCACTGTCTCCGCTACTGACCACGGTACCCCTTCAGCTGCTGAGCTACCACGTCGCCGTGCTGCGCGGTTGCAATGTGGATCAGCCCCGCAATCTCGCGAAGAGCGTGACGGTGGAATAACAAAAGGGGCCAATCGGCCCCTTTTTGCTTAACCAGTGGTCCAATAGGCTTAGATTCGGTACACGCAGCTCAAGCCAATCGATTGCCCCGATAGGGTAAATTGCGTAGCGGGCGCTTGCCATGTTTCGTTGGATTTGTTGTACCAAATCGAAGCGGTGGGCGCGAGCTCTATAGCAAGGGTCCAGCGGGGCTTGATTCGCGCGCGAACGCCGTATAGAATGCTTGCACTCGGTCCGCCATAGAAGTAGCTGCCATTGCTGCTGACGTAGTTTCCGATGTTGCCTCCAACTTCGGCACCCCAATAGGCTGAAACGGCTTTTTTGGGGCGGTTGATGCGCTCAAAGCCAAGCATGGCGTTGGCGTTCATCCAAAAGTTGGCGTTGGGTTCGCTGTGGGAATAGTTAATGGAGTTTTGCCAGGTGCGAAAGCGCAGGGCGTAACGGCCTGTTCCGGGCTCGGCCGTCGCACGGCGCGGACTCATTTTCACCATGATTTGGTAGTTCATAAAAGTGCCAAACATGCCGCCTTGGGGTGGAGGAGTGCGGAGTCCGATTTGGGTTTCCCAGCGAGATTGGGCGGTAGCGGAAAGGCTTGCGAAGAGCAAGGCGACTGTCAGGGTACGGAGCATAGAGGTAATGTTTGATGTAAAGATGCGCCCTAACGGCTAATGGTTGCAGCCTAAGTCTACCTTTGTGGTGTGAAATCGGCGATTTTTCCAAACCTCGTGGTCGGCGGGGCTCCGAAGTGCGGCACCAGCAGCGTGTTTTTTTGGTTGGCAGCCCACCCTGAGGTGGCGTCGAGCCGCGAAAAAGAAACGTTTTTTTGGGCTCCCGAGGTCAACCGTTTCAACGCCAAGTGCAGCGTGGTGGAGCACGGCCCCGAGGCCTATCCCCGTCTATTTGAGCATACGAGCGATGCCAAAGTGCGCTTTGAGGCGACCGCAGCCTACATCTACTATTCGACGGCCTGGGAAGGGCTGGCTTCGCTGCCGGTAAAACCTACTGTCCTGTTCCTGCTTCGCGAGCCGGCTGCCCGCACCCAAAGCCAATTTCTGTTTGAAACCCACCGAACCGGTCGGGTGAACGGGAGTTTTGCCGACTACATTCGCGAGCCACACATTTTGGATCACGGCCACTACGTGCGCTACCTAACGCAATGGGAGGCCGCATTAGGGCGCGAAAACCTCGTGATTTGGCAGTTTGAACAGGTGATGCGCGATCCGCGCGCGGCCATGATGTCGTTGGCGGAGCGCTTGGGCATTGACCCGACCTTTTATGAGCGTTTTGATTTCGCGGTGCGCAACGAGACGGTGGCCATCCGAAGCAAGGGCCTGCATCGCCTGGGGCTCAGGCTGCAGTCTATGATTCCGCTGGCCGTTCAGGACGCGCTCCTTCCGCTGTACCTTAAACTGAACGGCGCGGGCCGACCTAAGGCAGACGACCGCCTGAAGGCCGAAACCAAGGCCCTCAAGCCCCTTTTTGCCGCGTCCAACGCCGAATTAGCCGCACGCTTTCCGGAGTCCATCGATTTGGCACTTTGGGCTTGAGGGCTTCTGAACCTTTGGAGCCCACAGAGGTTAGACCTAGCGTGCGCCTTCACCAACTCATTCAGCAGCTTCCGGGCTACGCGGGCATGCTGCGCGTCAACGGCCAAACCATCCCGCATTCGTTTGTGTCCCTGCACCGGCCCACGGGTAAGTACGTGCACCGCGTTCTGCTTCAGCTCGCTTCGCGGCTCCTCGAACGCGGCGGGGTTCGCAACCTGGGCCACGCGGGGGCGCCTGGCCTGGTCCTAGCGGAACTCGACCCTATAAAAGGCGCGCCCCAAATCCCCATTTGGCCCCGCGGCTACTCGGCTGTGGCGGCGAACGTGCTCGGAAGCCCGAGCGTCCGCGACGCCGTAACGGTGCCCGCCGAGCCCTTCATGGTGCTGGAATTGGACCCGGCTTGGACCTCGTTTGACGACTACCTCGGCGCCATGAAGACCAAGTACCGCACGCGCGCCAAACGGGCAATGAACCTGTCGGCGCACTGCGAACACTGCGCCTGCACCAACTGGCCCGACGAAGAATGGCTGAGCTGGGCCGCAGGCCTTCTCGGCAAGACCCTCGCCGACAAAGTGATTGCGCTCCCTGAAAACCTGCGTGAGCTCTTGGCTACGTTTAAACGCGTGTACGGCGATGATTTTCACGTCTTTGGCTACCGAATTAACGGCCAATGGGTAGGCTTCATCACGGCGCTCCACGAAGGCGATACCCTCTACGCGCTTCACATGGGATTTGAGCCGGAATTTGCGCGCGAGGCGCAGTTCTACCAACGCAGCATGATGGACGTTGTCGCCCTGGGCATCCAATTGGGCGCTGCACGCGTCAACATGGGCCGCACTGCCACCGAAATTAAAAGCACCTTGGGCGCACGCCCCGTCGAAAACAGCTTCGTTTTTATCACCACGTGCACGTGGATGCGTTGGCTTGTTGCGGGCTACCGCAAGTGGGTCCTAAAACTGCCCACCTACGAACTGCGCTCGCCGTTTAAAGGCGACGGCGCGGACTAGATTCGCCTTCGATTAGATTCGGCGCGGTTAGCGACCACGCCGCACCCCCTAAAACTCGAGAATAAATCCAATCGTCGGCAGCGTGCGCCCGGTATCGCTCCGCAGCAGCTGCATTTGGTAGCGGCTGGGGTCGTCGACATTGAGCAGTGGCTGCTTGCTTTGGGCGTCGCGCACCACCGTCAGGTAGGGCATCAGCGGGTAGTCGTTGGAGCCTAGGTTTTGCAGGTCGAGGTACCACGTGATGCTGTGGTTCTTGCGCGCCGTGACTTTGTCGATGCGAAAGTCAAGTTGGCTGAAACTCGCCAGGCGCTGGCTATTTACGTTGCGGTAGTCGAAGATTCCGCGCTGAAGCACGTCCCAGTTCTCGCGCAGTGCAGACGTTGCGGCATCAAATGGCGTATACGGAGTTCCGCTCGAATAGCGGGCTTTAATGCCAGCCTGCCAGCCCTTGCCCCACACGCGACCGGCAGTGACCGAACCGCTGTGGCGGCTGTCCCACACCGACGGTGCCCACTCGGCATTTTGGGTCTGGAATTCCGACTTCCCGTAGTGGTAGGAGGCCATCCACCAGTACTTGCCCTTGAGTTTTTGCTGCAAGAAGACTTCAAGACCATAGGCGCGCCCGGTGCTGGTCGGGGTAGACGCTTGGTCGCCGACGGCCACGTAGGCACCGATCGCGTTGGCGTAGCTGATTTGGTCCTGAACCAAGAACGGGTAGCGACGGTAGCCCTTGTAGTAGCCTTCAATGCTGACGCGGTAGGTTTGTCCGTTTTGGTATTCAACGCCTCCCGCAAGCTGCTGCACGAGGGCACTGGCCAGGTCGTCACGGCGCCCTTGTGCGGAGTTGGCCACCTGGATGATGGCCGGCGGTAGCTGGTTGTACTGTCCGAGGTTGGCGTTGGCGGTCCAGCGCTCGCTGATGAGGTAGCGCAGCGCAAGTCGGGGCGACAAATTGTTCAGCGGATTGGCGGTAGATGATGAAAGGCTCGCCGCGTCGGCACGCAGGCCGAAGGTTGCGGTCAGCCGATCGCCGAGGGGCTGCGTGAAGGCCCCAAAAAGGGCGCCTGTGCCGTAGGCGGCGGTGTCGCCGAGCACCACCGTGTCGATTTGGCTACCCGTCCAGCGCAGGTTCCACATGTCGAGGTGGTAGGTACGGCGTTCAAGGCTGGCGCCAAACGAAAGCTGTCCACCGTGGGCAAGGGGATTTTGGCGGCGCTCCACGCGAAGGCGCTGGTTGGTTTCACTGGCGTCGTAGCGAAGCTGGCGGTCGGCCTCAAGGCCCGAATTGCCATTGAATTTAGCTGCTTTGTTGGCGATTCCGTCTTGGCTGAGCACCACGGTCCATTGTCCGCGCTCGTCGAAGCTGCGGTAGCGCAGTCCGCCCACCTCGGTGCGCTGCGTGCCCTCGGGGATGTAGCCAACGTTGTACAGTAGTGCATCAGAAGCATTAGAGTCGGCAGGGTACAGAAAATAACGGTCCCAGCCGCCGATGGCGAGCAAGGTGAGGTCGCGGCGTGCATCGATTTGGTGGTGAATCCGAACCTGGGCGTCTTGGTAGGCCGGTAGTACCGGAATTTTGAACAGCCTGAAGTAGTACTGGCTGAAGGAGTTGCGTGCACTGGCGGTGAACCGAGTTTTTTTGCCAAGCGGACCCTCCAGCGTGGCGCCGTAGTCGGTTTGGCCTAGGCTGAGGCGCAGTCCAAGGCGGTCCGAGCGCCCGTTCCGGCCCTCCATTGCGAGGGTTCCGCTGAGGACGTTGCCGAAGGTCGTTGAAAAGGCGCCCGTCTGGAGTTCGGTGGTTTGCACGTGGTCGAGGTTAATCAGGCTTACGGCCCCGCCGCTGGCGCCTTGGATCGAAAAGTGGTTGATGGTGGGCACGTCGATGCCGTCAAAGCGGTATCCGTTTTCTGATGGAGCCCCGCCGCGCAGCGAAATGGCGTAGCCAAAGCTGGGTTTGGGCAGTATTCCCGGAAACGACTGAATCACCTTCGACAGGTCCAGTACCGCACCCGGCATGCGCTGCATTTCGGCCCAGCCAATCGCTTTTATGCTCAAGGGAGATTCGGGCGTGCTTTTAAAGGCGTCGGCGGTTACGACCACTTCGCCAAGGTTTTGCTGCGGAACAATTTCGATAGTAAGCTCGTTGGGCTTGACCGCGTTGATCCACAGTTCGTGAATCGTTTTAACGTACAGCCCTTCGTCGCCGGTTACCGTGAGGTTGGCAAGGCCCGACGGAAGGTTTTCGAACTGAAATCGCCCTTCGGCGTCGGTGCGCGTCTGGAAGCGCTGAATGTTCGGGCTGGTGGTCAGAACCACGTCCCAGCCGGCTGCGGCTTGGGCGCCCTGAGTGAATACTACGCGTCCTTTAAATTGCGCTTGAGCGAGGAGGCCAAGGGGAGCGGTCAAAAGCAAAAATGCCCAAATCCAAAATTTCATGGCGCGAAATTACAAGGGCCTTTTCGCACAAAATACCCACAAAAGTCATTTTTTGCCCCAAGGGGTCGGGCTACTGGTTGTACTGCGTCATCGCGATGCCTGGCCCCGCAAGCACAAAGGTTTCGAGCTGCTTGATGGCGCGCTCGATTCCCGGGTTGAGGAATTCAAGCTCTTCGGGCGTCCAGCGACCTAGCACAAAGTCAACTTGGTGGCCCTTGGGGAAGTGCTGGCCGATCCCGATGCGCTGCCGGGCATAGTCTTGGCGTCCGAGCGTGGCCTGGATGTCTTTGAGGCCATTGTGTCCGCCGTCGGAGCCTTTAAGCTTTAGCCGCACATGGCCCACGGGCAGCGCGAGTTCATCCACGACCACAACGAGGTTTTCGAGCGGAATTTTTTCTTCCTCCATCCAGTACCGAACCGCCTTGCCGCTAAGGTTCATGAAGGTGCTGGGCTTGATGAGTACCACGGTCCGCCCCTTGATGCTGAACTGCGCCCGATCTCCGAGGCGTGAAATAGAAAAGGACGCCGAATGGGCCGAAGCCCAGGCGTCCAGTAGGTCGAACCCAATGTTGTGGCGGGTACGGGCATACTCGCTGCCCGGATTACCCAGCCCCACCACCAGGAACTTTTTCATTTATTCGGCGCTAGCCTCGGCAGGAGCCTCTTCTTCGGCACCTTCGTCGTCGGTGTCGGCGACGGCGTTACGCGACATGGCGATTGAAACGACTACCGCGTTGTCGGCGTTCAGGATCTCGTAGGGCTTGCCCTTCTTGATGTCTGAAACACGAATCGCTTGACCAATGCGGAGCTCCGTGATGTCGTGCTCAATCGACGACGGAAGGTCGTTGATCAGGCCTTTTACCTTGAGGTTGCGCAGGGCGAACTTCATTTTACCGCCGCTGCGCACGCCGCGTGCGTTACCGGTGAGGACCATCGGAACTTGAATGGTAACAGGCTTTCCGTCAAGAACTTGGATGAAGTCAACGTGAGTCAACGAATCGTTGAGCACGTGGAACTGCATGTCTTGGATTACGGCGTTGTAGGTCTTACCGTTCAGCTCGATAGACGCCATGCGCGCTTCGGCCGTGTAGACGAGATCGCGGAACGCGAGGGTGGGAGCATAGAAGTGAACGGGGTTGTCACCTCCGTACATCACGCAGGGAACTAGGCCCTGGTCGCGGAGCTGCTTGGCGTACTTGGTGCCCAATTCGGTGCGGACGGTGCCTTGGAGAGTTACGGATTGCATGGCTTAAGAAATCGAGGTTTAGAACAAAAAGTGGTCGCTGATGGACTCGTTGGATTGGACTTTGCGCATCACCGCGGCAAACAAGGGTG
>JACCEB011113165.1_pt1 | contig 11338 bp, 10 predicted proteins | sample 7454761 | NCBI WGS metagenome assembly JACCEB01 (sample SAMN15323454, study PRJNA562643) | freshwater metagenome | isolation source: river surface water | place: USA:Blue River Watershed | collected 2017-08-18 | reverse complement strand
TGCGCAGTCGCTGCAACCAGGGCAGCAGCAAGCGGGTTGGCACCGCCATGATGCCGCTGTAAATCTCGCGGATACGGCGCTGCTCGTCGCTGGCATCCTTGTGTTCGACGATGGCCTGCACCGAGCCGTCTGCCTGTCGCACGATGCGTCCGTACCCGGTGGGGTCGTCCATCTCCAGGGTGAGCAGGGCCAGTTGCTCGCCTCGGGTAGCCTCGATCAGTGTCTGCAGGGTATCGGGCTGCGTGAGCGGCACATCACCTGACAAAACCACGGTGACGCCATCGTCTGGCAGCACGGGCGCCGCCTGTTGCAAGGCGTGTCCCGTTCCCAGCTGGGGCATCTGACGCACGAACTGCAAGCCGGGTTGCCCGGCCAGCGCCGCCTCGACCTGCTCGGCACCGTGTCCGGTGATGACCACGGTGTGACGCGCTTTCAGGGCCTTGGCCGTGTCAATGACGTGCTGAATAAGGGCCTTGTCACCGAGGTGTTGTAAGACTTTGGGCATACTGCTGTGCATGCGAGTCCCTTTGCCCGCCGCCATGATCACCACATCAACTGCCTTCATGCGTTGGATTCTCCACCGGGGATGGCCCCGGCTATTGGTTAGCCGTGCCCCCATTATCGGTGAGCCCATGCGCTGCTTGCGCGTTTCTTTGCTCGTGCTGTGGATGCCTCTCGTGCTGGGTGGCTGCAGCATGGTGCAAACCGTCTACAACAGCACACCCGATCTGGCGTACTGGTGGATCGACCGGTTTGTGGATGTGAGCGCCGAACAACGACCCGTGCTGATCGACGACTTGCAGGCCTACCAGCAGTGGCACCGCACCACCCAGCTGCCCCGTTACGCGCAGTGGCTGCAGCAACTTCAGACGCTGGCGCTGCAAGACGTGAGCGAGGAGCAAGCCTGCAAGATCTACCGCGAGATCTGGGAGGGCCTGCCCACCCTGGCCGAGGCCGCTGACGCCGGCATGGCGCGCCTGGCGAGCAGCCTCTCGACCGAGCAACTGGACCACCTGCGCCACAAACTGGAGCGGCAGCACCGCGACTGGCGTCGTGATTGGGTGGAACCTGGTGCAGACGAGGTCTTGAAGAAACGGGTCCAGCGAGCGCGCGAACGCGCCGAGGACTTTTACGGACGACTCGCCCCCCACCAGCAGCGCCTGCTGCGCCAGCAAGCCGAGCGCTCTCCTCACGATGCCACGTTGGGTGAAGCCCTGCGTCTGCGGCGACAGGACGACATTGTCTCCACGCTGCGAGGTCTGCAGCAACAGCAGCCCACACCCGATGGGTGGCGGCGCGACGTTAGAGCCCTGCTGCAACGCAGCGTGATCTCACCGGTGCCCGCCCATCAGGCCTATGTGGACCGGTTGAATGACTTCAACTGTCGCGCCATGGCGCAGATGCATAACAGCACCAGCGCAGAACAGCGCCAGTCGGCGCTGAAGCGGCTGCAGAAATACGAGCGGGATGCGCGTGCACTGATGGCGCGTTGATGTGACCCTGCGCGCGCATTGAGATGGCCCTGGGCTGGGCGCAGCCACCAGGGCCCGTCACCACCGGGCTTCTTAGAAAAGACGGCGCCCCCTGAAGAGTGCTTGCCTACTCAGGCCTGGAGGGACTTCCACATCTCCATGTCGCGCTCAGCCGTCCAGATGCGGGGGTTCTTGATGCCTGCGGCTTCATCGAAGGCACGGCTCACATCAAACGGTAGGCAGTGCTCGTAAATGAACACATGGCCAAAGATGGGGTCCATGCTCTTGCGCGTGTGGGCCATCGCGCCTTTGAGGTCGAGTTGTTGTGCCACGGCTTCGCGCCCACAGCGGTACAGCGTCTCTACCCACCGCTTGGTGTAATCCAGCGCCTTGTTCACATTGGCCTGGCCTTTCATGGCCTCGCCTCGTCCGGGCACGATGGCCTCGGCCTTCAAGGCCCGCAGCGCCTCCAGCGTGTCGGGCCACTCTTCCAGTTGGGCGTCACCGGTGTAGACGCCCGCCTCGTACTCGACCAGATCACCGCTGAAGAGCACCTTTTCGGCCTCGACCCAGGCAATGGTGTCACCGCGCGTATGACCCGGGCCCGGGTGCCAGATGTCAACCACCACGCCACCCAGGTCCACACGCAGGCTGCCTTGACGGCCTGGCTTGCCGTCGCCGATGACCATCGTCGGCCAGGTCAGGCCCGGCACGCCTTCGGCACCGCGAAACAGCCGCGGGAAACGCTCCATCTCGCTTTGCATGTCCTGCGCGCCGCGCTCGACGATCAACTCGTAGGTGCCGCGGCTGGCGATGATTTCGGTGGCCCCCTCGGCCGCGTAAGCACTTGCGCCCAGCACGCGCACCGCATGGTAATGGGTGAGCAGCACGTACTTGATGGGCTTGTCGCTGACGGTGCGGATCTTGGCAATCAGATCCCGCGCCATGTCAGGGGTGGCGGTGGCGTCACTCACCATGATGTACTTGTCGCCGATGATGACGCCTGAGTTTGGGTCGCCCTCGGCGGTGTACGCCCAGCAGTGCTGGCTCAGTTGCTCAAAGGTGATTTTTTTGTCGGCCAGATCGGCCTGGCTGGCGAAAGCTTTGGACATGAGGCGTCTCCTGGAATGTTGACAAGCATTCTAATGAGTGCCCGCACGCCGCCTGGCCAGCCCGTCAGGGTACGGAACGGGTGTCCACCAGCCCCGATTCCAATGTGCGGATCACCTCATCGGCAAAAGCAGCGTAGCTCATCGTCCCGCCCGGTCGCAGCCAGGTGAAGGTCCAGTTGATCATGCCAAAGACCATCATGGTGATGGCCGTCTGGTTGTGGGCCGAGAAGCGCTCGGGGTAGGCGCGCTTGAGAAAGCGGGTGAATGCCGCCACCACGTCGCGTTGCCGGTGCACGATCAGGGTGCGCTGTGTTTCGCCCAGAAACTTGGTGTCGTTGAGCAAGGCCACGTGCCGGGTCGCCGAGGTTTCGTACTCTTGCAGGAAGCGGCGAATCAGCTCGTGCAAGGCCGCACGGTCATCGAGGTTGAGCCGCTGGGCGGCTGCCTCGCTCTCGCCAATGATGACCAGCAAGCGCTGGGTGTAACGGTCGAGCAGGTCAAAAAGGATGGCCTCTTTGCTCTCGTAGTAGTGGTACAGGCGCGCCTTGGATGTGCCCCCGGCCTGGGCAATGTCGTTCATGCTGGCCGCCGGATAACTGCTGTCGGCAAAGCACTGGGCGGCGATGTCCAAAATGGCTTCGCGGCGCAGGTCGTGAGAGGCGGACTTGGGGCGTGCCATGGTCGGTCAGGCTGCGGCGTCTTGGCCCGGCGTGTCGCAGAAGCAACGCGTGCCGCGTTTCATGGCAACTCCCCGTTGTCGGGTTGGGCGGCTGCATCGCGTGGCCCCACCTGACCGAGTCGGGCCTTGAGTGACTGCGGCTGACCGCTGATAAGAGCGGCGTAGGCGGTGGCATTGCTCAAGACCTTCTTCACATAGTCGCGGGTCTCGTTGAAGGGCACGTTCTCGGCCCAGATCGCGCCTTCCAGCACGGGCCCATTGCGCCAGCGGCGCGAACGCGAAGGCCCGGCGTTGTAAGCAGCGGCAGCCAGCGCCTGCGATCCCTCAAAGTTATCGAGCACCAGCTTGAGGTAGCCCGTGCCAATGGCAATGTTGGTGTCACGCTGATTGAGTTGATCCAGGGTGAAGTGGTTCAGCCCGATCTTGCGAGCTGTCCACTTGGCGGTTGCCGGCATCACCTGCATCAGACCCGAAGCGCCCACCGATGAGCGAGCGTCCATGATGAAACGGCTTTCTTGTCGGATGAGTCCATACACATAGGCGGCATCCAGACCGATCTCGCGGGTGCGCTGCAGCACCGCGCTTTTGTGCGGCATGGGAAAGAGCAATTCGGCATCGAACTCCTGGCGGGCGCGGTCCATGGTGTTGATACAGCGATCCCACACCTGTTGCTCGCACGCCCAGTGGGCCGCAGCAAGCAGTTCGCGGTCGCTCATGCGCCCTGCCTGACCTTGGGCGTTGACCAGGTTGGTGCCGTAGTTCCACTCGCGCACCCCCTCGGGACGCAGCCCGATGGCGATGGCATGCAAGGCACGACGCAACGAAGGATTGGCCCGTGCCACAGACAACTCGTCTGGCGTGGGCGCAGCAGGACGATCGGGCAAGACGATGGCCTGACCCAGCGCCTCGAGGGCGAGTTGTTCATAAAACCCGCGCGGCCCGGCAATGCTCTCGAGCAAACTGGTGGCCTCCTGGTTCAGCGCCGGCGTGGTGGGGCGTCGTGCCAGCAGAGCGCGGGCCAGCCAGTACACCCAGGTGGGGTCGCGCCGCGCCTCGGCACTCATGTGGCCAATGGTCGACTCCACCACCGACCAGCGCGGCGTGTTGCCTGCGCGCAGCGCAGCGCGCACTTTCCAACCCAGCATGTCATCGTTGAGGTCACGGTCGTTGCGAACCTTGGCAAAGTAGTCCAGTGCATCGTCATCCAGGCGCATGGCCGATTGACGGCCAATCACGCCCCACACCCAATGCCGCTCCTCGCTGGTGAGGTAGGGGCTCCACTTGGACGTGAGTTGTTTGGCCGCTTCGTCAGGATCGCTGGCGGCAATACGCACCAAGGCCAGCACCACCAATTCCTGGCGCACCTTTTGCGGGGCTGCGATGCGTTGGGCCAAAAACTTGGTTGGCTGCGCCAACACCTCCGCGAGCGTGCCCAGGGCATCAGGTGCGACGATCTGCACCGCCTGACGGGCCGGACGAGGCCGGTTGTGCTCGACCGACACGCGCGCCTTGCGCCAGACGTCCAGCGCACTCAGGCGTTTGGCATCGAACAAGGTGTCTGCAGCCCAAGCACATCCGTCGTCACCCTCGCGTTGCTGCATCCATAAACGACGCACCTCGTCCACCAGCGAGCCGGGGGCCTGTGCGCCCTTGTGCTGGAAGTCGAGCAAGGCCTGGTAACACTGGACCTCGCGGTCGTCCCGCATGCGGTAGTGAATCTGTTCGTCGCCAAAGGTGGATAACTCGCGTCGACTGCCCAGCAACAGCAGCCAGTCGTTGCGCAACCGGTCCTCCTGGTAGGTGCCGGCATAGCGCTGCAAAAACTGGCGAATCTCGGCGGTGCTGGCTTCATCCAGCCGGGCGCGTAACTCCCAGTAGGCGGCCCAGGGTTCCAACACATGGCCCCGGGCCTGGGGCAGCAACGCTGTCAGACGCTTGCGGTCATTGCGCTTGAAGGCCTGCGACATCTCGATCACCACGGCATCGCCGCGCTCGGAGGTCTGCACCGATGTCTGTGCCTGTGCCAGTGAGAACACACTGCCCGCTGTCAGCGCCAGTGGCAACACGCTGGTGACCCAACGCCTGAAAACCCTTGTCATTGCTCGCATGCCGTGATTATCCCCGGGATGGTGCGCGTCAGCCAGGAGCCGACTGACTCCAGTTACCATTGGACCTTCGCGGTGGGGCATCAAGCCCACCGGGTCAGCGTCCCCCGCCCTTTGCTCCAGCCATGAACAAGAAAACCCAACGCCAGGAACTGATCGAGCAGCGTCTGAACATGCCAGACCGGCTGCAACGGGCCGACTTGCTGCAGCGGGTGATGCGCATCTGGTTGGTCGGTCGTCCCGACACCATGATCGGCGCCTACTGGCCCATCAAGGGGGAATTCGACCCTTTGCCGGCCCTGCACCGCTGGAAGGAAGATGGGGAGTTGCTCGAGCAACCCCTACGCCGTCGCATCGGTCTGCCGGTGGTGGACCGCGACAAGAGCACGCTGCAGTTCCACGCCTGGTACCCGGGTTGTCCGATGGAAGAGGACGCCTACAACATTCCCAAGCCCAAGGACACCGAGGTGATCGTCCCCACCCTGCTCTTTGTGCCCTGTGTAGGCTACGGCACCGGCGGCTATCGCTTGGGCTACGGCGGCGGGTTTTATGACCGCACCCTGGCCGCCTTGCAGCCCAAGCCCTTCACCGTGGGCCTGGGGTTTGCACAAGGCTTCCTGCCCGACCTCGAGCCCGAGGCACACGATGTGCCGCTGGACGCCATCCTCAATGAGAACGGGGTGGTGTGGCCGATTGGCTGAACGCCCGTCCTCGAACTCAACTGCCGGTCGATTCGCTGGCCTGCTGCAACGCCCACATGCTGGCATAACGCCCCGCCAGCGCCAGCAAGGTGGCGTGGGTACCCCGCTCGACGATACGGCCCTCGTCCAGCACCAGAATTTCATGGGCATCCACCACCGTGGAGAGCCGATGTGCAATAACCAGCGTGGTCTTGTTGCGGGCCACTGCCTGCAACTCGGCCTGGATGGCACGCTCGTTGGCGCTGTCCAGGGCTGAGGTGGCCTCATCAAAAATCAGAATGGGCGGGTTCTTCAGCAAGGTACGGGCAATGGCCACCCGCTGCTTCTCGCCCCCCGAGAGTTTCAAGCCCCGCTCGCCCACCAGCGTGTCATAGCCCTTGGGGCTGGCCTGGATGAAGTCGTGGATACGCGCCGCACGAGCCGCCTCTTCAATAGCCTGGGGTGTGGCACCAGGTCGGCCATAGGCGATGTTGTAGCGCACGGTATCGTTGAAGAGCACTGTGTCTTGCGGCACGATACCAATCGATCGGCGCAGGCTGTCTTGGGTGCAGTCGCGCACATCCACGCCATTGATGCGGATAGCGCCCCCGGTGACGTCATAGAAACGGTAGAGCAGTCGGGCCAGGGTGGATTTGCCCGCACCAGAAGAGCCCACCACGGCCACGGTCTTGCCACCCGGGATCTCGAAACTCAATTCATGCAGGATGGGGCGCGCGGGGTCGTAGGCAAAGGCCACTCGATCGAAGCGCACCGTCGGTGGTTGTGTGAGGTTCAGATCCGTGGCGTTGGGTGAGTCGGCAATTTCTCGTTCGCGGTCCAGCAGCAGGAACATGCGGTCCAGGTCGGCCAGGCTCTGCTTGATTTCACGGTACAGCACCCCCAGAAAATTCAACGGAATGTAGAGCTGGATCATGAACGCGTTGATCATCACCAGGTCGCCCAGCGTCATGCGCCCGTCGACCACGCCTTGTGTGGCCCGCCACAGCATGGCCACCAGCGCCACGGCGATGATGAGTTGTTGGCCGGTATTGAGCACACTCAAGGTGGTTTGTGCCTTGAGACGCGCGGTGCGCAGGCGCTGCAAGCTGTCGTCGTAACGCTGGGACTCGAAAGCTTCGTTGTTGAAGTACTTCACCGTTTCGTAATTCAGCAACGAATCGATGGCTCGCGTGTGGGCCGCTGAATCGAACTCATTGGCCTCACGCCTGAATTGGGTACGCCACTCGGTGATGCGAATGGTGAACACCACATAGAGGACCAACGCGGCCATGGTGATCAGGGCAAACAGCGGGTCGAATTGCACCGACAAAATGGTGAGCACCAGGGCCACCTCGAACAGCGTGGGCACCACGCTGTAGAGCGAGTACGAAATCAGGGACTCGACACCGCGCACACCACGCTCGATGTCGCGCGTCATGCCGCCCGTTTGGCGTTCCAGGTGAAAACGCAGGCTCAGGCCGTGCAAATGCTCAAAGGTCTCCAGCGCCATGCGCCGGGCCGCGCCCTGCGTGGCCTTGGCAAACACCAGCTCGCGCAACTCGGTGAACGCCGACACCGAGAGTCGCAGCGCCCCGTAGCCCAGCAACAGCGCCACCGGCACCACCAGCAAGCTGGTGGGTTCGCCGGGCTTCAGATCCATCGCGTCCACCAGGTGCTTGAGCAAAATGGGTACGCCCACATTGGCAAGCTTCGCCGCCACCATGAAGCCCAGGGCGATCATCACGCGCCACTTGTAGGTCCACAAATAGGGCAGCAGGCGGCGCAGGGTTTCGTTGTCCGTGCGCGACGAGCTGGGGGCGTTGGCCGGCAGAGGGTGTGAGGGAGCAGCGTGACGCATGAAAACAATCTGAGAAGCGTTGAACGCTTCAGGACATGATGTAGGCGCCGGTGCCGGTGGACACCAGCAGACCATCGGCGGCGGTGAACTCGATGCGCGCATTACCCACCCGCGAGCCCACGCGAATCGCCTCGGCTCGGATGTTGAAGTGTGTTCCCAGACCGGGGCGCAGGTAATCCACCCGCAAGTCGATGGTGCCCAGCTTCTGGAAACGCTCGAGGCGCTTGGCCACGGACTCATCCATGTGCCGAGCCCCCAGAGCCACAAAACAGGCCACGGCACCTATCGTGTCGATGCAGGCGCTGATCACGCCACCGTGCACTCGACGGTGGCTGTAGTGCCCGATCAAGTCGTCTCGCATCTGGATCGTGGCCTTCACTACCGTGGGCTGGATGTCGGTGATGGTCAGCCCCAGGGTTTGGTTGAACACGATCTTGCGCTCGAAAATATCGCGCACGCCGTCGAGGTACTCGGGCTCAAACACCACGGTCTCTGGCACTTTGGGTGAACGTTCGGTCATGACCAGCTCAGAGAGTGGAGAAATCGGGTTTGCGCTTTTCCAAAAAGGCGCTGAAGGCTTCCTTGGCGGCAGGCTCTTGCAGCATGCGTCCAAAGATCGCCCCTTCCTCGCGCATGCGCTCGAGCACCGCAGGGGTGATGGACGCCTTGAGCAAGCGTTTGGTCTCGACCACGGAGGACAACGGTTTGGTGGCCAGACGGCGCGCTTGTTGCTGTGCCAGCGCATTGGCCTCGGTGGGCGGCACCACCCGATTGACCAAGCCCACTTCCAAGGCCGCCTCGGCCATGAAGGGGTCTCCCATCAGCAGCACCTCGGCCGCACGCTGATAGCCCATGAGCCGTGGCACCAGGAGGGATGAAGCGGCTTCAGGGCAAATGCCCAGGTTCACAAACGGCATGGAAAACATGGCGTTGTCGCCCGCGTAGACCAGGTCGCAATGCAGCAGCATTGTGGTGCCAATGCCCACCGCCGGGCCGCACACCGACGCCAGCAACGGCTTGGGGAAGGTGGCGATGGCGTTCAGAAACCGAAACACCGGGGAGTCAGGCGTGCTGGGGGGCTTGTTGAGAAAGTCCCCGATGTCGTTGCCCGCGCTGAAGATGGTCTCGTGGCCCTGAAACAGCACCACGCGCACCGCGGCATCGTCGGCGGCAGCGCCGAGGGCATCGGCCAGTTGGGAATACATCGAGGCGGTGAAGGAGTTTTTCTTGTCAACCCGGTTGAGGGTGAGGGTCATCACGCCCAATTCCACATGCTGCAGCACATCACTCATGGTTCACTCCTGGTCATCAACGACATTGTCAGACTATATTGAAACAAGGGATTCAAGGCCTTCACGCCCTGTGTCCCAACACGCGCTCAAACCCACGGTGCGCGCGCTCGAGCCCCGAGGAAGAGCGCAGGAATCGTGCTTCATGGTGCAAGGCCAGCACCAAGCCATGCAGCTCGAAGCTCACCTGGTGTGCGTCCCAGTCCCGGGGCAGATGGCCTTGCTCTTGCGCTTGCACCACGGCTCGGTGCAACGACGCCATCCACACACGGACAGAGGCAGCCAGCGCGTCCCGCACAGGCCCGGGACGGTCATCGAGTTCCGCTGCCCCGCCAATGAACAGACATCCGGCATCGATTTCCTGGGCGATGCGCCGCACCCACAACTCAAAGAGCGAGCGCAGTCGTGGCAAGCCCCGTGGCAACTGCATCGAGGGGATGAACACCTCTTGCTCAAAACGCTGGTGGTATTCGCGAATCACCGAGATTTGCAACTCTTCGCGCGATCCGAAATGGGCAAACACCCCGGACTTGCTCATGCCAGTGCTGTCGGCCAGAGCGCCAATGCTCAATCCCTCCAGTCCCACCTGTGTGGCCAAGGTCAGCGCTGCGTCCAGGATGACGGCGCGGGTGTGTTGACCTTTGGGGGAGATGGTGGGCAGTGGCATGGGATACAAAACGAACGATCGTGCGATTTTCCTCGATTTGGGCGCGGCAGTCAGTCCACCTGGGCTGAGCCTCTACACTGATGTCCATGGAAACCACCCGTCTGATCGCTATCCGTCATGGCGAAACCGCCTGGAATGTGGACACCCGCATTCAAGGGCAACTCGATATCGGCCTGAACGAACGCGGCCACTGGCAGGCCCGCCAGGCCGCACGCGCGCTGGCGGAAGAACCCATTGCCGCCATTTACAGCAGCGATCTCAGCCGGGCGTTTGACACGGCGCGCGCCATTGGCGCCGCGGTCGGTCTCACCCCCGAGCCTCACCAGGGCTTGCGCGAACGCGCCTTTGGGATTTTTGAAGGGCGCACCTGGGCCGAGATTGAAACGAACTGGCCCGACGACACCCGCCGCTGGCGTGACCGCGAGCCCGGTTGGGCCCCCTCGCAAGGCGAAACCCTGGAGCAGGTGCGCGACCGCGTGGCTCTCGCCACCGAGGCCCTGGCTGCGCGCCACCGCGGCGAGCAAATCGTGCTGGTGGCCCATGGCGGGGTGATGGATGCGCTCTACCGTCTCGCCACGCAACAGCACATGCAGGCCCCGAGAACCTGGTCCCTGGGCAATGCCGCCATCAACCGGCTCTTGTGGTCACCGCAAGGGCTGACCTTGGTGGGGTGGGGAGACACCCGGCATCTGGAAGATGCCGCACTGGACGAGTCCAGCACCTGAGCCCTCAGGGGCTGGCTGGGTCCGCAAACAAGCCACCCGCCGCCGCAGGCGGTGACACCCCCAGATGCCGGTACGCCGCCAGGGTGGCCACGCGCCCGCGCGGGGTCCGCTGCAAGTAGCCTTGCTGGATGAGAAAGGGTTCGATCACATCCTCGATGGTGTCACGCTCTTCCCCGATGCTGGCGGCGATGTTGTCGAGCCCGACCGGCCCTCCATCAAAGCGGTGCACCACCGCCTCCAGGAGTTTGCGGTCCATCAGGTCCAGCCCCAGCGGATCAACGTCCAGCATGGCCAGCGCCTGCTGCGCCATGTCACGGGTGATGCGCCCCGATCCCTTGACCTCGGCGTAATCGCGCACGCGACGCAGCAAGCGGTTGGCAATGCGCGGCGTGCCGCGTGAGCGGCGGGCAATCTCCAGGCCGCCCTCGTCGTCGATCGGGGTTTGCAACAGCCCCGCACTGCGCATCACGATGCGTTGCAATTCGTCGGCGGTATAAAACTCCAGGCGCGAGACGATGCCAAAGCGATCTCTGAGCGGGTTGGTCAGCATGCCGGCACGGGTGGTGGCTCCCACCAGCGTGAAGGGCTGCAAATCCAGCTTGATGCTGCGCGCCGCAGGCCCCTCGCCAATCATGATGTCGATCTGGTAGTCCTCCAGCGCGGGGTAGAGAATTTCCTCAACTACCGGGGACAAGCGATGGATCTCGTCGATGAAGAGCACATCGTTTTTCTCGAGCCCGGTGAGCAGCGC
>JACCEB011909320.1_pt1 | contig 11342 bp, 9 predicted proteins | sample 7454761 | NCBI WGS metagenome assembly JACCEB01 (sample SAMN15323454, study PRJNA562643) | freshwater metagenome | isolation source: river surface water | place: USA:Blue River Watershed | collected 2017-08-18 | reverse complement strand
CACGTGTTCTGTCTCACTGAGTTTACCTGTATTACCTTTGTTCTTTAATATAGTAACTGTATCATTATGAGGCGCTTTATAGAATTTATAGGTCTCAATATATGGATTACATCTTGGTACTGCATCTAATACAGCATCCTTCTTTGTTCTCTTTTTATATGAAATAGATGCTAAATCCCGATCACGTATATTGAGCGTTTCATCTGGCTTTTTTGTCATATATCCATATTCAATCACTTTTGTTTCTGGATTTACCTTCATAGAATACATATCTGAAAATATATACCCTATCTTATCTTCTTCTGTTACTATCTGTCTTCCTGTTGTTGGATCTTTATGATAGAAACTGCCGGATAAATAGCCATTGAATTTTGCGCGAAAACGCTCTACCTTGAAATCGTTATTTTTCTGTCTGGAATTAACACACCCTTCTATTCTCTTTATAAAATATACTTGACCCTTTTCTAATTTATCTTTTGGGACCATTTTATCAGTAAACCCTTTTTTTGTCATTTCTTCTACCCATTGTTCTTTTGTAAGATAGACAGTCATTAGTGATATTGACTATTATGTATTTGTAAAATGTAATATATAATTAACATATATTATATTTGTTCAGGGAGTGATATGACTATTCATATGCGGATATAGTTGTTTGTTCTTGTTGGTGTTGTTGGGTTGCATTGTAAAACTCCGCCGGCATCTGTATAATACGGTCATTGTGGTCACTCGCATACCAGTCCGGTCGCCAATCCGTATTTGCCTCTAACCACGCCCATACATTTACTTCCCATACTAATCTGCCTTCTGTCTCCAGAAATCGTGGATAATGTTCCCTATATATACGATGAAATCTCAATATACTATGCACATCCCCTAAAAAGAAACTACCGCAAAAACGCCAGTGTATATTATTCACTATAGCACTCGCATTATTTGGCGGGATTGGTAGCCAACACCCGGGGACCGCCATTATTGGCTCCTTGAAATTGCAATTGAACGCCATCAATCTCAATTGTTCTAAACTATACCCCTTATTCCCGAATAAATAGGCCATACTGAAATCCATCCAGGCAAAATACTTTGACTTCCAGGGGTTCTTCTTAATGGCATCATACATAAACTCTATTTTTGCGTGCATAAGAGCCATATATTCAAACGTATCTTTTGCGGGCAATCGGCGGTCTGGCATCCTCAGTGTTGGGTCACCACACATCTTATATATAGGGGTCTCCTGATAGGGCGTGTCCATATGTAATATCACTGCATTAGGATATTTTGCAACAGAGGCTTCTAAATATGGCATTGTTGCATCGTCGCCATATACCACCATATTCACTCCTTGGGATGCAATAAACTCGAATTGTTCTATACGCCACGGTGCATTCTTGTGTTGAAATGGCTCGTTTTGATATATATTCACATAACAGGTCACAAATGTGAGACCTTGGAGGTGGACGTCGTGGTTGCTTAAATACTCGGGTTCTGCGGGTGGTTGTGGGCGGGGTGGACGCGGAGGATATTCATCTGCATCTGCTGGTATTTCTATTATATTAATGAGTGGGGTTGTTTGTTGTTCTTCCATTTGGAATATATGAATAATTTTTCTTTTTGGATTATTATATTTAGACCTCTTCTGTTTATATTTATTTTTGACTATTATTTTTATGTTATTGTTATAGTATGTTATAGACTGTTATAGACTGTTATATTTACTCATTATTATATGTTTTAGGCTCTCAGTCTCCTCGTGACAATGCCCCATAAAACATTCACCAGCATCTATAAAATGCTGGTTCGTATATACCACATAAATCGTCTGTCCGCTTGCATCGTGTGTCTTTTCAATATGATGATAATTGCGCCCTTCTTCGCGAACCATAATAAATACTAAGCCGTTGATATTTGTTGTCTGGGTCTCCATAAATGTGTGAAAACAAATGCATTCCATATGTATATTATCCACTTCTTGCACATATTTGGCCTTTGTTATAAGCGGGGTTATATGAACATAACATTTAGTATGCTGGGATTTTAATAGGGCTGTTAGTCGGGAAACACACCGGATATAATACTCGTGGTCTTTGGTCTCTGTTATATTATGATGGTTCATCGCTAAATAACACTTATATGTGTTTTCCACGTCTTCTAACTCTGGTGGTTGATAGAATTTATTCACCATCAAATGTTCGTCGCATATAAAATGGTTGTTTGAATCTGCCATTTCATATGTATTTGTATATTTCCTGTGATAATTAGCCTGGTCTAGAAATTGTGCAAAATCGTCCTCAATTGAATGCTGAATTACGCTTAATTTCGATATCAACCAGTCGAATGGATAGCTTTCATTCTTGATGCCGATTTTTTTCAGTAGGGATGCACTGGAACACCGGAACCCGAATGAGAACATAGTGGGTTGTGGGTCTTTAGGGCATTCTTCATTATTTTGTTGGTCTGACATATTGTTTATTGGTCTGGGGTGTGGTATTGGATAGATAGATACATAAATATGTGATATTTATTTATATATTTTTATGGTTTATTTAGTAAAATAAAATTTATAATTCTATACATATAGTATAAAACATATAATAAATAAAAAATGGAAATTGCATTACCCTTAGTCGCTTTATCTGGATTATATTTAATTAATAACCAAAACAAGAAATCTTCCAACAAAGGGTCTGAAGGTTTTAAATCTGGTCTCCCAAATACTGATATTCCCGATAAAAACTATCCTAATCAATATGAAATTACTCCTGCTGGAAGTCCCGATACTGAACGCACGGCTTCTCTAACTGTCAATAATAAATACGACAATGCCGGGGGCGCATATACCGACAAGTTCTTTTCTCCTGCATCTCCTGATGTATATGGGGGCACTGATATGGGCGTGGATAAAATGATCGGAAAAAAATTCACATCTTTAACTGGTGCTGAAGTCGATAACACATATTTTGGACATAATAATATGGTCCCTTTTTTCGGCAGTAATATTCGCAACCAAAAGTTCGACAATGACGCATACGAAAGCACTCTTGACGCTATGAATGGCAGTGGGTCTCAATATATCAATAAACGCGAACAATCTCCTTTGTTCGCTGCCCAGTCCAACCTACAATGGGGACGCGGTATGCCGTCCACCAGCGATTTTATTCAATCACGTATGAATGTCGGCACACGTATGCATAATGTGAAACCATTTGAAGAAGAGCGGGTGGGTCCAGGGATTGGTCTCGGGTTCGGCACCGAAGGCAGTGGTGGATTTAATAGCGGTCTCTATGCCCGCGATTTATATTCTGAGAAAACCGTCGACGAACTCCGTGTTGCCAATAAACAAAAAGCCAGTGGACTTATGATGATTGGACACGAAGGACCGGCTATGTCGAAAGTCGTCAATCGAGGGGTAGTTGGCGCAGTTGAAAAGAACCGCCCTGAACGCGCATTTGAATGGGGTGAAGACCGTTATTTTACTACCACCGGTATTGAAAAAGGTCCTGCTATGCACGCTATTCCTGTATTACACGACCAAGCACGTACCGAGACAACCGCGTCATACAGCGGTATTGCCGGAGGACATAATTCACAGACCTATATTCCCGGTGAATATATGCCATCTACCAATATTGAACTCGGTGCAGTTCCATTTAGCGTTGCAAATGCAGTTGGTCGCGGTTATGCCAATGATGCTGATTACGAAATGAAGGCTAAAGTCGCCTATCCAAATAATCGTAGTGAGAATAAACAGGCGAATTATTTAGGCGCTGTTGGCGGCGCCATCGGCGCCGTTGTTGCCCCGCTTCTCGATATATTGAGACCATCTCGTAAAGAAAATACTGTCGGCACATTGAGACCATATCAAAATGCCCGCGGTAGTGTCCCTGAGTCGTATTTGTTTAATCCGGCTGATCGTCCTGCTCCTACTATTCGCGAGACCACTGAAATCTCGAAAAACCATTTGAATGTTAATGCTGGGCAACGCGGTGGTGCATACGAAGTCGTTGGGGTCTCACCAAACGATACTATACGTCAAACAACAGGGGATTATTATTATAGTGGAATTGCTGGGGGTGGAGACCGCAATCGCCAAGCCCGTGTGTATGATGCCGAATATAACCAGAGAAATAATGATATTAAAGCTTCTACTATTCAAGGCTATATGGTGCAAGGTAATATGAGTTTATTTAATGGTGATGTGAATATGACGTCCAAGGCCAAGGAGGGATTTTTGGTGAATAATCGTGATGTTGCACCTACTATGCCATATCAGAGCCCTGATGCAATGAACTTTGGACAATTACAGCGCGGGTCTAATATGAATTATTCGGGAATTGGAATAGACCGCAATAATGGTGATGTGTTGGATTGTTTGAATAGCAACCCATTTGCGATGACTATTGCTAAGAGACTATAGAGTTTGCTGGTTATGTGTGTTGTGATATATATTATAAATTTGTATTATAATATGTATGGTGAATGGGGAGGGAATTAGTTATCACTATCAACCATATATCCAATTTGCATATTTTTCTTTATACTAGTCAATTCATCTCTACTTAAATGAACTGCTTTAGCTAGATTTTTAATAATTTCGTTATTTCCTTTTTCACGTTTGATTTTAGAAATACCAATTGCATTTCTCATTAGAACAAAATGATATTCATATTCAGGAGTATCTACTATATTACTTTGTGGATATTTCTTTTTCCAATCATCTATTTTGAAGAAATTTGTGTCTGCCACCTTTGTTATCGCATTCTTTAATTGTGTATTATTTGCATCGTCTTTTCCCCATTGGTTATTGTCTCTAACATAGAATATTTCCCTACTGGCATCTGTGCAATGTATAGGTCTCTGTTTCACATCTAACCGTTTTAACCCATCTAAAAATATTTTAGTTATACCAGCGACATATCCTTGTTTCCCTGTATAATCTAATGTGTCACTGTCAATTTCTAGTGTATCTATAAACTCATTTATATTTAATGCATTGTTACACGTTTGGTCTAACACAATGTTAAGACTTATTTTATTATTGTTGTTAATGTTTTTGTTGCTGATATACATATTATTTTGCATCAAAACTGCAGATTGCTGATGCAACTGATATTGTTCTTGCTGTTCTTTGTGAAATGCATTAATCTCATTCACAAGAAAGTTACGGAGTTCACGATTTCCTTCACTAAATAGTTCTCGTGCTTCTTCCTGTATTAGACTACGCATTTCTTTTTTACTCTGAGACAATAAATCCTGCAAGATTTGTTTATGTTCACTTATATTATTTGATATATCACTACCAGGTTGGTGTTCATACGTATTAACATTTATATTTTTAGCACTACTAATAAACTTAACATACTGGTTACATTTACTTCTATGTTTTGACAATGATGACATATGTGAATATACTTTTCCACAAACACAGTCATATGTCTTCTTTTCTATTTTTGTGTTAGCTATTAAATGTGTTCTATGTTTCATTGTTTCAATGTGTTTTTTATAATCGCGTTCTACTATACAGCTGTAATCGCATAAATCGCAATAAAATGACTTTGACTTCTTCATATTCAAATTAGGCTATTGTGGATATATTACTAAATTATATCTATATTTATTTTCACTGCAAATATATATTTATATTTAATAAAAATATATTAGTTTATGGATAAATATGTATTGTATAACTATTAGCTACATAGGTGTTTGCATTTGCCGTGATGACTATAATTATAAATATTAATTATTTTATACCAAGTTGTATGTGTATTTTAATTGAATAAATATATTATAGCTTACAAAATTATACTAATAAATATATACATCAATACCATATAATTGTCTCTCGGGAGGTATGTATTTTGTGTTTTCTATAATAAAAATATGTATATTATTTTATTATAGCAATTAGTGAGTTTTGCATATATTATTCGGGTCTATATCATATATGGTTCGTGTATTTTTGTGTATTTTTGTGATATTTCTATAATAAAATATTATGATTATTTTCATTATAGAAATTCGATATAAACACGAATGAATTTGTGGACATTATATGACTGTGTATTTTATGTAAATTTTGTGTATCTTCTATAATAAAATATAATGTATATTTTTTGTTATAGTGTCCTGAATATTTTATAACGGATTTTATGCTATGTATTTAATATACATATTCCGTGTCATTTTTTGATTTGTGATATAAACGATAGACTGCAATTATGGTAATATCCTGGGGTAGCATATAGTGACTAATTACCGGCTAAATTAGCCAAAAACGGCTAATAAAAATACAAAAATACTAATAAAAGTCCAAAAATCCCCGCTCCAACAGGTTGGAGCGGACCTGTTTTTCACGATATTTTTACCACACTATAATGCAGTAAAACCTCTATTTTTTATGTTTTCAAAACTCGGTGTATAGAATTTACAACAACATGTTGTGATGTTGTAAATTGAAAACCTATCGTCATTAATAAACATAAAAAATGATGAAACATAACGATAGGAACCACTTTTTTTTTATACATAGGCTCCTGATAAATGGCGTTTTTGAAGATGGGATGGCGGCTATGTAAGAAAATGGATGGTATTTTTATTATAGTGGTGGGATAGAAATTGTATATAATAAAACGATCCAGGAATGAAATATATGGATATAGTTTTCTATGTATATTTTTATTGAATAAAATATATATAGTGGTTAGTTGTTTTTATTATCGTTGACGTCTAAAATGTTTCTGGAGCCTTGATATATTCTTATTTATATTTTTCCAGTCATTTTCCCACATAACAACTAGATTATATCCAAGACTACGAAAGATATTTTCTTTTTTCACAGTCTTATCATATAGTTCTTTAAATGTCTTATTGCACCGTTTGTTTATCTCAGTAGGGTCTTTATATATATCGGGATTACCATGAAAATAATCACCGTTAAATTCGTATATAGTGTTTGTTTCTGCACAAAATCCATCAGCTGCATATCTTGTTGTTGGCACTCTATATTCACCACCATTAGTATGATACTGTATATTTATATTATAGTATTTTGCTATAAATCTAAGCCATACTAATTGATCGTTTGATACACCGGTTTTAATACATTTAGGACATTGTTTACCGTTTAAATGATCTCTAGGATATTGTGTAAATTCTCCGTGAGTTTTACATATAATAGTTACATCAGTTGTTGGATTTGTATAAACAGTTTTAGAATAATCATATAATTCTCCGTGTTTTTCAATAGCTTTTTTGATATATTGTTCAGATACAGGTATGTGTATATTATTAATAATACAATTTCGTTTTTCTACATATCTATTATTTATTTTAATATGTTTGCATCGTGAACACCCATATCCTTCTAAGAACCGAAGAGGCTTAACTTTTATAGACCCGTGCATTGTGCAAGTTACTATTATAGGTGAATTATCATAGTAATCTGTGTTTTCATAAGTATAATGTAATCCATATATATTTTTTGCTTTATTAATAAATCGTCCTGTTCTCATATTATCGATATATGTAATAATATTTTTATTTATTTCATTAATCCTTTCAGGGCTCATGTTTACTAACTCTTCTAACGGCCCTTCTTTTAAACAGTGTTTGCAGATATCACCTTTTATAAACTTATAATGAGTTGTTGTATGGTCTCCGTGTTTACAACTAACAGTAAACGGATAATTACAGTCTTTTATAAAATCTATTTTTGAATAGTCGAAATCATATTTATCAATATACCATCTCATTGCAAATCTCAATAATATATCACTTTTATCTATTTCTGACAGATTATTATATATTTTTTTTGTCCTGCTGTTTTCTTCGTTTGTCATATATTATTTTATAGATTAAATAGAACAATATTTTCTATATTATTTTCATTATATCAAAATATAATATCAATAAAATATTGATATTATCACTATCTGGCTCCTGAGACCTCTATCCCGAGACCACCTTATATACATCACCATTCATTGTATGATATATAAGAAAACTCGCGAGACCTATTGATACATCTACCGCCAAAAATACCCAGGCATACGAGACCTTATTTATTGCATAATATGCAAATAAGAAATATAAGATTGCGTGCAAGGGCCTCAAATTATTCCACCAAATCTTGTCGCCAAAAACCTCGGGTCCAGTTTTACGCTGGCCGGTGAGAAACAAGTATGTGAACCCTATCGCAGGCAATAGGGCAATATAGCCCATTATAGTGAGATAGGCAGGCGAGGCTATCTTTGCTAAATAGGCCAGCAGTGTTCTGCTACCGATACATCCAAATAAGAACAGTATAAATCGCTTTTGTAGATTATCCATTAAGGCTTTTTATTTATAATATAGGGTCTTATTTTTTCTATTTCGAGACCTTTTTGCAGATTTCTTGGTTTTTCTTGTTTTATTTCGAGACCTTTTTCCTCCAAGGGTCTTGATTTCTTTCCTTAGAGATATGTCATACTGTAATATTCCACTAGATTTAACTAAATCAACAAACATCTTTATAGTCATCATTAATTCATACCCATATGTTCCCTCTTTACGGAGACCATCCAGTTTTTGCATTATTCCTCCTAAGGTCTCGCTTTCTTGAATACCATACCCGTGTAATACATCCACTACACTACTGTATAGTTTATTAGAGACTATTTTCTTGTCCTCGTTCATTGGGGTCTCAATTATCTTTTTATTATATATCTTTTCTTCCTCTATTTTTTTTGAGACATAACCCTTTGCATTATACCACGAAACCTCGTGAAGCAATATATAATAGGTAGCTAGACTGTATGATTTAAACTCGTCAATATATATTTGACTACCATCATTCAGTGATATAAAAGATACTCCTATGTTTCTAGCAAAGGTCTCGATTTTCTCTAATATAGAATTCCCAGATAATAAACAATTGGTCTCATTTTCATATTTGATACCAACTATGGATATATATTTTGGTGCGACCACTATAGTGAAACACTTGTTCTTATATGGGGGACCATTATAGGTAGCTGTGTATTCAACTAGTTCAAGGTCTCCATATTTCTGTGTAGAAGTTATTTTTATTTCTATTTGAGACCTATCAAAGATTTCATATAATTTGTCTATAGTATTTTGAGACCCATTGTCTGTTTCACTGCCAGAACTACTCATTATATGTATAAGTATACTATATATTATACATATAAAAATATCTGGTGAATGGGCGGTCTCATAAAATACCGAAAACACTATCAACACTACCACGCACATTATGCCCACCCCCACCTACAAGCGACTTTGTGCTACCTCGGTCATTATACCCGGCCACCCCATTCACTATTGCATCCTCATCCTGGTCCACTTTCAATGGCTTGAATACATTCATCAGACCATTTTTGATGGGCTCGGGACCATCCAAGTCTTTATGCCGGTTCTTGGCATTCACCCATTTTGTCAAGTGTTCGGAATTGAGACCCCGCGCCAATGTATTATTGATTAGCAACATATATATTAATTCAGTCAAATAATTCTGGTTTTCAATGGTCTCAGTTAATATATATTCATTTATGTTATTATGCAATAATTCGTAGCCATTTAGTTTATTAATAACGTCAGTAATAGAAGCGATTTTCTTATAATAAATATGTTCGAATTCCGCGCCAAATTTATAGTAGACTTTCGCCGCCTCAAAATTCAGGTTCATCTTTATATTCAACTTGAAAAAACTGTTCGTGATAGTGAGTATAAATGTGCAAAAGAGGATAATAACGGTTTGTTGTTGGTCTAACAATTTGGTTGACGCAGCCTGGCCGGTTGATAACGCAGTCAGCAGTGTGATAGCAAAATTGATGAGCGTTGTAATATAGTTCCAGACCGCGGCACTAATGTATTTTTTCCAGGCTTGGGTCCCGATTTTCCGGTTGAGCACTTCTTGTCTCAAGAGCATCATTTTGACAATATGGACATTCATATTTTCTTTGAGGAAATTACAGGTGGTAGTGGCATCGTGGCATCCATAGAATACAATAGTGCCGGAGGGGTCATATAGGGCATTGTTTTTGAAATGGAAGAGAGGTTCGCCAGAGGGTGAATATAGGGTATAATTGCCGTCGGGATTAGTGACTATGGTGTTTTGCAAAGATGTTTCGGAAGAGGTCTCGGGGATTATATTGGATGAGGGGTCTCGAATAGGAGGTGGGGGCGGGGTCGGAACATAGTTCATAGGCGATGCCATAGGGATAGGCAATGCATCGGCAGGTTCACTGTCATATTGTTTTATATTCATCTTTATATTTGTGGTCTGTTCAGGCGGTTTGCTATTGACATCAAAATCGTGAAGCATAGTATTGGGCGACATAGGAGGCGGGCCATTGTCGATAGGTGTTATAATAGGTTGGTTTTGGGGGATTTTTTTGCGACGAATGGAGACCTTTTCTTTGGTTATTTCAAGATTTATATTATTCGGTTCAGTCATAGTGTATTTTGCGATAATACATAAAATTGAAATCCTTTTATGTGTTTTACTGATGTTTTGATATTATATAATACAGATTATTTACTATATAATATATTTTACAAGATAAAATGATGGATGAACTAGATATTGATAACTTGATTGATGATATGCAAAACGCACACTTGTTTGTTGCGTCGGAAGAATTTCAGATAGTGTATAATAATGCGAATGCATCAGATGATATTCCGGACTATATGAAGGCAGAAATGGTTGAGAACACGTATGTCCGCTATCGCAGGTATCTTCGGTATATATCATTTACTGATGAGACCGAATATATTGCGGAAATGTTGAGACACTTTTTAGATACAAATAGGTCAAAAAATTATGAATATGAATTTGGATTAATGAAAAAAATAGATAACGCGATTTTATTGCAAATACAAAAATAAGGAGAGGTGGATTGAAGCGGGGGAGGGGGGATAAAAGATAGGTGGTAGCCACTTATTTTTTGTTTTTGCGGGATTTGCGGGTCTTTCGCTGGTTCTTTTTGGAACGACGTTTGGTTTTACCGCCTTCAACAGGATAACCATTTCCTATATTAGCTTCATCTACTAACCCAATTTGTTCTGATGGAAATATCAATTTACGACCACAATTACATTTACATTCTGCTTGTCCATTACATTTATCAAATAAACATTTGTAATGATATTTATTTTGACATTTTGTTGGAGCAAACCCGCCTTCTTTGATTACTTGGCCACATATACTACACGCGGTTGGTATCTCATCTGGATTTATTTTATAATATAAAACTCTTTCAATAGTATCATCTGCTTTTATATCATCTTCTTTCATAGAATTAGGTTTGGTAGGAAGTTTATTCATTATAACACTATTT
>JACCEB011293051.1_pt1 | contig 11348 bp, 14 predicted proteins | sample 7454761 | NCBI WGS metagenome assembly JACCEB01 (sample SAMN15323454, study PRJNA562643) | freshwater metagenome | isolation source: river surface water | place: USA:Blue River Watershed | collected 2017-08-18 | reverse complement strand
TCGTGATCGGCCTGACCGACGAGCAGGCCAAGAAGCAGGGCGCGCGCTGCATGGACTGCGGCACGCCCTTCTGCAACAACGGCTGCCCGGTCAACAACATCATCCCGGACTTCAATGACCTGGTCTACCACGGTGACTGGAAGAACGCGATCGAGACCCTGCATTCGACCAACAACTTCCCTGAATTCACCGGTCGCATCTGCCCCGCACCCTGCGAGGCGGCCTGTGTGGTGAACTTCAACGGCGATGCGGTGGGCATCAAGTCGATCGAACACGCCATCATTGACCGCGCCTGGGCCGAGGGCTGGGTGCAGCCGCAGCCGGCCAAGGTCAAGACGGGCAAGAAGGTCGCCGTGATTGGCGCTGGCCCTGCCGGCCTGGCCGCTTCGCAGCAGCTGGCCCGCGCCGGCCACGACGTGACCCTGTTCGAGAAGAACGACCGCGTCGGTGGCCTGCTGCGCTATGGCATCCCCGACTTCAAGCTGGACAAGGCGCACATCGACCGTCGCGTCAAGCAGCTCGAGGCCGAGGGCGTGAAGATCCGCACCGGTGTGGTGGTGGGCGACTGGCCCAAGGATTCCAAGGTCACCAACTGGGCCAAGGAAACCATCAGCGCCGAGCAGCTCAAGAAAGACTTCGACGCCGTGCTGCTGACCGGTGGCTCCGAGCAGTCGCGTGACCTGCCCGCGCCGGGCCGCGAGCTCGACGGTATCCACTTCGCCATGGAGTTCCTGCCGCAACAAAACAAGGTCAATGCGGGCGACAAGCTCAAGGGCCAGCTGCGTGCCGATGGCAAGCACGTCATCGTGATCGGCGGTGGCGACACCGGCAGCGACTGTGTGGGCACCAGCACCCGCCATGGCGCGGCCAGCGTCACCCAGTTCGAGGTGATGCCCATGCCCCCCGAAAAGGAAAACAAGGCGCTGGTCTGGCCCTACTGGCCGCTCAAGCTGCGCACCAGCTCCAGCCACGACGAGAGTGCCGAAAAAGGCTTGCTCAAGCGTGAATTCGCCATCTCCACCAAGGAATTCATCGGCAAGAACGGCAAGGTCACGGGTCTGAAGACCGTCCACGTCGAGATGAAAGACGGCAAGCTGGTCGAGGTGCCCGGCACCGAGAAGGAGTACCAGGCCGACCTGGTGCTGCTGGCCATGGGCTTTGTGAACCCGGTCGCCACCGTGCTCGACTCGTTTGGCGTGGACAAGGACGCCCGCGGCAACGCCAAGGCTTCGACCGACTTCATCGGTGGCTACGCCACGAACGTGCCCAAGGTCTTTGCAGCTGGCGACATGCGTCGCGGTCAGTCCCTTGTGGTCTGGGCCATCCGCGAAGGCCGTCAGGCGGCACGCGCCGTGGACGAGTTCCTGATGGGTTCGAGCGACCTGCCGCGCTGAAGCTCGGTAGAATCCCTGTCAGTCACCGGTTTACATTTCGATGACCGGTCCTGATTAAGATTACAAGAGCCGGTTGACCCGGCTCTTGTTTTTCATGACCCCGAACACCAGTCCATTTCTTGTCGAACTGAACCACCTCACCTTCGGATACGGTGAGCGGGTCATCCTGCGTGACATCGCCTTTGGCGTGCCGCGTGGCAAGGTGACGGCCCTGATGGGCGTCTCCGGTGGCGGCAAAACCACCGTGCTGCGCCTGATTGGCGGGCAGTATCGGGCGCAAAAGGGGCAGGTGCTGTTCGACGGTCAGGATGTGACGACCATGCACCAGACCGAGCTGTACGCCGCACGCCGGCGCATGGGCATGCTGTTCCAGTTTGGTGCCCTGTTCACCGACATGACGGTGTTCGACAACGTGGCTTTTCCTTTGCGCGAGCACACCGATCTGCCCGAAGACCTGATCCGTGACATCGTCCTCATGAAGCTCGATGCGGTGGGCCTGCGGGGTGCCCGGGACCTGCGCCCGTCCGAAATCTCCGGCGGCATGAGCCGCCGTGTGGCGCTGGCCCGTGCGATCGCTCTGGACCCGGACCTGATCATGTACGACGAGCCTTTTGCCGGACTCGATCCGATTTCGCTGGGCACTGCGGCGCAACTCATCCGTCGCCTGAACGACAGCCTGGGCATCACCAGCCTGGTCGTCTCGCACGACGTGAAGGAAACCTTCGAGATCGCCGACCATGTGGTGGTCCTGGCCAATGGCGGTGTCGTGGCCCAGGGCTCGCCTGCCGAGCTGATGGCCAGCACCGATCCGCTGATCCACCAGTTCGTGCATGCCCTGAGCGACGGGCCGGTGCCATTCCATTACCCGGCGCCGAGCGTGGCTGAAGATTTTGGGGGGCGTACGGTATGAACCTGATCAACGCGCTGGCCGATCTGGGCGCCGCCACGCGCCGCGTCATGGCGGGCTGGGGTTACGGCGCGCGCCTGCTGGCCCGTTTGCTCACCCTGTCTGTGCCGGCCATGCGTCGCTTTAGCCTGGTGCGTGACCAGATCCACTTTCTGGGCAATTACTCGCTGGCCATCATCACGGTGTCGGGTCTGTTTGTCGGTTTTGTGCTCGGCCTGCAGGGGTACTACACCTTGCAGCGTTATGGCTCTGCCGAGGCCCTGGGATTGCTGGTGGCGTTGAGCCTGGTGCGCGAACTGGGTCCGGTCGTGGCTGCTTTGCTGTTTGCCGGTCGTGCGGGTGCATCGCTGACCGCCGAGATTGGCCTCATGCGCGCGGGCGAGCAGCTCACGGCCCTGGAAATGATGGCCGTCGATCCAGTCAGCCGCATCTTGGCGCCACGCTTTGTGGGCGGTGTGATCGCGCTGCCACTGCTCACAGCCGTGTTCAGTGCCGTGGGCATTCTGGGCGGCTATGCGGTGGGCGTGCTCTTGATCGGTGTGGATGCCGGCTCGTTCTGGAGTCAGATGCAAGGCGGCGTAGACGTGTTCAAGGATGTGGGCAATGGCATGGTCAAGAGCGTGGTGTTTGGCGTGGCCGTGACTTTCATTGCCTTGCTGCAGGGCTATGTGGCCGAACCCACCCCCGAAGGGGTGGCCAATGCCACCACGCGCAGCGTGGTGGTGTCTTCCTTGTCGGTGCTGGGGCTGGATTTCATCCTCACCGCCATGATGTTCAGTATCTGAGGGGAACGTAATGGCACGTTCAAAAAACGATGTGTGGGTGGGTCTGTTCGTGGCCCTGGGTGCGGTGGCCGTGCTCTTTCTGGCGCTCAAGACAGCCAATCTGCTGCAGTGGAGCTTCCAGAAAGACTATCTGGTGACGGCCAAGTTTGACAACATTGGCGGCCTCAAACCCGGTGCGGCGGTCAAGAGTGCCGGTGTGGTGGTCGGGCGCGTCAAGGCGATCGACTTCGATGGCGAGTCCTTCCAGGCCCGAGTCACGCTGGCCCTTGAAGCGCGACACCAGTTTCCCAAGGACAGTTCGCTGTCCATCCTCACCAGTGGTCTGCTGGGCGAGCAGTACGTGGGCATCGTGCCCGGTGCCGACGAGAAAAACCTGGTGGCCGGCGACCGCATCGGCACCACCCAATCGGCGGTTGTGCTGGAAAACCTGATCAGCCAGTTCCTCTACAGCAAGGCAGCCGAGCCCGCCTCGGGGAGCAAGCCGTGAAGTCAAAGCCCTCCCGCTGGCTGGCTGTGGCGGTGCTGGGTGCGGCCCTGCTTCAAGGGTGCGCTACCACCTCCGCGGTGGCGACGGATCCGCGAGACCCCTGGGAGGGCATGAACCGCAAGGTCTATGCTTTCAATGAAAAGCTGGACGAGGCGGTGCTCAAGCCGGTAGCCCGGACTTATGTGGATGTGGTGCCATCGTTTGTCCGCACGGGCGTGCGCAACTTCCTGGGCAACCTGGGCGATGTCTGGACCTTTGTCAATGCGACGCTGCAGCTGAAGGGGCAGGTGGCCGCCGAGACTTTCATGCGGGTGGCTGTCAACAGCACGCTGGGTTTGTACGGTGTGCTGGACATTGCCACAGAGGCGGGTATCGAAAAGCGCAAGGAAGATATGGGCCAGACCCTGGGCCACTGGGGGGTCAAGCCCGGACCATATCTGGTGCTGCCGGTGCTGGGTCCGACGACGCTGCGCGACACGGCGGCTTTGCCAGTGGACTGGCAGGCCAGTCCGGGCCAATATTTCCAGGATGCCTCCAGCCGCACGGGCGTGGCACTGCTCAATGCGACCGAAACACGCGCCAGCCTGCTCAAGGCCGGCGACGCCGTGAAACAGGCCTCGCTCGATCCTTACAGCTTTGTCCGAGACGGCTGGCTGCAAAAACGCGAATACGATGTTTACGACGGCAACCCACCGTCGGACTTCGATTACTCCGATCCCGATGCCCCCTGAAGGGGCGACACACTTGCTCACAACCCGAACGGGTTGATCTGTTGCCCAAGGTTATAGTTCTGACATGTTCAATGCCCTGACTTCCCTGACCCGCCGTGGTCTGTGCCTGACGCTGACGCTGGCGCTGTCTGGCCTGGTGGCTGCGCCCCTGGTCCATGCCAATGAAGAAACGGCCGATGCCTTCATCAAGCGCGTTTCCACGGAAACCCTGGACCTGGTGAAAGCCGACAAGTCGCTGCGAAATGGCGATCCGTCCAAGATCATGCAGCTGGTCGATGGCAAGCTCATGCCGCATGTGAACTTCCGCCGCATGACGGCGCTGGCCACCGGCCCGGCCTGGCGCAAGGCCACTCCGGAGCAGCAAAAACGCCTGCAGGACGAGTTCAAGACCCTGCTGGTGCGCACTTATTCCGGCGCCCTCAGCCAGGTCAGTGACCAGACCGTGGTGGTCAAGCCCCTGCGGCCCGGTCAGGACGACAAGAACCTGGTGGTCAACACCGAAGTGCGAGGCAAAGGCGACCCTATCCAGTTGGACTACCGCCTCGAAAAAACCCCGGGCGAAGGCGCTGGCTGGCTCATCTATGACCTCAATGTCATGGGGATCTGGCTGATCGAAAACTACCGGACCCAGTTCACCAAAGAAGTCAGTGCCGGTGGCATCGACGGCCTGATCAACAGCCTGGCCGAACGCAACAAGGCCAATGCCGGTGGTGCAGCGGCCACCGCCCGCAAGTCCTGAGCCATGGCAGTGTTGCGCTTGCCTGCGGTCCTGATGCATCCCGAGGCCTCGGCCTGTCGGGTGCATCTGGTGCAGGCCATGGCGGCCACACAAGACCGTGTGGTTTTGCTCGATGCCTCGGCCCTCCAGGAGTTTGACTCTTCCGCATTGGCGGTCTTGCTGGCTTGCCGGCGCGAGGCCCAGAGGCTGGGCCGGAGTCTGCAGGTGCAAGGCCTGTCCGAGCGCCTGTGTGAGCTCGCCACCCTGTATGGGGTGCTTGACTTGCTCCAGTCGTGACCTTGCCAGTCTTGAGGCCTGGCCCCGGGCTTTAAAATAGCCCGTCCATGTCCGCGCTTTTCTTCCAGTCCGTCTCCAAGACCTACCCACCCAGATCCGCCGGGGTCCAGCCCTTCAAGGCGCTGGACCGCGTCACCCTCGAAGTGCAGGAGGGCGAGTTCTTCGGCCTGCTGGGGCCCAACGGGGCAGGTAAAACCACGCTGATCAGCATCCTTGCCGGGCTGACGCGTGCCAGCGAAGGCAGCGTGCAGGTGCATGGGCACGATGTGCAGGCTGACTACGCCGCCGCCAGGCGCCTGCTGGGCGTGGTGCCGCAGGAGCTGGTGTTCGATCCGTTTTTCAGCGTGCGTGAGGCGCTGAAGATCCAGTCGGGCTATTTCGGCGTCAAGGGCAACGATGCCTGGATCGACGAACTGCTCGAAAGCCTGGGTCTGGCCGACAAGGCCCATGCCAACATGCGTCAGCTCTCCGGGGGCATGAAGCGCCGCGTGCTGGTGGCGCAGGCGCTGGTGCACAAGCCGCGCGTGATCGTGCTCGACGAGCCCACAGCCGGCGTTGACGTCGAACTGCGCCAGACCTTGTGGCAATTCATCGCCAAACTCAACAAGCAAGGGCACACGGTGCTGCTGACCACGCACTACCTCGAAGAGGCCGAAGCCCTGTGTGGTCGCATCGCCATGCTCAAGCAGGGGCAGGTGGTGGCGCTGGAGCGCACCTCTGACCTGCTGCGCTCGGCCACGGCGCAGGTGCTGCGCCTCAAACTGGACGGCGAGCTGCCTGCTGGACTCAAGGCCATGGCCCGTGTGACAGGTCGCATCGTGCAGCTGCCGGTACACAACGCTGTCGAGATCGAAAACCACCTGGCCACCATCCGCTCGGCGGGACTGGTGGCCGAAGACGTGGAAATCCGTCAGGCCGATCTGGAAGACGTGTTCCTGGAAGTCATGAACCGCAACCAGGCAGGGAGTCTGAAATGAGTGGCTGGCAGACCCTTTTCTACAAGGAAGTGCTGCGTTTCTGGAAAGTGTCTTTCCAGACCATTGCCGCGCCCGTGCTGACTTCGGTGCTCTACATGCTGATCTTCGGCCATGTGCTCGAAGACCACGTCAAGGTCTACGACCAGGTGCCCTACACCTCGTTCCTGCTGCCAGGACTGATGATGATGGCGGTGCTGCAGAACGCCTTTGCCAACAGCTCGTCCAGCCTGATCCAGAGCAAGATCATGGGCAACCTGGTGTTTGTGCTGCTGGCGCCGCTGTCGCACTGGAGCTGGTTCGTGGCCTATGTGGGCTCGTCCATCGTGCGAGGGCTGGCCGTGGGCGCCGGCGTGTTCCTGATCACTGGCTGGATGGTGCACATTGAATTTGTCCACCCGCTGTGGATCTTGGCCTTCGCGTTCATGGGGGCGGCCATGCTGGGTGCCCTGGGCGTGATTGCCGGCCTGTGGGCCGAAAAGTTCGACCAGATGGCGGCCTTCCAGAATTTCATCATCATGCCCATGACTTTCCTGTCGGGTGTGTTCTATTCCATCCATTCGCTGCCAGCGTTCTGGCAGCGCCTGTCGCACTTCAACCCGTTCTTCTACATGATCGACGGGTTCCGTTACGGCTTCTTCGGGCAAAGCGATGTCTCGCCCTGGACCAGCCTGTCGGTGGTGGGCACGGCGCTGCTGGTGGTCAGCGGCATTGCCCTTCACCTCTTGCGCACCGGCTACAAGATCCGGGGCTGAACCACATGACAGCAGAACAATTGCGGGCCATCATTGCCGCCGGACTCGATTGCACCCACCTGGAAGTCGACGGTGATGGCCGCCACTGGAGCGCCGTGGTGGTGTCCGAGGCCTTTGCCGGCCTGCGTTCGATCACCCGCCACCAGCGCGTCTATGCCACGCTGGGTACGAGGATGCACACCGACGAGGTGCATGCCTTGTCGATGAAGACCTACACCCCGGCCGAGTGGGCCGCTTTGGCTGCTCGGGGGCAATGACATGGACAAACTCCTGATTCGAGGTGGTAACCAGTTGCTGGGCACAGTGGATGTGGCCGGCGCCAAGAACGCGGCCTTGCCCGAGCTGTGTGCTGCCTTGCTGACCGCTGAGCCTGTCGAGTTGCGCAATGTGCCGCGCCTGCAGGACGTGTCCACCATGCTCAAGCTGATCCGCAACATGGGCGTGGCGGCCGAGCACCATGAAGACGGGCGCGTCACGCTCGATGCGGGCACCCTGAACAACCCCGAAGCACCGTATGAACTGGTCAAGACCATGCGTGCATCGGTGCTGGCGCTGGGGCCTTTGCTGGCGCGTTTTGGCAAGGCCAGGGTGTCGCTGCCCGGTGGCTGTGCGATTGGCTCGCGCCCGGTGGACCAGCACATCAAGGGTTTGCAGACCATGGGCGCCGACATCAGCGTCGAGCACGGCTACATGGTGGCCAGCCTCCCGGCGGGCCGCACACGGCTGAAGGGCGCGCGCATCACGACCGACATGGTGACCGTGACCGGCACCGAAAATTTCCTGATGGCCGCAGCCCTGGCCGAAGGCGAGACGATCCTGGAAAACGCGGCGCAGGAGCCTGAAATTCCTGATCTGGCCGAGATGCTGATCAAGATGGGCGCCCAGATCGAAGGCCACGGCACAAGCAAGATCCGCATCCAGGGTGTGGAGCGATTGAAGGGGTGCACGCATCAGGTGGTGGCCGATCGCATCGAAGCGGGTACGTTCCTGTGCGCCGTAGCGGCCACGGGCGGTGATGTCGTGTTGCGCCATGGGCGAGCCGATCACCTCGAAGCCGTCATCGAAAAGCTGCAGGCTGCCGGGGTGCAGATTGAAGCGGGCGAGGACTTCATCCGCGTCCGCTCGCGTGGTCGGCTCAAAGCGCAGAGTTTTCGCACCACCGAGTACCCGGGCTTTCCGACCGACATGCAGGCCCAGTTCATGGCGCTCAACTGCATCTCGGAGGGCGCAAGCAAGGTGACCGAGACCATTTTTGAAAACCGCTTCATGCACGTCAACGAGCTGGTGCGCCTGGGCGCGAACATCCAGATCGACGGCAAGGTGGCGATGGTGGAGGGGGTGATGCAGCTGTCGGGTGCCACGGTGATGGCGACCGATCTGCGTGCGTCTGCGAGCCTGGTGATCGCGGGTCTGGTGGCCGACGGCGAAACCCTGGTGGATCGCATTTACCACCTCGACCGTGGCTACGACCGCATGGAAGTCAAACTGCGCGGCCTGGGGGCCGACATCGAAAGAGTCCAATGAGCATGATCACCCTGGCCTTGTCCAAAGGACGCATCTTTGACGAAACCCTGCCACTCTTGCAGGCCGCCGGTATCGAGGTGCTCGAAGACCCCGAAAAATCGCGCAAGCTGATCCTGCCGACCAACCAGCCCAACGTGCGTGTGGTGCTGGTGCGCGCCACCGATGTGCCCACCTATGTGGAGTACGGCGGCGCCGATCTGGGCGTGACCGGCCTGGACACGCTGATCGAGCACGGTGGTCAGGGCCTGTACCAGCCGCTGGACCTGCGCATCGCCAAGTGCCGCATGAGTGTGGCCGTGCGCGCCGACTACGACTACGCCGCCCAGGTGCGCACCGGTTCGCGCCTGCGCGTGGCCACCAAGTACACGACCATCGCGCGCGACTTTTTTGCCACCAAGGGCGTGCATGTGGACCTGATCAAGCTTTACGGCAGCATGGAGCTGGCCCCGCTGACCGGGCTGGCCGATGCCATCGTCGATCTGGTCTCCACCGGCAGCACACTCAAGGCCAATCACCTGGTCGAGGTCGAGCGCATCATGGACATCAGCTCGCGCCTGGTGGTCAATCAGGCCGCACTCAAACTCAAGCAGGCGCCGATCCGCGCCATCATCGACGCCTTTGCCGGCGCCGTGAAAAAGGACTGACCATGACAGCCAAGCCTGTGTCTGCCCAAGCGCTTCGCCTGTCCACGCAAGATGCCGGCTTTGAGGCCGCTTTTGCCGAGCGCCTGCACTGGTCGGCCGACACCGATGCCGCCATCGAGCACCGTGTGGCCGACATCCTGGCCGATGTGCAAAAACGGGGGGATGCGGCGGTGCTCGACTACACCCAGCGCTTCGATGGTCTGAACGCCACCAGCGTGGCCGAACTTGAAATCACGCAAGCGGAACTGCAAGCCGCGCTGGGCAGCCTGCCGGTTGCCCAGCGCGAAGCCCTGCAGGCCGCCGCTGCCCGTGTGCGCAAGTACCACGAGGCACAAAAGAAAGCCTCGGGCGAGAGCTGGAGTTACCGCGACGAAGACGGCACGCTGCTGGGCCAGAAGGTCACGCCCCTGGACCGCGTGGGCATTTACGTGCCTGGCGGCAAGGCGGCTTACCCCTCGTCGGTGCTGATGAACGCCATTCCTGCGCATGTGGCGGGTGTACAGGACATCATCATGGTGGTGCCGACACCGCAGGGTGTGCGCAACCCGCTCGTGCTGGCCGCTGCCTGCGTGGCCGGCGTGAGCCGCGCCTTCAGCATCGGCGGCGCCCAGGCCGTGGCCGCACTGGCTTACGGCACCGCCACCATCCCCAAGGTGGACAAGATCACCGGCCCGGGCAATGCGTATGTGGCCAGCGCCAAGAAGCGCGTGTTCGGCACGGTGGGCATCGACATGATCGCCGGACCCTCTGAAATTCTGGTGCTGGCCGATGGCACCACGCCTGCCGAATGGGTGGCGATGGACCTGTTCAGCCAGGCCGAGCACGACGAGCTGGCGCAAAGCATTTTGCTCTGCCCGGATGCGGCTTACATCGACGCGGTGCAGGCCGCCATCGACCGCCTGCTGCCCGGGATGCCGCGTCGCGAGATCATTGCCAAAAGCCTGAACGACCGCGGCGCGCTGATCCTCACGCGCAACATGGAAGAGGCCTGCGCCATCAGCAACCGCATCGCGCCCGAGCACCTGGAGGTCTCCAGCCGCGACCCGCAGCGCTGGGAGCCGCTGCTCAAGCACGCCGGTGCGATCTTCCTGGGTGCCTTCACCAGCGAGAGCCTGGGCGACTACTGCGCCGGCCCCAACCACGTGCTGCCCACCAGCGGCACCGCGCGCTTTGCCAGCCCGCTGGGCGTGTACGACTTCCAGAAGCGCAGCAGCCTGATCGAGGTGAGCGAGGAGGGCGCCCAGGCGCTGGGCAAGGTCGCCTCCGTCCTCGCCCACGGTGAAGGCTTGCAGGCCCATGCCCGCGCCGCCGAAATGAGGCTGAAGTAATTACACGAACTTCGTGTTCCACGAAATTCGTGGGTTAAACTCCCGGCCATGAAGAACGTCACCATCACCGTCGAGGACGATGCCCTGGAGTGGGCCCGCATCGAGGCGGCCAAGCGCAACACCAGCGTGTCGCGGCTGGTGGGCGAGCTGCTGACCGAGCGCATGCGCCAGGAGGACGCCTACGAGCAGGCCATGCGCGAGGCGCTCCAGTTCGAATCCTGGGGGCGAGCCGAAGGTCCCTTCCTCAACCGGGAGGAGATGTATGACCGCGCTCGTTTTCGTTGACACGAACGTCCTCCTCTACACCCACGACGAGCGCGACCTCGGCAAGCAGGCGCGTGCGCGGGACTGGGTGCAGTGGTGCTGGCGCGAGCGAGCGGGCCGCATCAGCTCGCAGGTGCTCAACGAGTTCTACAACAACGCGATCACCAAGTTCCGCAAGGCCGTCACCGCCCCCCAGGTGCGGGCCCATGTGCGGCGCCTGCGCCTGTGGCAGCCGCCCCACCTGGACACCTACACCGTGGACGGCGCCTGGGACCTGCAGGACCGCTATCAACTCAGCTACTGGGATGCGCTCATCGTGTCCTCCGCCCATCAGCAGGGCTGTGCCTACCTGCTGTCCGAAGACCTGCAGCACGGCCAGATGCTCGATGCCGTGCGCGTGGTGAACCCCTTCCAGGCGTCACCGGCCGACTTGCCCGACCTCGCATGACCCCGTCCCTGCCCCCCCGCCTGTCCCGCCTGATCCGCCAGGACGTGCAGTCCATGCACGCCTATGCGGTCCAGGACGCCGCCGGCATGGTC
>JACCEB010747866.1_pt1 | contig 11349 bp, 9 predicted proteins | sample 7454761 | NCBI WGS metagenome assembly JACCEB01 (sample SAMN15323454, study PRJNA562643) | freshwater metagenome | isolation source: river surface water | place: USA:Blue River Watershed | collected 2017-08-18 | reverse complement strand
ACAATACTAATAATTAGTAAATATATAGGAATTAGTGTTATATTAGCATAAATTGATTTAGCACTATGTTCTTCTTCAATATTATTAGGTTTTTTAGTAAAATAATATATATTAGCAATTAAAACTAATAAAATTGTAATACTTGGTAATATAAAATATGATGTTTTATTTGTATATTCATCATTATTATTAATATATATAAATGAAAAAATGGATAAACTACACCATAATAAAGTATATATACCACCAATAATATTACCATTATTTTGTAAAAACCCACTTGTAGCGACTGCTTGTGTACCACTAGCTACTCCAGAAACTGCATTTGCATCACGTTGCATACGATAAGTCATATATTATATTATATAAATTTAAATTTAAATTATATAATTTAATAAAAAAATTGAAAAATAATATTATAATTTATTTATAATTATTATTATAAATAAAAACCAAAACAAATAAACAAAATAATCTTGATTAATTAAGAAAATGTCAACTATTCAGGAACTAGAAAATAAACTAAAAACAAATTTTGAACAAGTAATTGTTGAATACCAAGAAAAGTTTCAAGAAAGTAAACAAAAATTTCATACAGAATTTGGAACAAGTTTTAAAGACCGTACTGATAAAAATAATTTACAAAAAGAAATTTTGTTAAACTTGACAGATATTATTAAATTATTATCACAGTTAATTGATAAATTTAATCAAAGAAATCCTGATAAAATATTAGGAATTAGTATTGAATCAGGGTTTTATCATAGTATTAAAATATCACCAATATTATCAATATTAACAGATATCATTATATGGACATCTGATAAATATATTGAAGTTATTAACAGATTTGACCGTGAAATTAATGAAATGCAAAAACATCTTAGCGAACGTTTAGATACAGATGCTATTGATATAATTGGTCCAGCAATTTTTGAAACAATAAAAGTAGAAAAAAAACAAATGGTACAACAATTTGAAAGTTATAATGAAGAAACATTAATAATTCAAAGACATTGGTTACGTGCATCAGATAAAATACCAAAACATATTTTTCAGATATTTGAGTCAAGTATATTTTTTGAAGATTCATATGTACAAAAATTTATTATTGATAATTGCGCATCATTACCAACGGAATATCGTGTAAAATGGTTATTTACAGATTTTAAATATATTAATTATATTGTCAGTAAAAAAATAAATATGAATTTTTTAACTGAAGATATTGATTTTTTATTTGCAACATATTTAAAAAATCCAGAAAACATACATAGTATTATAATAATATGTTGTATATTATCTAAAGTAAAACTAACTGTTTCAAATAATAAATTAATTAGAATTGTTTCAATATTATTAACAATAATATCAAAATTAAATTCTGAGAAAAAAAACATTGAAAAAGATAAATTTGAAAATACATTATCTTTATTAATTGATACAATTAATAATATATTAGAATTATCAATAAATATTGATACTAATTTAAAATTATCATATCCTATTATAAATTCATATTTAGTATATTTAATTCCATCAATTTTAAATGGAATATATGGACAATATGATAAAATAGATGAATCAATTAATAATGTTATTGCAAAAGTGAGCACTGAACATATAATGATTATATATATGGCTTCAACCTCTGATACCAGTTCTGATATTAAATTTAAAAATATTAATAGAACTGAACTAGAAAAATGGATACAAATATATAAACATATTGGTGCTGAAGAAGAATATTATGAAATTGAAGATGGTTTACTTTGTTCATGTGTTGTAAAACCAGCTTTTCTACCAAATACAGAATTAGTTTTTGATAGATATGTAATAGAATCATCTTTATGGGAAACTTGTATAAATTCATATACTAGAGAACCATTAACAATGGAAGAATTTAATGAATATAACGAACAATCACATATACAAGAAGAAATTAGAAAGAAAAATGAAATAATCAAAAGACTGATTAGAAAATATAAATAAATTAACTATTTTATAAATAAAACTTATTTTATAAATAAAAATTATTTTATAAATAAAACTTATTTTATAAATAAAACTTAAAAAAATTTACCAATCATTAACCTGAATTTGGGGTTTAATTAATGGACCTGTAAAGTCTCGCAAGTAATCCATACAATCACAATCTAGTATATAAAGTATAGACAACTTTTCTAAATATGTACATAATACTAGAGCATTATATGAGTCTTCACTAATTTTTGAAAACAATAATATCTCTTGTAAAACATTATATAAATTTGGCTGTGACATTGCGAGAGACATACATGAATTACCTTTTTTATCTTTAATGTCTAAATCAGCACCATTTTCTAACAAAACTCTTATACAATTATTATGTTGTGAGTTTAGTATGTAATGAAAAGGTGTTTTTTCTTCATTATCCTGTTCATTTATATTAGCGCCATATTTCAAAAATAAAAGTATCATATCTTTTAATGCATAACCTCGCTTAACAAGTGTATGTAATGGAGTTAATCCATTATTATCTTTTTGATTTACATTAAGACCACGAAATAATAATTTTTGTGCAACTTTATAATTAAAGCTGTAAGGAAATGACACATGATGAAGACATGTTTGACCAATATTATCAGTCGCATACATATCTGAGCCATGTGCTAAAAGATATCGCACAATTGACCAATTACATACATTACATGCGAAATGTAATGGTGTTTCACCTTTATCATTTCGTGCATTAACATTTGCACCAGCTTTTACTAGTTCTTGAAGTATTTTTCTATAACCAGCATTTGCTGCAATATGAAGAGATGTGTTTCCAGAAATACCAGTCATATCAATATTTTCATCAGATTCTAATAAACATTTTATTATCAATAATACTATATCTATATTACCCACTCTAATTGCAACATGTAAAACAGGTGTATCTACATATACAGAATAATTATGATTGATTATATCATTTCTTATTCTTGTAATGTCTGCGCCACGAATATTAATCGCATCTCTGACAACATCAATATTTTTTTTAAAAATAGCATCAACTAAAATATATTGAGGGTTGTTTTCATAATTATATTCATTATTGTCATCGTTTTCATCTTGATAATGTTCATCAAAGTAGTCCAGATAATCTTGTTCATCATAGTTGAACATTTTAGTTAGTTTGGTTTGGTTTAGTTACTTTAGTTAGTTTGTTAAAAAAGGGCGGGGTTTTATTATATATATATTAAATTATTGATAATAATATACAATAAAATATTCAATTTTTTTTAATAAATTAATCTTGTTTATTTTTACCAATTATTATTATATTTTACTTTTATATATATATTATCAATCACTAAAACACATTTTTAGGTTTAATTAACGGACCTGTAAAGTCTCGCATGTAATCCATAAAATCACAATCCATTATATCCACAGGCAACTTTTTTAAAGCTGTACATATCACAAGAGTATAATATGCGTTTTCACTAATTTTTAAAAATTGTAATATAATACGCAAAACATAATATAAATGTGGATTTAACATTATGATAGACAAACATGAATTACCTTCATTATCAGTAATGTCTAAATCTGCACCATTTTCTAACAAAACTTTTACACAATTACCATGATTATTATTTACCATGTAATGTAAATATGTTTTTCCTTCATTATCCTGTATATTTATATTAGCTCCATATTTCAAAAATAAAAGTATCATATCTTTTAATGTATCATCTCGCACATAAACTGGACTTTTCCAATGCTTAATAAATGTATGTAATGGTGTATCACCTTTATCATTTACTGCATTAACATTTGCACCAGCTTTTACTAGTTCTTCAAGTATTTTTTTACAATAATGACTTCTTGATGCAGCAATATGAAGACATGTATTTCCCGAAATATCAATCATATTAATATTTTCATCTGATGCGAATAAACGGTTCATTATTATTAATACTATATATATATTACCAGCTTGAATAGCAAGATGTAAAATAGGTGTATTTATATTTACAACACTATAAGGTAATCTATATTTATTTATCATTCTAATAATATTTGCACCAAGAATATTAATTGCATGGTTCACTGCATTAATATCTTGTTCAATAAGAGCATCGACTAAAATACGTTGAGGGTCACGTTCATCATCATTATCATCATCATTATCATCATCATCATTATCATCATCATTATCATCATCGTTATCATCATCATTATCATCATCATCATTATCATCATCATTATCATCATCATTATCATCATCATTATCATCATCATTATCATCATTATCATTATCATTATCATTATCATCATCACCAAGACTATTTAAGTATAAGTACTCTTGATATTCTTGTTCCATATCATATCTATCATCATCATCATTATCATATTCAAAGTAGTCAAAATATTCTTCTTCATCATCAGAATATTCTTCTTCGTCATCAGAATGATATCTGGGCATTTTATTTACTTTAGTAAATTTACTTAGTTTCAGTAGTTTAGTTACTTTAGTTAGTTTAAGTAGTTTGTTAAAGGGGGGGCTGGCGGGGGGGCCAGTAATTATTAATTTATTATATATATAGTATCATACAATAAAATATTCAATTTTTTTTTTATTCTAATAAATTAAAGTAGTTTATTTTACCAATAATTATTTTTTATATTTATTTGTGGATATTTGTTTATAAACTCATAATAATTAACATGTTTTTTCCTAAAATATATTTTTTTTAAATTAGTTGGTATTTTATTTATTTTTTGTTTAAAAAATGAACCTAAATTTATTTCTTCAACTGAATCAGGTAAATATTTAATTGTTTTATCAAAATCATTACCAAAAATTACTTTTTTTAACATTAAACACTTTGATATTTCCTTTATAGATTTATTAAAAGATAAGCCAAAATATATTTCTTTTAAATTGGTTGGGAAATGATTAATTTCAGTATTATATTCATCATTTAATTTTAATATTTCTAATGAATCTGGTAATTTGTCAAATGTTATTACACAACCAGAACAAGTACTAAAATCTAATTCTTTTAATGTATTTGATAAATTTAAAAGAGATAAAAATATCAGTTGTTTATTATAACTATACATATAACTTATTTCAATTTTTAATATTTGAATATTTGATGGGAAAATAAAATTATGTTTTTCAGAAATAGATATTTTTAATTTTTTAATGCTATCTGGAAATTTAATTGGACAACTTTCTGAATTAATTAAATTACATTCTAAATCCTCTAATGAATTAGGTAAATTCATAACATCAATACAATTTAAAAACTTAATATATAATTTTTTTAAATTAGTTAGTGATGATAAATTTAATGAATTTTCATTTTTTAAAGTATGATAGTCATTAAAATTATGTATATATAATTCTTTTAGATTAGTTAAGTTTGTCAAATTAATATTTGAATTAAATGAGTTACTAATTTGTAATACTTCTAATGTAACGGGTAAATTATTTAATATACAATTTTCAAGAATTTTAATTTTTAAAATTTTTAAATTAGTATTAAGAAAACAATTAGTATTTAATATATTAAATGTACCACCTCTTAAAATTTGTAATGTATTTGGGAAATTTATATTTTTGTTAAAATGTATATTTTCACAATTAAATTCTTCTAAATAAGGTGGTAATATAATATCATTCTCATATATAGGATTAAATATTTTTGTTAACAATGTTAATTTTTTTAATGATTCGGGTAGTTTATTTAAGGGTTGATTATATTGTTGTGGTAAACATAAATTTTTTAAATTTTTACATTTTTCTAAGACATCATTTAAATCCATATTATATTCAAAATTTCGTTGATAAGATGAACATGATGTATCATTAAATAATAATTCTTCTAATGATTCTGGTAATTTATTTATTATTTGATTAAAACATGAACCTAAACATAATTTTTTAATTGTATTTGGTAAATCATCAATAGGATGATTATATCCTGAACCAAATTCAATTGATTCTAATTTAGAATTTTTTTCAAATATTAATTTATTTTTAAAACTATTACTATCACAATACCAATTATCACTTATTGTGTTAAAAATTATATGTTTTATATGTGATTTTATTGGATGTATAAACATTGTATCATTACTTATATACACTGTATGAACTGATGATGGTAAAATATTAATATCTCTACCATCTATATTAATAATTGTGTCAATTCCTTCTGGAATAATATAATCTTTATTATAACCATTATAAAATTCTAATGTTTTTATACTAGTTTGTTGTAGTTCATTTAATATAACTATATCACTTTCTTGTAGTTTATTTTTTTTTATAAAATTCTCAATTGGATAATTATTTAAAACATAAATAATATTTTTATAACATATACTTACAAAATTATTCATAAATTATAAATATATTTTGCTTTTATATATATAATTCAACTTTTTTTACAAATATACATAAAAATAAACAGTATATAATAAATAAAAATGGATATAAATGAAACAAAAAATTTTTTTATAGTTATGACTGTAATATGTATTATTATGACAACAATAACTTTTTATAATTTTAGTAAAAATAAAAATTTATCAAGATATTATAAACATAATACATATTATAAACATAATATATATGATAATTATGATGATTATGATGATTATAATAAATATGATACATATGATGCAGGTCTGAGCGACCTCGATAATTTAGATGATTTAGATGATAATTATGATACATATTCTGATGATATATATGAATCGTTAATTAAAAATAAATTTTATTAAATAAATATATATAAAAACAAAAGTATATATAAAATATGACAAAATATAATAAATACAATAATAAAAATTTATATAGTGTATATGATAAAATAAAAAAAGATTTGTTTTCACAAACAGTAATAGTAAATGGTTGGATTAAAACAATTAGAACACAAAGTACAATGTTTTTTATTGCATTAAATGATGGTTCAGATGCAAGAAACATTCAAATTACTGGTGAAATTTCTGATTTTGATATTGTTTCTACATTAACAACAGGAACAGCAATTGAAGTAACAGGAATAGTAGTTGAATCACCATCAGCTGGTCAAAGTTTTGAGATTAAACCAACTTTAATTAAATCATATGGTTCAATTCAAAATTTAACAGAATATCCAATTGCAAAATCTAAATTAGGAATTGATTTTTTAAGAACTTTACCTCATCTAAGATCAAGAACTAATTTTTTCTCATCAGTAAATCGTATTAGACATTCAATGATGAAAGCAACACATGATTTTTATGATACTGAAGGATTTTTACATTTAGATCCAAATATTTTAACAATAAATGAATGTGAAGGTGGCGCAGGTGTATTTACTGTTACTGAAATGTTAAATAAAAAAGTATCAGAAATTCCTTGTGATAAAGAAGGAAATATTGATTGGAATTTAGACCATTTTAAACGTCGTATATTTTTAACAGTTTCATCTCAACTTAATTTAGAAGGATTAGCATTATCAATGGGTAAAGTTTATACAACTAATAAAAGTTTTCGTTCAGAACATTCATTAACAAATAAACATGTTAGTGAATTTGCTCATTTAGAAATAGAACAATGTTTTACATCATTTGAAGAATTAATGGAGATTGCAGAAAGATATATAAGATATGTAATGAAATATGTATATGATAATCATCAAGAAGATTTAAAACAATTAATACAAGTTAGTAAATTTTCATCAGAATTTACTGAAAAAGATTTTATGAATAGATATGAATATATTTTATCAAATAATACATGGACAAAAATAAAATATATTGATGCTATTAAGTTATTAGAAACTAATGCTGATAAAATTTCAGTAGTTCCTAAATATGGAGAAGATATGAGTTCAGAATGTGAAAAGTTTTTAACTGAACATTTTAATGGACCAGTATTTTTAACACATTGGCCTCAAGATATAAAATCTTTTTATATGAAACAATTAGATGATGGAACATGTGAATCATTTGATTTACTTATGCCTGGTGTTGGTGAATTAATTGGCGCTTCACAAAGAGAAGATAATTATGATAAATTAATAAATCAAATGATTAAAAAAGGAATTGAACCATCAGGATTAAAATTCTATACTGATTTACGTAAATATGGTACAGCACCACATGGTGGATTTGGTTTAGGATTAGATAGATTTTTAATGTATATGACAGGTATGAAAAATATTAAAGATGTTATTCCATATCCAGTTTATTATACATCATGTAATTTTTAAATTAAAAAATAAATTTAAAAAAAATATATAAAAATTTTAAAATTTTCTATATATTTTTAATGTATCATAATAAATATTTAAAATATAAAAATAAATATTTAACTTTAAAAAATAAATACGGTTAAATTAGACAAAGTCTAATTTAATCCCTTAAACTCAAGTTTTACTTGAGTTTAACGGTGGTGCTAAATCAAATTATAAAAATGATAAAAATAATTCAATAGAACTTAGTAAAAATAATACAATAGAATTTAGTATAAATGAAACATATATTGATAGTAATAATATGTATAAAAGACAAGACTTTGAAGGTGAAGCCCATATTAATTTTGATTATGATGATAATAAATTATATACAACAATGCAGTTCTGAGTGATTTTGTTTTAACAAAATCGCACACGGACTCGATTATGATTGATCAAAATGCTGTAAATACAGATGAAGGTAATTTTTATGTTCATTTACTTAGAATAAATAATAATAATGATTTATTATCATATGTACCACCAACACCTCCTATAAATACAGGAATAAATGATGGTACAAATATATATCATATATATCATATATACATATATGAACAATCATCAAAAATAAAAGCAGATAATTATTCGCGTTATAACTTCAACTTAACTAATTTTATTACAAGTAATAAATTAAAAGAAGTTGGTCATTTTACATATAAAGTAGAAAGTAAAATTTAAATAATTTAAATAATTTAAATAATTTAAATAATTTTCAATTATATATATATATGATTGAAAATTATGATGAAAATCCAGAATTATTAATGCTGGCTATTATTGATACATATCATGATTTTATGGCTCATACTGTAAGAACAGAAATATTAATACAAAATTCAATTCAAAGAACAAAAATAAGAGAAATATTGGCTGAAATAATTGAGTCTAATCCACGTATTATAAACTCGAACATATTTAAAGCATGTATTTATCATGGATTTATTCCAGATTTATTAGGTTATGATATTGATTATAATATTGATTTTGTAAGGTTTATAAACAATGAAAATTATATTAATAATGTTTTAATTCAAATGGAAGCTGGAAAACATTTTAGAAGATTTGATATTAATACTGGTTATAAAATAGATACTAATAAATTACCATTAATTTATACAATAATTGGTATGAATTTTATTTCGGATGATTGTTATGAAAAGGATAAAGTATATAACTCAATTTTAAATTCAATGAATAATAGATATGGTTTTTCAGATATTCATTTAAGACATGTTAATTATGTTGCACAAAAACTTCATTTAAAAGATGCTGATAATTATATAAAAAAAATTCAAAAACAATTTTATCCAAATGCTGAGGTTAATGATGCTTATTATGATGAAAATGTTTTAACATTTCCTGTTGTTTATATTGATGATACAAATTCAACTGGTAATGGATTATCACCAGAAGAATATAATTATAGATTAATAGAATCTGATAAAAAAATTGTAGATGCTGCTATAACACCAAGTATTTGGAAATCAATTTCTTTATCTGCACCATTTGTATATTTTAAAAACCAATCAAATATATATTTATTAAACTTTCACATACCAGATGGATATGGATTACAAATATTTAATCAAACTTTTACAAAATTTGAAAATAAAGTTAGAGCACAATGTAATGATACTGGTATATATATTGAAATAAGTAATGCTAGTGTTAATGATATCATTAATTATATTTTATCAATTGATATAAATGATGAATATTATAGACAAAAAATACTTTTATTTCTTGGTCTTAAAAGATTTGGAGATTGGATACAAGGACTTATTTCTAGAGATTGGTATTTTGGATTACAAACACATGATGCATTATGTGCTTGTCATGCGATATTAATTGGCGCCCCTATTGTTTATCAAGATACTTTTTATAACTGTACACCTTCTGAAAAAAACAAAATGTTTTGGACACAAAACTTAAAAGCCTTTGGTATTATCGATGAAAATAAAAATGAATACTCAATTATTGAGTTAGCAGAATATAATCCACAATTTTATCCATATGATGAATATTTTATTCAAGAACCATTATCAAGAATATACTTTAATAAATATAAAAAATATAAACAAAAATATATTGAATTAAAAAATAAATTAAAAAATAAAGTTTAATTAAATTAATACTCTATTATTTCATCACTATCATTTTCATCTTCAATAGTATATACTTTTTCTGTTAATTTCATATTTTGTAATTCATCTAATTTCTTTTTATCAGATGAATTATATATTAATAACTTGATTGAATTCATTTTATATGCTTTATAACTAGGAAATGTCCTTTGATTATTTTGGTCAGTAAATTTAGTATCATCATCGAGGTCATGTGCGATTTTGTTTTTAACAAAATCACTCAGACCTGCATCATTTAACATATCTAAAAACTTTTCTAATCTATTTACATATTTTTCATTTAAATTATTCTTATTTTTTTCTAATGATAAATTAATTTCTTTAATATGACTATCAATTAGTTCATTAATCATCTCATTTTTTTTAACAGAAATAAATTCTTTACCATTAAAAATATATCCAATGTCGTCTCTCATATTAGTAATAAATACATTATTATATTCTGGTAAATCTTTATTAAAATGTACTAGTTTAATTGATTCTTCAATTGACATAAATTGTTGATTTAAAATATGTTTTACTTGTTTATTATTAAGTATTCTTTCATACTCAACATCACCAAATTTTACAAATGTATTATTAATAATCTTACCATTATTTATATTATTAATATTTGATTGATTATTAATATTATTAGTTAATTGATTATTAATTTTTTGTAATGTTTTATGATGAATTTTGCCTTTTTCTTGTAATATATTTTTTATTACAATATTTACAATTATGATGCTTGATAATATTGGAATAATTATTTTTAATTATTTAAGAATTTTTAAAAACTTTTTGAATATATACTTTTTTTAATATGAAATGAATAAATTGCTAAAAAAATTACATTAAAATTTTTATTTATAAAATTCAATTGATTTATCAATAATATCAGTAAAAAAAGTAATATCTTTTTCTATTGGTAATATAAATCTATCACGATT